>JGI24159J19872_10010208_pt1 | contig 12316 bp, 5 predicted proteins | sample Ectturendosymbi4_FD_19872 | JGI IMG/M metagenome (IMG submission 19872)
AATGGCGATGCAGCGGCCAAGTCTGGCATTGTCATTGGAGGCTCGACCTTCAAAACGTATGCAGATTCTGGCGATGAGTCGGACGGCTTGACAAGCCTTGCTGGCAAGGGCGACTACCTGGCTGCTGGCAAGGGCCTGGCTGCCGGTGATCAAGACTCTGGTGCTTACATCGATGGCAAGGACTTCGGAGGCGATGCAACCAAGACCATGTTCACAACAGGTGATACCATGATCGGCGCTGGTGCTCTTGGCGGAGCAGGCAACAAGTTTGGGGGTTTTGGCCTGTCTAACGTCGGGTTCGGAACAGGCAGTGCATTGGGTTCTGGAGATACTGGAATTCTTAGTGGCGGCGTGTCTGCCGCCTTTTCTGGTATTGCTGATGATGCACTCGGTGCTTCGCTATCAGCTGGCTTATCGTCTGGTGCTTCGACGCATGGTAATGCTGCAAGCAATGTAGGATCTTCCTTGAGGGTTTTGCCTGAGGCATCGTTTTGTGTGGATTCTGCTGGACGTGAAAAATTATTTGGTGACTCTTGGCTAGATTACGAAGATCCATGTCGTCTGTGCACTTGTGTGGATGTAGAAGATGTGAGGTATGTATGGTTGTATTTCTCACGTTCTCGATTTTTAACATACTTCATCTTTGAAACATTTCGATGCTACAACGTAAAGGGCAAAAAATTGTTGAAAAGTTTTTAACTTTGTCCTTTTCTTGATTGTTGTGCTTACTTTGATTTTTTGTATGCCTGTCAATGACCTACATTCGTTTTACTTTCTGACAGATTAGGTTCATTAATGAGTTCAATTTAAATTTTAATTGAATCATTTTTGTGGCGTTGATTTCCTCAAATTTTCGGTGCACCTTTATTATAGTTATAAGCAAATTGTGCTCAGTGCACGCAGCAGCGAACAAGGGCTTTAGCCTCGTAATGATGGGATGTTTCACCTACTGGAGGAAATTGCAGATGAGGTCCAATAGTCACTATTTATATATAACGAAGCGTTCGCACAACCCTACAGTGAAGGAATATCTGGGGTACACTTCATTGTGCAAGCCAGATAATTAGATTGGGATTTACCTAATTTGAGAATGTTTATTTGCATGCTCATTAGTAATACTGCACCATTTTCTGGCTTCACTGACACCACTTCATCAAACAAACTCGTCACATTATTGCGACTCAGAAAAGCTGTTTTTCTGTTGCCTCTGATTTTTGGAGTTTGGTACCAGGTAGCATATACTCCAATCTATATTGATATAATTACTGCTTTTGTTAAGTTATTGAATTGTACCTGTTAACCAGGTGTATAATGCCAGCGGTTACCCGGGTATAGTCAATATACTTCCTCAAATTTGAACTGAATTACCACATACTTTCTTAAATTTCTGTTGTATTGCGGGTATCCATACCTAATCTACTACTAGAGCTACAGCCGCAAGTAATCGTGTGCTGTGTCTACCTTCTTGAGAGTTTTGCTAACGCCAACTGTGTACGCTATAAAATCGGGAGGACGAGTGTATAACTCCTTTAAACATTTACAAGTACATTCCTTCTGTTAAGCACAAAAGATCGTGGTGGCGTGGAAAGCAATGATTTAAGATCCGTACGCAGAGCGATTGAATACAACTGAACTGTAAGAATGAAAATAGACAGAGTAATAAATTCGTAACATTTGCATTTCTCTTGTACTTTTTATGTTTAAATTTTTTTTTAAGTTTTTAACGGCAGATATCAATGCATCAAGTAAACAAAATATTTATAATGAATGAAAAATTAGATTTTTGCAGTTAAATACGATTATAGTTCTTTCAGCAACAACATTTAGAATCTAGATACACTGTGTTGATATGAAGTAAATACTCATAAAATTTGAAAACGTGGTGCCAACAAGCTTTTTCGAGAACATTTATTATGTTCCACAGAGAACTTGGCAAACAAGAAACCTGTTTTCTAATTATTTCCTTCTTTCAACGCCAATGCCTGGAAAATAGCGTTGCAGTTTTTTCTCATCAATTCTGTTGCGAATGTTGTTATGTGCATATAAAAACGTAGAAGCAAACTTCGTTTACATCAGCAGTGCATACTTTACTAAAGCTGAATCTTTTTTGTCTTCAATGGAAAAAAAGAAACACAACAAAAAATGAACTTGTTTTATTTGGTTTTAGACAAAACCAGTTTTGCAGCAGTGACGTGTTAGGCGATGACCAATCAATTACGCAACTGCAAAAAAACTAGTCCGTGCAAACAATTTTGGAAATGTAAAACTTTGGTCTCGTTTCGAGAAAGATGTTATTGCAAATCCACGGATTAGTTGCTAAATAATGCAATTCTTAATTTAGTTGATTTCGTGTTCGATTAATATAAATTATCCTGCAGTGTTTCACACAAGCTGGTTTGCTGAACACAAGCTGCATTCAAATGGCTCTTGTCCTGTAACTGCATTAATACGTAGAGGGCAAAGCAAAAATAAACCGTTCTTAATATGGTTCAAGCAAGTCAGTTGCATAAGAAAAAACAAAGACTATTAAATGTTGCAAGCATCGAAGAAATCTTTGAAAAATATTTTGTTGTTGTTTTTCGATTAAACTAACGTTTGATTAAACAGGTTGATGAATGATTAATTAATGCAGAATGAAAACAGATTAACTTGTGTTGAATCCCGGTTAAAATTACTTATTCAATCATGGAAACCAAAAAGTGGTTGTTGATAATACCGACCGTCTAGCTTCTGGGTTAAGGTGCTATTATTACATCTATAAAACCTACGGTAAATTTGCTTAACAAACTTAACTATATAATTGATACTGATGCTTGGTAAATTTGCTTCAGTCAGCTATATGACACAACGGGCTTAATGGGACCACATCATTACGATGAATCTGCATTTGCGCATACTGTGGAGGTAGCTCAAAGACATAGAATTTTGGTTGTAAGAAAGGTTTATAAATAAGAAAAATAAACAACAGCTTACGTTTTACTCCATATAGGCACGCAAACAACTCATGGCTTAATCTACATAGATAGGAAAATACAGTAGTTCACAGTTAAATCCACAGCATATATTACTGGCCTCACCTCGGCCTTCGTGGAGAGGGTGTGGAAAATGCAAACTCGTACGTATTGTCATTTGCTAATGCAACATCTTCCATGATTAAAGTTGGACTTGCACTATAGTGAAGTTTCCCTTCATCTTTAGACGTTTTATAGATTTTATTTTCGTTCTTTTACGGAATATAATGACATTAAAGTAAAAATTTCCTTTTGATAATGGGTGTTGATAATAAGAAATTGTAAAAAAGAAGCAAAGCGAAACTCAAAGATATTTTTAGTTTTAATTAATCTATAGTAATTCTTGAAAATCTATCGAAACTGGATGAAGCAGTGAACTTTTAAGAATAAAAACAGCAGCTTCGATTGAGGATTATGCGTTTGTTTTCGAAGTATATACCGGTAGTTGCAATTGACTCGGTGAGAGCTTAATTTTTAATTTTGTCTATACGGACGAGCAAGTAACATCAACTGACATCATGTACACATTTAATTTAGCCCGCCGATATGTGCGCATGACATACCATGACCGCGAGAAACTTGAAATCGTGGTCGTCCGCTCAGAACCGTCGCCAGAAAGTCGTCAATAGGGGTCTTTATGTTCGTGCAAGGGGGGCTTGACATTCAAATTCGATAAAAATGCCACGTGTTTGCAGTGTTTCGTATTTGAATTTGGGGGGCTTGGAGCTTTGTTTGGGGGGCTAAGCCCACCAAAGCCCCCCATGGCGACGGGACTGAGTCCGGTGCAAACAATTGACTTCTTTTTCGAGGTTTGGAAACAAATGTTTTGGTCTTCCATATGGAGTTTCAGTCACCATGTTATGTTGTGCATTAATTGCTAACTTCGACGAATCTCGTCACAGTTGTATTATTTAACACAGTTAAAACATTCTCTACACATGTAAACAGCAAGTTTTGTTATAAACGGAGCTAGTGATTATTTCTACTTTTTAAAAATTCAAAGTCACTGTTGTGAAACCGCTCTACCGCAAATAACGAAACGAAAGCGCATGTAAAGGAGCAAAGTAAAACACAAGTTTAGCGGAAATGTGATGCAGATTGGTAATAAAAAATTTGACCCCACCGAGGTAGGGCTATTGCTAAGGTCAGCATGATAAAGTAAAGGAATGAAAACTGTATGAAGTTTATTTGATTATTTTTTCGATGTTTCTACATTAAGTTAGAAAATATGGTTTCACGTACTGTCTTAACAGTACCAATAATCCGTATTATCCACAAACTAAAACCCACAGAGGTTTTGAACCAAGTAGATCTTGCTAACACGATGCAGAATTGTTGTGAATATTGACAGAACATGAGGAAGCTTGCGTTCAACGACTGCATAAAAGTTAATCGATATGCATTGTGCGAACAAGTTTAGGAACGCCTGATTGTTAGACGCTTTTTTGAACTTCGTTAAGTGCCACTGCAGCTGCGCAACATCCTTGATTGTTTCTTGTAACTTTAGGTGTGAATCAAAGGTATGCGATCAAAAACCAGAGGAAAAAAGTGGATTTAAAATAGTGGAAGATTCAAGTGATGGGTGCTGCGTTGTTTACCGATCAGTGCCGGTTGACTGCGACGTAACGGAATGTCCATACTTAGCGCCAACATGCAAAAACTTCGAGGAACTTATTTCGTATTCTATTGATGAGTGCTGCTTCACGTACGAGTGTAAGTGCAATCCCTCATTTTGCCCTACTTTCGGAGATCCAAAATGTCCTGATGGTAGCGTGAGGGTGGTCCTCGACACTGATGATTGCTGTCCCTCTGGAAAATGTGTGTTGCAAAATCAGGAATCTGCGGCAATGTCTTCTGCAAGTGGTATTTCCTTGGCCAATGGCTTGTCTTCCGAAATGTCTGGATCGGATGATGCGAAAGCCGGCCAATTATTTATGCCTCAAGCATCAACAGTGGGATCAGATGCTTTGGGAGCTGCTGACTCCCAGGCATTGACAAACATGCAGATTTTACCAGAAACAAGCGTGTGCCTCGACGAAAGCGGCAAAGAACATTCGTATGGTGAAACGTGGTATAAGGACGGAGATCCGTGCAACATTTGCAGCTGTTATGCAGAAAACGATGCTAGGTGAGATGCATTGCTTTATTGTAGTGCCTGGAAGTAAATTATCACGGTGTATAAATTTTATATAGAGATTTATCGTTTTTTGGGGCAGGGCAATAAATAAAATTCTTGGATAGATTTTGTTTAAATTTTGTGGATAACATTTGCAGCATGTATTTCACTTTCCTTTTACATGTTTGTTAATATTCCCTATGATGGAAACAAAATTTTAATAGGCCTTGGTTTTCTGTTAATTTTGAGATTGTGAATAGAACATGTCTCTTGCAAACAGCATATGTCAGAGTAAAGCAACAAATAACCGTAGTTTTGAGAACTTCAGTGGTGCTGCGATAATAGAGCCCATATAATTTTTTTAATTTTCTGATGAGGTATTACACGGAGAACATTTCGTTCATGACACAAATCATAATCGTTGTCCGAATAACTTGTGACGGAGTCTTTCCACCACTCATGTTCAACTCAATGCAGAACCGTAGCCAGAAAGCCGTCAACAGGGGGGCTTTGCTTTTGTGCGGGGGTCTTGACGTTTGTGCAAGGGGGGCTTGACATGCAAATTTAACAAAAAGTCCATTGATTTATAATGTTTCATATTTTAATTTGGGGGGTCTTGAAGCTTTGTTTGGACTGACTCAATGATCTCTAGACGTGATTTTGTTCTGATTTTCACTAATTCTCACTCAAAGGTTGCGCTTCCTTTTTTGTAATTTCAGTCTTTTCTGTTTTGCTGTGCTATTAGAAACTTCTGCGTGACAGCCCTTTACAAAGTCCAGCTGCGCAAAAAGGTTTGAGATAATTGCGCGTAAACGCAGTCTGTTATTTATACTACTGGTAAATCTTAAATGAGGAACCGGTGAACTCAATCGGTGAAATCTTTTCCCCATCTAAGTAACCTACGCTTCCCTGTTTCGTAGCACAAATTATTGTAATACGTTTTCGCTTTTTTCCCCCTTTTTTCTGGAACTTTTGTCGTAAGCGTTAACGGTGTGGATTTCGTGGGACTAATTTCATAAATTTCAACTGGTCGCTGTTTCGAACTTAGCTTCGTTGATGGGTGCAGGTTTTGGTCTCGTCATCGGGGCGTTTTATTCTTGACTGCCTAGGCCAGTGCTCCGCAACCTTTTTTCACTCACGGCACAGTTAGCAACTTTCTAAATTTTGCGGCACACCTCGACCACTAATGTATTTGAGCTTGTTTTGATTAGCACAATCGCTTTGCATTACCCTCAGTATCTGAAAGGGCAACTCAAAGTTCTCAATCAACTTCTTTTAAGCACGGATCGTTTATCGTTTTTGATCAGTAACAAAGATGAGAACCTTTGTTCACACAAGCCCATGTTTCGTAAAATGGAGAAGAATTTCAATAATTCGCTTATATACCTCTTCAATACACATCTCGTCAAGTGGAACATCGCTGAATTTTAATCTCAGAGTTTTGTCACTTCTTAGTTCAAGAATGTTTTTTCTAACAAGCAAGGATGATTCTTGGGTTGACGTTTGAGCATTAGCCAAAAAAGGATTTCGGATGCGACCAGATTGTTCCGTATTTAATTGTGAAAAAGTAATGCTCATATTTCTGATTTGAAAAAGTTGAGTGTTCTTGGGCCAAATCCAACCCAAATTCTTTGTCAATTCAATAGTTCTATATTGATTGCTTCTTGAAAACATTTCCAGTCATCCCCCTGTCAACGCAGTTTTCCAGAGTGCTATTTTCTCTTTAAAACCTTTTGACTTGTCACAGCATGTCAATACATTTTCATTTTTGCCTTGCATTTTAATGTTGAGTTCATTCAAGTGTTCAAATATGCCGGTCATATGCAAGTTTAGCAATCAAACGATCGTGTTCTAGGTGCTTATACAGATGATGCTTGTTCTGACTTAATACGAACTGATTTATTTCATGCCGGAGCTGGAAGAGTCTTGCGAGAACTTTGCCCCGTGAAACCAACGTACAGCCGTATGAAATAGCAGTGATTGATGTTCTGATCCCATTTCTTCGCACAGCAACGCAAAAAGTCGTGAATTCAGGGCTCTTGCTTTAACAAAGTTGACAATGTGGATACAGTCGTTCATTGTTTCTGACAATTCCTTTGGTAAAACTTTGATCATCAGGGTTTCCCTCAGGCCCTAGATTTTCTTGTGCCCAGAAAAAGTCGTTTTAAAACAAAAACAAAAATATTGCTCCCCAAAAATGTATTTTGCCCCCCAAACCTTGAAACCTGACTACGGGCCTAGCTTCTCTATGTAAACAGCAATGCGTAATTTGAATGGATGGATTTTGACGTTTCACTAACGCAGCAAAGCGTCTTTCTTCGCCCATCATTACTGCTTCACGCCAGGCCTACCATGTGGTCGTGAAAACTACAATTCTCACGTCACAAAAACAGCATTAATGCACAGTGGAAGTCTACCTGTATGGGGTTTAAGCAAGCGAACAGTAATGTTGATATTTTCTGATGAAATTATTCCGCGGCACACCAAGCATCGTCTCGCGGCACGCCGGTTGCGGAGCACTGGCCTAGGCCCTGATACCGAAACCTTTGCCAGCTATTTGTCTTGTCTTCAGATACAAATATTTGAAACAAGTTTTGACTTTCGAAAAAATTAGTGTAGAACCCGGGGCCGCATCTGAAAGCGTGTGGTCTGGATACATGGGAAAATACAAGGGAAATATCTTGCAAAACCTTAACTTTGAAAATTCAAGCTTGTGGCTTAGTTTTTGCAGAAAAAGGTTGGGTAAGAACTTGTCTCACCTTCGTAATTTTGCCTAGTCTAGGTTTTGACCTTGGTTTCAGACGTACTGGTGCCAATCACACCACAGGTCTTGGCAGATACTGACGATTACACTACAACGCAACAGTTTTAAAGCAGTCCATTGGTGAACCAGTTACTTGACCCAGGGCCTGTTCCAGAAATGCCCGCTTGAGATGGTAGCACATAATAAAGGACTTTTAAAAGTTTTCTTCAATCTATCTTGCAGTCCGAGTGTAGATGTCATTTTTGAAGAGATTAATTTAGCACTGAAATTGCGGCAGATATTTTCAGAACTCGATTCATTGTCACGTATTGTATTTTCAAAGCAGCGCAATAAACCTGTTGCGTTGCTAACATGCTGGACGTACACACGATAGCTCAGACAATAACACTCAAGTTTTAGTTGATCTAACTAGGCCTTTTGTATCAACCTGTAAGTTTGAAAGGACAGCATATTCATTGCCGGAACACTTTGGTTCATGGACAAATAAGCAGTATAAACCTCGTATGAACTTGAATGAACGCTCACGTTTTTGGTTTGTGCGACTGAAAATAGTTTTTCATTGAAAGTCAACTTGCACTAATATTTCAAATGTCAGACAAGTGTACACAGAAAGAATGCAACCCGAGATAGCGCTTTTTGGCTATACAAAGATCACTTTAGTCCCAGTCCCATCTTGGTCAACCCAACTTTTGCTGATTAGATTGGTCGTGGTTTACAGCATTTTTTCCCTCTTTGAAACAGCCATACGATTTAATGTGCTTCTCTGACGTAGACCTAAACTTTTTGACCTATTCAGGTCAATTTTTTTGACCTGTTGACCTATTCAGGTCAAAAAATTTGTTAACAAAGCAGCACGTTATCGCTAAATTTATTTCCCAGGCCTGAAAAATGTACCCAATACTTAACAAGGGTAAGAAAAAAAGCGTTTTATGGTTAAAGCTAACTGGTCTAGCGTTTTGATATTAAGTTACTCTGTTGTGCGGTTGTTATTCAAACACTCAGTAACATTTTTCTTTGTTCACAACACGGCCATAATGAAGCAAAGTAAATGGTGTTAGGCCTACTAGTGTAAGTACCTTCAAAAATATAATGCTATCATTGAGTTGTTGAGTAAATATCTTGCTTAGTTGCTAAAGGTTTTTGCGTTACTGTTCCTTGCTAAACACTTCCTTTGCCCACTGGATCGTAGCATAAAAACTCTGGTGCTTAAAATTGTATCTAACTTGGTTGTTTGGTAAAATAGTTTCGTGCTTTTCACTTATAAGTTGCCAGTTGCCACTGCCTATGTACCTATTTTTCTGAAGCGCAGTGGTTTACTGTTTGTTTTTGGTCCTAATGTTGTACGATTTTCGAATGGTTCAATGTTTGTCTATGGCTATGCCATTGCCTCTGCATGGATTTCCCAAACATCAGTCAAGCCAAGTTGTTTTAGAAAAGATACGAGAAATCAAAATAATTTAATGTCCGTGAATTTGAGGTTGTATCAGTTTACACTTGAAGTGATTGCCCAAAGTATCTGTAATCTAATAACATCCTTTACCGATTTTATTAGATAAAGTTGTTTTTTCCTCAATGCAACTCGAACTTGGTTGATTTTCCATTTCAATTTTCTTTTCATGGGCTTTCATATTGTGCTTGGTAATTGTTCATATGTCACTTTCTTGTTGTTTTTACTGTCAAAACGTGTTTGGCATTTTCTTGTGATGTGCAGTGCGTCTACGCTTCAGCAATCAAGGGGCCACGAGGACTTAGTTTTGTATTTCAGAAGAAAAGCAAAAACTACTATAACAATTCACATCAGTGTTCTATATATTGTTTCATGTTTGCCACCTAAATTTACAATTCTGGGGAGTATTGTTTTTGTAAGATATATGTACTGTATATAACACCAGTAATCCTGTTCCAACTTTTGGCATGTGCTTATGCGTCTTGTTAGAAACTTGTTTGAGAATTCTGACTTCATTTTGTTCAAAACGATTTTATTGTCTACACCAGTGGTCTTCAACCTTTTTGTACAATCGCCCCCCTTCGGGAACTTTGTTTGAAAATCCCCCCTATCTATCAGTTTTGTGTTGTCCGAAAATATTGCTTTGTTTTGAAAATAATTAAGTGCTAATGAAATACAAACGGGCTATCTAGTTAGCACAAAACAAAATAAACAAACAAAAATGCAAACCCATGTGTAGCATAAATGTCATTCATTTACAAAAAATAGCTGGTTCCAACTAATGCGAACCTTGAGATAGTGTTTATCTGCAAGCTTTTTCAAATCAATTTGCAAGCTGCTCAGCTTAAGTCTTATGGCGTTTCCACCAGTCTTGTTCATGTCAAGACGGTTGCGGTATTTATGACGCGTGTTCAGTACATGGCAGAAACCTTGCTCAACAAAATACGTCGTGGGAAAAGCCAGTAATAATAGCTTCACTTTTCCCCAAAATTGTGGAAAATGCTCACTGCACTTAATCCAAACATTTGACCATCTGTGTTAATGAAATATAGCATGGGCTTCATCTTCGCTTTGGATGTAGGTGAGACGTTCCTGGATGGTGGAATGGCACTCGCTTATGCTAGCTAGCTGTCAAAAAGGTATTTCACCCAGTAACTTTCTACATAATGTAACTTTCGGTGCGATCTCCACAACAGAATGACTTCAAGCAAGCCTCAAACAACAGGTGGCGAAAAGGATTTTTTGGATTCATTAGTTTAGCCAAGATTGGGTGTTTGGGCTTACTCACTGGTTTAAGTACTGCTTTCCTAGCCTACTGTTCTGTTATACTAGTCAGATGAACACAGTACCGCTATATCCACAGTACAGGAAAACACGCGAACTGGCTGAAAAAAAACGATAAGCACGTTTCACAACTTACGGCTAGCTGTCACTAATTTTCTAGCCATTAAAGTGCTACGTAAATCATCTCGGAACAGTCATAGTTCCAGCATTTTCACAACAGAACACACTTCAGTAGGCATACATTGTTTTACTCAAGGTACCGTATTTATTCGATTGTCAGCCGCCCTTGGTTGTAAGCCGCTTTTGAACATAGGTTACATAAGCTTCTGAAATACTTTCGCGTACTAGCACATTTGGCGTTATTGTCAACCCTGGTAATGATGGTTACACCACTACAACTGCCTTCTTTTCATAATCCTTCCCGTGACGTTTGTGCACGTGATGCTGAAGAGAATAGAATGTGAAGAGAGTTCGGTCGACAAAACATAGCCAAGGAAAGACTGAGCCTCATCTATAGCTTTAGGTAAAGAGATAATGTATGCTGCCCTTGATTGTAAGCCGCCTTCGAGTATAAGCCGCACAAAATAATGAAAAAAAAAACTTTATAAGCCGCTTCTAACAATCGAATAAGTACAATGCTAACCAAATATTATAAAACACCTGATAAAGGACTGTCATATTTTTGTCTACAAAGCAATGGTTTGGCAATGCTTTACCGAAGGCCGTGAAGACTTGTTTCAAGGAAATTTTACTAAAATAATAACACAATACGGTTGGAGGTATTTGTGACAGATCACGGCAAAAATTCACTGGGCTAAACTTGATGGCAACCCGCAATCAATATTCGCTATCGCCGCGAACGTCGATGCGATGATTTAGTGGCAGCAATATTATGATTGTTGGGCCATTTTTACTACTGTGTCTTCAAAAAAGCTGAAGTTTTCCTCTTGAACAGTGAAGTTTGACCGATTGGGTATTTTCCGATAGCTATATCAGTATTGGCAGGGGTACAGTGCTGACAAAAAAGGTGTGGGATGGGAACGCATCCAAAGAAATAGCCATTTTAAAACAGCTTCGAACTCATTTTAAAGCAAAGCGTGAAAATGGTATGGGAACGCCGTTCCCGCACCACTAAACCCATGAGTATTGGTCCTTTCAACCAATATCAGTATTATAGAACGCATACTATAAGAGAAACGTCCAAAACCACGCGTGCTGATGTATAAAGCCTGGCAAATGTTATTGCTTGAGTCTTTTTTGTGACGTTGATCATGCAACGATCGGGTTAACCAACCTAACAAACTACTCAGTGCAACAATTTCTCTAATTTTCTCTACTCATGGGTAGCGGAAAAATTTTGAAAGTGAGGGGCACAAGTGCACGTCAAAAAACTATGGAAACTTTTTGTGGTTTGAATTGAAAACTGTGACGTCACAAGCATTGAAAATGGCATCATTAAATTTTGTCAGCATGTTTAGGCGATTTTTTGCAATGTTTCATAAGCCCTCAACTACCCCTATCTACACTACACCTAGGCTAGACTGACTTGAGCACACAAATCCAACCAGTTGTTCTTACACAAAATTGATTCACAAGTAAGCACACAAACACAAAACATGCACAAAGCTAAGGGAGCGTCCACATCAGTGTTCCATCTAAGAAAATTTTACACTGAGCAAATTTTTGTTTTAGTG
>JGI24159J19872_10010209_pt1 | contig 12315 bp, 8 predicted proteins | sample Ectturendosymbi4_FD_19872 | JGI IMG/M metagenome (IMG submission 19872)
CAGCCTAGATACAACCAAACTTTAAGCCACAATTTTGGCCCATTGTCCGGGCGATGACGTCATGAAAGAATAACCAAAAAAAGCAAAACCTTCCCTTTTTCTAACCTAAGATATACCCCTTCGGATAGGCAAATGTACCCCTGGAGTACATGTACCCCAGGTTGGAAACCCCTGTTCTAAACGAGCGTGGTTACGGCTGGAAATGATTTGCCTTAACTCACGATACCTTTCGCAGGAAATAAGATGTTTGTAGTGAGGTTCAGGTATCGCAATTATTGGTTCAGCGTTATAATGCGGCCCTCGGGTTACTTCATAAGTCCTCATTTGGCCCTCGGAGCAATTTGAGTGTGAGACTCCCGACTTAGAGACTACCTGGTGCGTCTCACTGCAGCTATTGTCTAAGTTTAGTTTCACTTGTAGGATGGACTTGACTGCTCTTTTGCTAAGGTTATTTCACCCTCTGGTCCATCATTTCAAAACAAGAGCAAACACCCTCTTCACAAACACACTACTGGCTAGAAAAAAACTAAGGATGCAAGTCAAAATAAGGACATTTCTTAGAATCAAGGACAGCAAAATTTTCTAAGACACAGACCTTCAAAACAAGGACAAATCTTAGAAATAAGGACGGTATGTCACCCCTGCCTATGTCCCATACAGTTATTTGTAAAAGTAAAGGCCACAACCACAACGACAAATTGCTGTGAAGTTGGAACTAACAGAATATTCACTTGTCCAGATTACATTCTTTCGTCAAAGAAACACAATATTACATCATAGCCAATTCTGGATGCTTTCAGGGATACTGATTTATAGGCCTACCAAATAGTTAACTATAGTGCAGATTAGCGTACTGTACGGCTGAAGGTCCTTATTAGTGGAGAAAATCGGACAAAAACACTTCATTATTGGCTATGGATCCGAGCATCATGTCACAGATCGAAAGTGTTTTCTGAAAATATTCACCTGTATGACCTTTGAAGAAAAATATTTAGTAAATATGATTCCGGTTTTTCAGCGTTTTACAATCATGCCGCCTCATTCCTGAAATCGTTGTTCCAAAAGTATGTTATTTTTATTTCCACGCAACTCTTCAACCCTTTAGAAAACGGCATCGTGGAAGCCCGACCTACCGACAAGCAGGCTTCCTTTGCGTGGCTCACCACCGTCGTGACAAGCTTCACACAGCCTTGCCTCAGATCTCAACACAAGACTGTCCGTCCCCGAAACGGTATCGCAGCATTTGCTTTTGCTTGTTATTCGAAACAAAACAAATGATAAATTCGCTTTGCACGCGTCAAAAACATTGCGAGAAAACGCACTACGCGCATTGAGTCACTAACAGATTGTCGAAGCGACCGGAACTTGTTGACAGGTGCAGTTCAAGCGACAATGCAAAAGACAAACGCACAAGAATATACAGCTGCCTCGCCGCAGGGATGGGCTACGTAGTGTTATTCGGGTTGTTACTAACTTGCTTGAACGACTGAAGACGTTTCAAGTGTAAAATATTATCACAAGCCGAAAGCGAATCCAGAAAGTTTTCTCATTCAAGATTTCGGTACTCGTCATAATCGATGTTTCCAGAAGGTGGAATAGTTAACTTTTTCGCGAATTCTTTGGCGATCGATGGGTTGTTCGTTTTATTATCCTATCTACGCAAACGCACGCGTCGAAGGAAACTTACTCCGGCGTTTTGCCCAAGGTTAAATTCTAGCGGGGCCATTGTCGCCGAACTCGGACTTGCGGAACAATTTGTAAGTCGCACAGGAACACGAAGCCCGTAGACAGCAACTCGGCAAAAAGTACCGCATACACATCCACAAACGTACAACGTATACATGGAAAACACTTAACACTCACGTCCGAAATAGTAACGGAATGCATCTAGCATGCCAGTAGCAACCAAGCTGCGATAAGTGGGAAACAAACCGGATAATTTATTAAAAGCACTGTCGTTTATGTCGCAAGTTGTTTGCGACCAAGAAAATCTAATCGCATCCTTTCGAAGCGAAAACGCAGCAGCTCCGTGAAGAACCCCGTCGTGTACGTCTGCACAAGCATCAGGAGATGCACTTCAAGAGCAGTATCGACGAGAACTGCGGGCAGCCAATCACCGCCATTTAGTTTTCAAACGTATAGAAAGTTTTTCCCAGGGCAATTTCGGGATAGGGATAAGCTGATGGGTGAATGGTGCTGCGTGGGCTGTGATACTGATGGAGTAAAGGCATTTTTAAAAATCACAGCCGTTCGTTATTGTCACAGGCGAAAATAGTTTAATCTGAAAATTCCATACAGAAAGATCCAGATCGTAAAAGGTGCTCGTACGAAATGCGGGATGAGTGGGTTTCACCTCCGAACCCCAGTCTGGCGCGACTTTAAATGCGAAACTTGGGTGCGCTTTAACACGCAACGATTGTTGCACAAAGCTTGCACAACTTTTTCTGCAACAAAGTGCTGATTTGAAGACGCGAAGAGGCGCTCCAAATAACACTGTTTAACACGAATTAGCAAAACAGCCGGAGCAGAAGCATACGCCAAGACGCCATTGGGGCAAAGCAAGATTTTTCGATGTAAATTTCGGGAACGTCTCCACGAAGTGGGGGAAGCGAACGACCACAGGCCAGTGACGAAAAACTTTCGACTTAGGCGTTGAAAAAAACATGAGTACGAGTGTCCCGGATCTTGAGTAGAAAAGCGGATGTTTTTTCTCACTTTTAATAATCATATTAACACTGAACAACAATGGGAGGTCTCGGGTAGTGACTGTAGTGCAGAAAAGTTTAATTTTCTGATAATATAGAGTGCTTTGTTAGAAAAGATCCAAATAGCACAATTCTTATTCAGCTACAACAAAGTAACAATTTCAGCGCAATACTTTACGAACTGATATTTTAGCTGAAAAAAACTTAGCTTAGAAGATAACAGAAAACACTTAAAAAACACTACAAGAACAATGCGTTTCTCAATAGACATAGACATGCGTTAGTAACTACTTTTTCGCCTAGTAAGCTGCATTGACGAAGACAAAGCGTCTGCGTCCGAACAAGTTGGAAACCAAACAAGAATGAAGACTGAGATTTAGCTGCGCATGGCAGATTGAGCGATAGGTTGGAACCTTTGAAAATCTGGCACCAAGCCCAGTATATCGTAAGTAGCCAACACCGCTGCGCAGACAACTAACGACAGTGTGTAAAAGTTTGAGGCAAGAATATAAAGAGGCCTCAGAAGATTGAGGATCGATTCTCAGGTGGCGCAATGCGCGATTTGGTCATGGGCACAAAGCGCATGCGCGCGAGAATCAGCAAAAAGCCATTTTACAGAAAAATAAAATAACACAAGCCTTGCACAGTGATCTTTGACCGACTCCGCCTCGCGATCCGAAAGAAAATTGTCGAAACGCGATTTTCGCGGTTTATTCACAAGTAACAACGAATTCGCTTTATGACACCACAACTGACGCCATCGCAACGACGAGGCTGATTTAACAGCCGCGAGTGTGCGACACCGGGGGGGTCTTCAGTTGTGATAAATGTGCCGGTTGATTGCTGGCAGTTGATAGTGACCGTACATCGTTTTCGTTGGCGGATCGGTGGGCTGGAAGCAAAGCACAACAAAAGCTTGTCAACAAAAAGTATGTTTGAAAAGAAAGCGGGAATTTGCGCCTGGATTTTGAAAATTTCAAAATCTTATTTCGAAAAGAAAGTGTCGTGAAGTTTTGCATTTTGTCGTCTTTCACCACTGTTAATCTGAAGATAAACGTTATGACAAACCGCGGCCAGATGTCTTTTGCATGAACAAAATTTTCTTATGCGCTCACCTTAAGTTTGGCTTTGTTAAAGACTTTCGGCTGCATCATATTCGTCTTTAATATTCCAGGCAGCAGCGCCGACGTCCCGGTCTGGTGATGATGAGGAAGATGGACTTTCGGGAGAGTGGAGGTGAAAACCGGCTTGGTCGCGGCCCCGAAGCCGGTGGGTCCGTGCATGGAGGTCCCGTTAACGGGAACCAACTGCGGGAGGGCATTGCTGTGGCCGACAATGCCGCCCAGACCGAGTGACGGATGATGGTGCTCCACAAGGCGACGCTGTCGTCTCTGCGCATACAAAAACGAAACCCGGATGTTCACACATCGGCACAGAACGTCCGGAAATGGACCTGTGATTCTTGCAAGTCCAGCGCAAGACGAGCTGCATTTTAAAAACTTTGCTGTGTCACCTGGAAGCGAACTGCATCGGTATGGAGCAAGTGCCTGTGTCCGTGGTTTGGCTGGTGTGGTGCTGCCTTGAATAACAAAATGCACGTGCCAGAAAACAAGTGGGGCCTGAAAAGGGTCGCTGTGAGTGTGAATCACAGTATCGTGGCAAACTTTCGATAAACTCTGCAAGGAACTGCGCACACTTTACCTCGTGTTTGGGCACTTGAGCTGCTGCACAAAGAGCGCTTAAAGCAAGATGTTTTGCAGACAAAAATGTAGTTATGAGGGCTGTTTTACAGTCGGTGGAGACATCGCCGAAAACGAATGTTTGGTATCTTGTCCTGCGTTGCGTTCATGGTACTCAGTTCGATTAGTTTGTAAAACATTGCGTGGAGAAACAACTCCACTGCAAGCTAATTTTGTTGGTTACCTAAACGTACCCTGCACATAAACTCTCTTGACCACATTCCACGTCCAGCTCGCCATCATGGCAGGTGCCCGTTTGGCCGCTGCCACAACTGCGCTTTGATCTCGGCGAAAAGCTTATTTCAAAGTTCATTTAAGTTAAGTCTCACTACCCTACCTCACAATCAGGATAAGTTGCGGCACTGGTATTACCTGATTAAACGCGAGCACTCTTGGAGGTATTCTGCGACTCAAAGGCTGAACTTCTGGTCTTTCCAGCTTTCCAGCCGACAGGCTAATTCTGACGCTCGTTTTCTTGTCACTTTCTTTCCTGCGATGAGGCGACCGTCTGTTGAACCTCACGGCCCGCCTTACCGGTCTTTTTGGGTCTCTGGCCAGTTCTTTCCATACTTCGGCCGCAAGGCTAGGCCTCGCCTCTTGCTGACTATCGGAGGGCGTGGCTTCTTCAGAATTACGTCCTTTCTCTGTTTTTAACTGTTGAACCTTCAAGAGCGAGACAGTTTGCGGAACACCGGGATTTTTTAACGGTTTGTATCGGGCTGGTGAATTGTTAGCTTTTGTTTTTTCTCGAATGTTCCTTGACTTGCGTCTTTTCTGCTGAATTCCGCTCACGCCCGCTTCTGCTGCAGCATCGCTCGAAACGGATCCCTTGAAAGTTGCAGCTGGTGTGTTAACCTTTAATTACGTCGTTGCTGCAAGTTTCCTTCCTACCACTAAAATCTTGCGACTCTCTGTAAAACTAACACTTCCACAAAAGGCGCTTTCGGTAAACTGGACTTGAGTCTCTAAAGTCTAAACAATGCGTTTGTGAAAGTATGCATTTCTACAGATCATCACTCACTGAAATCACAGAGTATATGTTTCTAAAAACCGGCTATTCTATCTCAAAGTGTTTTTTATTTGGTGGAAAAGAACATGTTCGAAAGAGAAATAAATTAGGAAAATAACATTTACAAGGTAAAGACCACCTGCAATCTTCAAAATTACTGTAGACGCCAACAAAAACTTCGCTAAAACTACAAGCATAACAAAAGTTTGGAGTGAGCAACAAAACCACAATCCTGGGCAACTAGAAAGATGCAAACGCGCTTGAATTTTATGCACTGCAGTAATTCAAACGATACGTTAAGCAAAGGAGTCGGCCTACAAACCACAACATGTCTAATCAAGACAACTATGTTAGCACCAAGCGGCCGATTATGAGATTTGAAGACATTTTACTTTAGTTGCCACGTAACCGAATTTTGCTAGCAAGCTCCATGAACTCGTTTTTTTTCCACAAGCAGCGGCAAGAACTCACAATTTCTTCTCGATGTGGGTTGCAAATTAAATATAGTAAAAAGCGCAGCTTTGTGATGGGTTGAAAATCGCAGGAAAAGTTACATTAGACGATCAAGCTACATATAGGCAAGTTCACTACGATGGGGTCAACCCTGGACTTCTTACAAAACGGGTTTCTTAACGCAAGAATTGAATTGCCTGACGTTAAATTGCTCTTTCGCAGAAGCACCACCGGCAACTTTTGCAATTTGTTAAAAAACAGAGATTTGGCTTTTATCAATATCTCTAAATTTACCCGTTTCTTTTGAATTTGATTTTGCTTCCAAATCGGGACGTCGCCAGCAGTGGACTCGGTTCCAGCTTTTATCGACGAAGAATCGAACTTTGGCATCTGCTGGGCTTCCTGGGCCCGTTTGTCGGCCTCACTACAAAAAAAAAACAAATGCGTCAGGAATGAGTCAGGTCGTTTGCCCAAAACGCTTTACGATTCTTTGCTTGGTTAAACAATCGTGACGTTGTTTTCAGCAGAATTCAGACATAAAAATCAGATATAACATTTTCATTCACATGCACCGTCCGCTGCAATATATGTGGAGGAAGCTTCAGGAGACTCAACGCGCTTTAAAAGTTCCAACTGTACAACAGCTTTTGCAGCAAACGTTTGCTGAATATGTAAAAATTCAAACAATGCTTTCAAGGAAAGCGGGAGCATTTTTTTTGAAGTGACACATAAGAGCGTCAGCAACTGAGTCCCTTGCGGATGCAACGTCAAGCAGAAAATTTTGACTGCAAGTTTGCTGCTAGAAGACCACTGCACTGTTGTCTAGCCTATTACACACGTTTGTCCATTGCTAATCCAGAATCGTTACGCCAGAGTTTTCCCTCGACTTTTGATCATTGCACTTTTGACACACGCTTTTCCTTTCGCAAGGGTCGCAGTCCTAGGTCTTGAAATACTTAAAGGTTTTCGGAACCTTCTGGCAGTTCTGCTGGCTCTACACCAATGCGGACCAACCCAGGTCGAAGATGTAGTCACACTCCCTGGTCCTGGGTCGACCTTTGCGTCGCTTTCCCGTGGGTGTAGCCAACAAGACTCGTCTTGCCAACCTTTCTTGGGACATTCTAGTTTTTTTTGGCGACAGCAGTTGGTGGCAAGCTGAAGCCTGAATTGTGCTTCTTGCTGGGGCGGTTGAGGTGAACGCTCTTGCCCAAGGAGCGTTACGGTAATTCACTCAGTGGCTAATGATCGAACACCCAACCTTCCAGTTGAGAGCCGGACACCACTGAGCTATTGCCGCCCGCTCAGTGGCAGCACACACCGACTTGGATTTGTGGAGAGAAATAATACTTCAGTCGTTTTAATGCTAATTTCATTCCTGCTTGTTCGCACGCAGCTGCAAATCGATCAACTGCATGTTGAAGGCCATAGTCAGAGAATGCAAGCAGCATCACATCGTCCACAAAAAGCAAACGGTTGATCCTGCAGCTTCCAACAGCGACACCCTCGTCGACTTGGCTGTGACTACCCGTCCAATTTTCAATTCATATAGAATATCAAAAGCGGCGACAGCACACATCCTTGTCAAGCGTCGAACGCCCATGGTGAACGGTTTTGACTTAACGCCGTAAACACGGACACAAACGTCGTCTGAGCATGGATGCAGTGACCTGACGGCCAGTAACAGGCGACCGTCAACATCAATTCTTGATGTAGATTAATTCTTGCAGGCAGTACAGCGATAAACTGAAGGGAAGCGTGTTTCGATCTTCAAACACGCTTTTGGTCATGCGGCGAAGATGCGAAGTTGTCAGCTGATTACACGCGATTATGGGTTTTGCAGCGGGACATTGGCGTAGCCAGGGGGGCTCAGGGGGCCACGTCCTCCCAAATAGTCATTTTGTGCTTTGAGAGGCAGTATTCCAAATGAAAGGCAGTCATTCGCCTAAAATCAAATAATGTGCCCGGCCCAAAATTTTGGGCTGGCTACGCCACTGCAGCGGAACTAAGAACTGAGAGAAAAACACGCGAAGTACAGAGTGTACCGACCCTATTTGCTTAAAAATCGCTATGTCTTGAGGCAGCACAATGATTGGTACGTGATGGCTGTTTGTTTCTTCCATGACCGGAAAACAAATCGCTTGAATGAATAAATAAATAAAAAAATAAATAAATAGACACGAGGTTCTGAAACATAGAAATTCTGCAAAACATTAGTGCCTTGGTTGGACACAAATTTCGACCTTAGGCAGCAGGATAAGCACAGGAATTGAAACGTCAGTATTCTCCAGCTGCAAGTCATAGACCGTTGGGCGGCGAATTCACCAACTCTTCTTCGATGCCCGCGCAATGCTCGATAAAGTGTTTTTCGGAAAGATATGTTGATGTAAGTACCACAAACAGTTTTGTTTTGGGCCGTTCAAGTTGAACAAAGTTCTCAGATTGAAATTTGATGTGGAAAACTCGAAAGTCCCAGTTTAGCTTTTGACAAAAAAGACTTAAAGAACGAGAACATGTTAATCTGTACTGGCCCTCTAGGTACAAGGTAGGGCAATTCAAACAAACGAAGTTGAAAGTTCAAAACCATACAGTAACGTAATTAAAGGTTTTAATTCATTTTTCGTACTGTCAAACAAGATTTTTTCCAAGACATTTGTTACTGGTTTTGCGTAATATGTTAAACTTTTTCGGTATTTCAATGAATCCAAGCTGAAGGTGAATCAAAATTATTTCTTCAGAAACCGCATGGTTCGATGTTACATTCGATTTTGTGTGATTTCGGCTTCAAAACCAGCTGATCACAGAACATTTCCAATAACCAAGGTATATTTCTGAAATCGATTCGTTTCTGACAGCAGTTGCAGTTATTTAAAAAATTCGTGTTACACACAACTTTGGCGCATTCGCTGCAACATCCAGACCTCCTCAGTCATTAACAAAATCAGTAGTCGAAGTAGCATCGTCGCAAAAGGGGGAAAAAATCTTGGTGAAAACTGATGAACCTCGAGCAGCTTTCAAAGGACCAGCTTCCTTAAGCCTCTATAATGCAACGAATACCAAACAATACCACACTGACGACGTAACACGACGCAAGCTGCATCACTACGATTTTTCCTTCAGCGGTACAATTAAGCCAGCTTGTTCGTGCAGCAGAATCGCTAGTTAACTTCTCAGTGTCCAACTTCAACGACAGCGAATTTTTGTAGGTGACTCCTAACAAGCGACTGACGACCAGAAGCACGATGCGTCAATTTATGTACTCCAGATCGTATGGGATGCAAGCTGCTGGAGAGAGGCAACCTGGTCAAACAAATTGACAAGTGGCGGTTACCGATCACGCAGAAGATCAGAAGCACCTGGACCGCGACGACAGCTATCCTCACGCCTCCTTTCATCGTACAGCGATCATCGGGTCTTCGTGAGATGAGTCGCTGTCTCTTCAACGCTTTTCATGGAGCGTTAATCAGAAAAGGTGCACTTGAAAGACACGTGGCAGGTCGGGACAGGTGGCCAACAATGAATGAAGTCTTGACGGATTAACGCAACTTCTTTGGAGGATTTATCTCAAGTGCGATGGCGAGCATTACGGTTGTCAAAATCATAATGAATATTTTTCACGAAAGCCAGACAGCAAACATTAAATGTCAGATAATTACGTCTCTGAAAGTAAGAAACGGAATATCTTCTTTAATCACTAGAATTGAAAATTGGGGAAGACTTGCTGAATGACTTTTACCAGACGGAAAAGCAAGGCGAAGAGGAACTGTGCAGCGAACAAGAAAAAGGAGTTAACAGTTTTGCTAAAACGACAACGCAATTCGAAAAAAATGCGGAGCATCACAAAGTCTTTAGGAAACAAAGGCGGGTTTGAAAGTGCTTCAATCCCGAAATCATACACAAGTCTCAGGCTGCCGTGAAGTTAAACACCTGACGGTGCCTGGGCAGTGTCACAGGGCGAGACCCTTCCTGTCAGGTTGCGTCATGAAGAACCGGTGCGGCTTCCACGCAACCGCATGCGAAACCTACTGTCTTGCGTATCTGCGCTGCATTGGTCAAGCTCACAATTTGGCAGCTTGTAAAAAATGAGCGAACGATCAACCAAACAATACGTTGGTGCCTTTCATAGGCAACCACCTGCGCAAACAGCCTGCAACTAGATTTCTTGAGAAACCAACGCCGTGTGGTTTTTTAGTCACGCAAGAGTGGAAAGTCATATTTTTTTGCATGCTGTCGCTTGTGTACTGCAATGTTCAACGAACTTCACACTTGCGTCGCAATGCTCCAATGATTGCATATTTTCTACTGGTGCTCTACGTTGCTTCATGTCAAGCTACTACTGCCAATAAGCTACAATCACGTCGCCTTCGTATCGCCGTGGATGATTCCAAGTTACGCACAGTAGTATCGGCGTGACAACTTTTCTGCGAACACTGCCAACTTCACCGTCCCATTTACTTGACGCCGACTAAGTTTGACAGTTTTTGAAAAGTAAGGATATCACCAGGACTGAAACGATCTGAACCTCGTCAGTTTCGATTCCCACTTCAACCAAAGCGTGCTTCGATTCCAACTACTATTCATTCGTTCTTGTTCAGCTCTAAAAAAGTTCGACTCGGACTACAATCAAGACTCCTCTTCCGCTCCGACCACAATAATACTAAGTTTTTTCGGCTCTGGGTGGGGTTACATAGAATCAGGGTTGCGGAGTCGGATTTTTTTATCTGAATCCGACCCCGGAAGTCCAATTGAATCACTTTTTACATCGTATTCCCAAGTTATGAGTCCTAACTCGAGCTTGTTGCAATGGTACAATTTTTCTTTTGAAACTTTTATTGACACAGAGAATTCTTGCTGCGCACCACAATTCTGCGCAAACGGAAAACCAACGATAGCTGCAAACAAACCGTCCATAGGTACGTAATGCAAATAAATTTGTTGCTTCATTCAGTAACGCAATGCAAGCAGTAGGTACCATTAATATTGCAAGGTAAAATAAATCTTAAGACTTTTGTTGTTATGTTTTATGTTCAGAAAATTGAAAAATTATCAAATACAGAATAGTTCCAAAGCTAACTACTCGCTCTCGCTATATGACACTTACAAAGGTTTCTTGAATGTAGTTCATATGTCAATGTTGTTATTGTTTAATTCATTCACGCTATAGAAATAGTATCTACTCACAGTAAACAGAATTACTCTTTTATGATTAGCAAATATTCTTGAAATAAATAGATTAATGCAAAGCCACAACTCATGTATCTAGCGACAATTACAGAATGCTCTATTTTCTTTACTATCGTTGACACTTGACAACAAACTTCATTCACATTATGTTGAGGAGTCGGAGTCGGAAATTTTGGAAAGGTTGGAGTCGGAAAATTTTTGGAAGCTAGGCAGAGTCGGACATTTTACCTCCGACTCCGAAACCCTGCATGGAATGGTACCGCTCACCACTGACGTCTTTGATACTCAGTTGTCGATCGTCCGGTTTCAACTTCAATAAACTATACACGCGCGCACGCGTAGGGCGAAAGCACTTGAAGCCCACGGCTTGCAGTCTGTGAAAACGGTTTGGCCTCGGCTGCAAATCACTGAACTTCAAACGGACTATACAAGCAGACAACGTCACGAATGTTATTTCAGTAAAGCCTCCCGACTGCAGCTTTCAGACAATTGCGGTCTCGTCAGCGGAGCACACTGCGCTTCGACTATCATGCCGTAAAGCACTGGCTGACCTGGAATGTTCACGGCGCGCCGCCGAACCCAGTTAACACCGGCGCGTGACGATCCGTCTGCGGCGCGTGCGATCGTTCGAGCTGGCAAGAAACCAGCAAGAAAAGCAACGAAGCAGTTGCTTTTCTTCTTTTCTGAAAAGTGCCACTTCGGCTACGGTCGCTCGGGGGCAACAGCAGCGTTGTAAACCTAAAAACGGACGGCAAGTCGACAATCTTACCGGAGGTCGCGGAAATAGGGATGCCTGAGAGCTTGCTTCGCCGTGATCCTCTCGTCCGGATCGTACGCGCACAGTTTGTATATGAGCTCGATGCACTGCTGCGAGGCGTGCGGTAGAAGCTTTTCGATTCCAGTTCCTTTTTTCGGCGGGAAATCGAAATTGATTCCGCGATTCCGGCTGCAATCGGACAGAATTGTTAAGAGAGTGTGGGTCAGGACTTCGTTTGATGTATATTGTGTCGTTGGACGGGTGCGTAGACAGTTACGACCTGGGTTTATTTTTTTGGTGATCTTTTGATCATAGGTCGAAATTTTTTTGAAATGGCCGAAAAAAATTACGGTAGGTCAATTCGGTCATAATGTTTGAAAAGGTATGCTAGTGAATACTGTTACGGCAAGTTTCAATACTGTTTATGGGACAAATGACCAAAATGCCTCAGTGAAAAAAAGAAACCCAGGT
>JGI24159J19872_10010210_pt1 | contig 12313 bp, 10 predicted proteins | sample Ectturendosymbi4_FD_19872 | JGI IMG/M metagenome (IMG submission 19872)
TTTAGAAAAGGGATGTTTTCCAGCCCTGACTGGGGTTTGTGGGTGCTGAAATTTTTACCAATTTTTGGTGTTTTGTCCATACTTTCGACTACAGATATGCTAGAAAGTCATTCAAAGGCTCTAAAGACGCGGATTTTGGCCTAGAGTCCGAAAAAATATTGAGTAATAATAATGGCCCAATGGGTTGGGGCCCAGGGCCAGGTAAAAGTAGCCAAAAACACCCCCACTTGTGGCGTTCCCCCCGAAAAAAACCCACCGAAAACGAAAACTTTTTTTTCTATTTCGACTACAAGACTTGCTGAATCCGTAGAGGGTTTGAACAGCTCTCTAGCTCAATCGCGTGGCGAGTTATGGGATTGCAAAGCTCTGCATGAAACGTGGTATATTATGCACATGCTAGAGATTGGTTGCCAGCACAACAAAAAATGCAGTCTTGCTTACGCATTCTGTCGACGCTCTGGATCATACGTCTTGTTTTTTCAACCATAATTTGGTGGTCTTCCTTGCGCAATGATGTTCGGAATCAGTTTTGATTTGAACGGAATTATTTGAGAAAGACGTATTTTCCATTTTTTCAATTGTCGCTGCTTGCGTTAAATTTATTTACTTTAGCCTTGAATTTGTTTGCTTTCTCCGCTGTTTTTAGCCACTCAATCGTTCGCTTGTTACCATTTTGCAGATTTCAGGACTGAGGGTGCGTATTGCTGCGTGAAATCGAGTTGCTATAAACAATTTGCCGATAGACTTCTTGCTTGTCTCACTTGTGGAGAGTAGTTTAGCATTTCAGTTCCAGAGCACTGATATTTATTATTATGAATATTTTGTAATTCAAATATGGAAAATATGTTTTGGCAGGAAATTTGCATAAAATATAACCAGTTGATGTCAGTTTGTGTGCTGTCCCAGGTTACATCTTGTGGCACGCGAATGGTCCAGACTGACATGGAAGGTTTTGAATCGTTACAAAAAAGGCGTCCCATTGAGTCCAAACAAACTGAAACTTATCAAACCACATTCCCATTGTATGAGTAGCTTTATTGTGAAAGAATGGCACACATTTCGAATGCAGAAATATTTATTTTCTACATGAAATGAACACAAACGTTCTAAAACCTCGTCATTAAAAGTGCTCAGTGTTTTTTCTCACTGTCTGTGGATCAAATAATACTTTCAAAGATCCTTAAACACTTGCGGAGTATTGAAACTTCTGGCATACAAGAAACTGTGATACGGACGGTCACAATCACAAAGTTGCTCACTTCGTGACAGCTGTTGTATAACATCGCACTGCAAGTGGCTGTTAAGCTTATCTAGGCCGTGCGGCATTAAGAACAGATTGGAATCCGCCGTTCTGCACTTTACTAAAAATGCCATCACAAAACTACTGAATGATTTTCTCACAGAATTTTACAAAAACACTGAAATAGCATGTTCCAATGTCACGACAACCGCTTGACAAAATGATTTTTTCCCACCAAAAATCTGTTACTCAAGTTTCAACACGACCAAATGCTCATAATCAACTGCTGAGTGATTGAAAGTTAATGCGCTTATTGACAAGTTAAAACATTTCTATCTCTATTGTAGACAGACAACTTTGCACATGCACTATTCTCAAGGATTGTTAGTTTAGTTTGCCATGAAAGAAAACGTTATCGCGAAGAATGTGTGAAATTTTTGAAGTAAGAAAGATTTAACGCAGTTTGCAAATTTCAGGAGAAACTTTATCTGTCTAAATAAAGATGAACAGCCAACATGTTAAAAATTTTGTTGCAATTTTAAAGCAATTAAAAACTACAAATTTGAATTGAAAAATGCTTGAAATCCTCCTATGTATAGGCCTATATGTAGTACAGGCATCAAATAATGAACATGAATCATCCATCAAGATCTGATGATGTTAAGGTCTGTACACACCCTGAACACTGTTGCAGTTCGGACATCTGTGAGTTGTTGTCCACATGCTGTCCATCGCAAACGGAATCCAGAAGCACAATAAGCATCCAAAACAGGACAGGACCATGCACCACATCCATGCCTCACCCTTCAGATCAGAACTGGTGCTTGTAACAACACTTCTCATGCAATTTCGACAAACTATCTGAGCAGGAGTTCTACCAAGAAAAGGTTGTCCAACCACTTGCGTAGAAAGAAAGGTGTGAGTTGCAACTGGTTGAGTAGCTACTGGCCGCACCAGCACCGTTTGAGTGGAAGTCGGATTTGCTGCTAAGACTGGAGGTTCACTAAGATATGTGGTCGTTCCAATGGCAGGTTGAGTAACAACAGAAGGCACCGAGGGTGCATAAGGGGGCGGTTTATCCATACTTATGGTTCTTTTTTGCCTTTTACTCCTGATTCAGTTAAGCGCAAAACAGGCGTAACTCCTGCGAATTAAATACAAGCAATGAATCCTGAGACGAACATGTTATAAAAATCACACAAAGTATGAATCAGGAACGCCGTTATTTGTCGTGACATTCATTTCATGAAAATATGGGTTATCTAAATTGCGCATTACCATCACTTAGCCCACAAATATGAGATTTCTGCTGCACTTTAGATACACCCAAATTTTGCGTTTTGGCTTCTGTTTGAAATGCTGCTACCAGTTTCAAACAACTTTAATTTTTTTTCGAGAATTAGGTGCAAACGTTGGGTTTCCCAAATAAAATAACAAACCAGAAAAAAAACTGATAATTACCCGCCTTTGACAAATATGCAGCAGCAAATTACTCTATGTTGCTTCCTATTCAGCCATGTTCACCTTCCACAAGAACGTTAAGCTGCTATCACTTCAACACGTCTTGTTTTTCAACAGTATCGCTCTATTAGTAAAAAGTACTGCAAAACCATCCAACTTTATCCTATCCCTATATTTGGGAGTCTATAATGCATTTCAGAAATAAATTCTTGTTTCCTTAGGTAATTTCTTAAATAGAAGTTCTCCTGTAAGAGGAAGGATATATCATTTAAATAGAGAATCTGTCAAATTAAACCAAAACGAACACCTATATCTCGGACGAAAATCGTACTAACCAAACGTGGCCAACTGCAGCATGACTTTAAGTTTAACTGTAATATCTTTCTCAAATGACCATCGCTCCTACCAGAGCCGTTGCGCCCCCCAAAAAATCCAGATGGGGCCTTTTAATATCAGCAAGCATTCAGGCAGATGCGTGCTTTTTCGAGCCAGGGGTTGCAAATTAGCCCCCTCAGCAGCGCTATTTCAAAAGCTAACCAAGCTAAACTAATAATCTTCAATCAGGAAGAAGTTCTTAACTAAATAACTTTAAACAAACTTAACCCATTTTTATTACACATTCAGCAAATAAGCAAGCGCATTTGCTTACAATTTCAAAGTGTCACTTTGTACGTACCGCTGTACAGCCTCATCATTTTAATAGCCAGTCTCAATGTCATCAACTTGGTGGTTTCACCAAAAGCTGATAGGTGGAAGCAGAGCGTAGAACTAACTGCTTCCCAACACCCCCTCTGCCTTCACTGTCCTCAACAGCCTGGAAATGTCTCACACGCCTCTAATAAGAACGAACTTATTGGAATCTGACACCACCCATCTTCATCATGACATATAGCAAGTGAGATTAAATCTGAAGAGCCTTTTTAACATCGAGCAAGCGAGCGTTAAACTTATCGAGATTATCCCCGGTTTTCTGGTCGAAACTTTAAATTAGACTGTCTTAACACAGTCTTCACAGACATATATATAATAAACTGAGACAACAGCCTTGCTTCGTTTCAACTTTACATAAACTGTCTCAAGCAAGTTTCACGAAAACTTTTTCAACGTTGAACTGTGAACCTAGTCTCTCTGCCCGTACGCAACTACAAAGCGATCGCACAACACTCCACAGCACATTCATTATGACGTAAATTTCCCCGAGAATTTCAACGCACAAGGGCGTAGTCATCGCAGTTAAGTGGGGAAGGTCAAGACTTTATGAACAACAATTAGCCTTGTGCTGACGTAACCACAACTTTACAAAATACTGCTATACTGTCCGAACGTCCGCAATTCTTTTTCGAAATTAACGAATCGTGATATTACACGCTTAATCTACCGGCTCTGCATTGAGGACAAACACCAGAAGAGCAAAAGTCAAGGGTAGAGAGACAGCTCTACAGTCCCGTCGCCACGGGGAGGCTTTTGGGGGCTTAGTCCCGCCAAACAAAGCTCCAAACCCCCCAAACTGGAACATGAAACACTATAATCAGTTGAGATTTTGTCAATTTGTAGAGTGTCAAGCTCCCGCACAAACCCAAAGCCCCCCACAGAAACGCAAAGCCAACCTATTGAAAACTTTCTGGCGACGGTTCTGCGGCTCTAACTTACTAATACAATATGTATTGTGGGGCCCCTACGAATGGTCGGGCCGGGGTACGGGGCTGCCTTGTCATGGCACTGCCTCCTACATACACCTTTTGCTCACTCAGTTCGTTAGATGCTACGTATTTTAAAAACTTTATTTGTTATGGTATAAATTTGAATCCAGCAAGTCACGATGTTCTCCCCGTTGTTTTAAAAATAGTCTTCGATCAAATCCCAACAGTATTTTGTTGGAAAAAATACAAAAATTTATCATTTTTGTTTCAGGCCACTTTTTGCAATTGTCATTATTCATGGTTAAAAGAGAATATAGCCACAAGCTTATATTTCACATATTGCAGAACCATAAAACAGGATTACATAAAAAATTTGACTGTTTTACTCAGCTACTGCAAACTCAAAACGCCGCCGACAGTCAACCAACTCACAGCATGCTTACATCGGTAAATGGTATCCGAATACAGCCACCTCGACAACTTCCACCAATTCAACTGCCACATAGGGTATTGCATTTCATGCGTCACATGCAAGCTATCAAGTTCAGTTCGGTATATCGTGTTGCGGCACGTAAAAGACTTCTCGCGGCAAAGCGGTTGAGAACCTCATGGCATTACGATAATGTTGCTTCAACACACTTCAGCAAAAGTTCATTGAAACGCTGCTGTTCCTGTCATGTAACTCGCAAATCAAAGCTTGGCTAAGAATTGCACAGAAAGCAAAATGAAGCGTTTCATGAGTGTGTGGAGTGCATAGGTGGCGGAACCGAGGGTGCCACATGGGCCTAGGTTCCCCCGCTTTTTTTCTGGGAGATTTTTCCACAGGAAACCATGAAAGTTTTCCAGGGGGGGCCAAAAGTGATGAAATTTCATATTTCCTTCTAGAAACTAAGAAAACGACCTTGTTTTGCTAAAAATGTAATAGAAAAATGTCAAATTTCAAAATCCAGGGGAAAAGGCCATGGGCGTCCGCAGGGGGGGCAAAACGGGCATTTCCCCGCCTGTAAATTGGAACTAAAAACCAATGTTTTTTTTAAAACCTGTAGTGAGCATTTAATTCAAATTAATTGACTTTCTTCTTGCAATGACAGTTTGTTTGCCGATATCACTGGTGTAGGGATGCGGGGGTGTGGAGAAAATCCGGGCAAAATTCCTGAAAATTGGCAAAATCCGCAGAAATCTGGGCGAAATCTGTGAAAACCTTGGCAAAACCCAGAAAATCTGGGCAAACTTCCTGAAAATACGGCAAAAATGGCGTCCAACGTGCTTTGGTTTGAAAAAATTGGCCCCCAACGTGTGCAGATTCACATGAAAATTTGTTTATTCCAAAAACGGTCTTCATGAGAAAAATTCGCACAAAAAGTGGTCGAAAATTTTTTCGGGCAAGTTTGAGGAAATTCGGGCAAAAATCCTTAGAAGAAGAAGCAAGTCTCGGTTCAAGTTTTTGGCTAAGTTAGAGGAAATTTCAGTATTGTTGATTTTTTCCTGAATGCTTCCGCGGGCCACTGAAAACGCTGATGCGGACCGCATGAGGCCCGCGTGTCGCCTACTCCTGGCTTAATCAAATTACGCTTATTCAGGCTTTTTGACACAGTATAAGACTATGTGACTTGTTGGAATACGTCTTATCCGTTCAGGTTTATTTCTGGTATCTGAGTTAGTTCTTAGAGGCGATTGCAGCAGGTGTTTGCAGCTCTTGTTTCGAAGTGACGCTGACAAGTCTTGCTAGATAAATTAACGCAATAATTTATGGTTTCCTTAAAGAGCAGGGCAATGCTTCTTTGAAAAAATTGCCCTGCTTTGAAAATCTGGAGATAGTAAACTCTATCTTAACATACTTGAATTTCTGCCAAAGAATCGCATTTTTGTGACTGCAGCCGTAACAAGGGGCGTTTTTGTGGTGTAGAAAGCCGGTCCGTAGCCACGGGGTGGCATTCGGGGGCAGTGCCACCCCAAATACTTTTGTGCGTCCCCAAATTGTGTTTTGTCCAGTAAAACGTTTTTAAACATATAATTTAAAAAATATTGCCCCCTAAAATGTATTCTGCCCCCCAAACCTTAAAACCTGGCTACAGGCCTGGTAGAAACGGGACACGTGTTTTGTGAAAGTCCATTTGCATTGCATCATCAGAAACCTGAAAGTAAAAGCCAGCCATGTCCAACCCAAACGGCTTACTGAGCCAAATATTATGACCCTATCTTAATCAGGGCCGCACATTTTATGACATATTAATGAGGGCCATGGCTTACTTTGATCTTGGCAAATTAAATTTAGCTCAACCAATTGTACTGAAAGCCTTCGTATCTAACTACAATATTACCAGACGTGTTAAAGTGGCACTGAAGACCACCTACATCAAAAATGTCAAATTCACGATTATCAAAACTAGGACAGGTTGTCAGAATATAGCGTACTTTTACTACAGTCACAACCTAAACTAGGCCGCAAAAACATTCGACTGGGCCGCATGCCGGCCGCGGGTTAGAAAAAGCTGATGTAAGCAAAATGTGGATGTTGCCCTCCCTGGAAAAATTTCTGCGGACGCCCATGGAAAAGGCCCCCCTTCTCCCTGCTTCCAACGCCCATGTTCTGAGGGGAATTTACAGACGTCTTGTGCGACTGTTACGTCTGTACTAGTACAGGGACGCCACCAGCGGGGGCGGCAGTGGTGCCCGGCCCTCCATTAAAAATCTGCACCCCCAATTTCATGTTTGGACCCCCGGTTGCTGCATACATCCAATATTGTATTTAAAAAATGTGGCCCCCTTGTGGTTTTTGTCCCTGCCTGCTGCGAAATCCTGGCGACGTGCCTGACTTGACAGCACCAATGTCAATGCTACAGCAAAGCGGTCATTTTCGTGCCTTCGCCGGCTGAAGAACTACTTGACAAACGAACTTAACCAAGAGCACTTGAACCACAGGATGATTTTGCACGTTCCCAAAAAGTTAACAGATCAGGTTGATCTCATAGCAATACTGCAAGAAAAATGATAGCAGAATTAAACTTTTTGGAAAGAAATTTTGTAGTGTAGCACCGACCGTAACATCTGTTTTTACTAGGGCGCATTCACAATTCCGTCATCAGAATTTTAGATAACTGTTTTGTACCCCATTGTCATTTTGAAAGTCACTCTCACCGCTATCTGATGATGTAACATATGGACCAATATTCTCTCTAAGGTGCGCAACTGCGCAGTACCACCGCCAGACCGTCTGCGCAGTGAAATCTCATTCTCGCGCACTTGCAACATTCAAATTTGATATTGTCGCACCGCTTAAAACGCTTCACTAGTTATGTGTCTATGGTTGCGCAATTGCATTAGCACTAAAAGAAAAATTTGCTCAATGTAAAATTTTCTTAGAGGGAAAGCTGATGTGGACGCTCTCTCAGCTTTGCTCATGTTTTGTGTTTGTGTGCTTACTTGCGAATGAATTTCGTGTAGGACTAAGAACAATTAGTTACATTTATGTGCTCAAGTCAGTGTTGCATAGCATAGGTGTAGTGTAGATAGGGGTAATAAGGATTTATAAACCATTGCATGAAAGTGCTTAAACACGCCGACAAAATTTAATGACGTCATTTACAATGCTTGTGACGTCACAGTTTTCAATTCAAACCACAAAATTTTCCATAGTTTTTTGACGTGCACTTGTGCCCCCCCACTCTCAAAATGGTTCCGCCACCCATGGTAATCGGAACAGAGATAAAACAACCACCATGCTTTCAGATAGAACGCTGTCGCTCTGCTCAGAAAACAGTAAATTTTTCAATGTGTCGTACTTGGCGTCGAAAATGTTTTAACAGCTCTGAACAATGTTTTTTCTGAAATATTTACTGTATCAGTTTGGTCTTTTTCACATTAATTGAGAGCGAAGAATTTATCGCCAAATCGCTGTGCGTGATATAGTCCTGTGACACAATTCGCATTGCCACTAAAAATGAAACCAAGCATACGAGACACCATCGAAACACAAAGCGTTCTTTGCTCATAAATGCAACTTTAAACAATCAAGTTTAAGAGGTTTCGGCTTATGTTCACTGTACTGCCCCCTTTGTTTTGATTATGGTGTTTATAGTGAAATGATAATGAATTTACGAAAGATAAAAATAATGCATTTAACATGTCGCTGCTATACTCACCCCCTTGCGAATTTTCACGCCCCCAGTTAAAGATCCCATGCTCTATAGAGCTGATCGAGAGATATTTTCAAGGCTACAAGTCGTAGATTAAAAATAGTCTATGTCAGGAATTGGCCAGTCTACAAATGGGGGAAGAGAGATAGGTTGTAAGACCTTAAGATAACGATTGTAGTGCTTTACCTCTTTGTTGGGTCACTTGACATAGTTTTGCATGACTCCCTCAGGCAAGATTCCGTTAGATCCATGCAGTGTGTGCAGAGCCGGAGGAAGGGCCCCCCGTACCCCCCGGCCGGGGGGACCCGGGAAAAAGGGGGGCCCCCAAATCTGACTGAGTACCGTTGCTACGGCATATAGAGACACCAGAACTGAACTCACCAAGAATCGATTTTACACATTTCCTTTTTCAATCTTCATATTTACCTCATACGTCAGAGAAATTCATCTTCACACGACCCATAACTTCCTAAAGTCAACCATTGCGAAATGCATTGTGGATTGCTTCGTTGTCAGCATTTGCCTTGGTACGCTGGCTGTTGTGCAGGTAACGTGTGCTGACTGTTTGTAAGCATTTTTAGTATAGCCTAGTAAAAAATTTATTAGGAAGATTAAGTTGTAGGCCAGTTGCGTACCTAGAGGTGTTAGCCAATTGAAAGAAGCCCACTGGCAACCGGAGGGGGTCCCTCGCCAACATTCCGAAAAAAGTTTAGAAATGAAACTGTATCCGAATGTCGATTTCTATATAGGCCTACTAAAACTCGAAATCACAGGAAAACAACAGTCCAAAAACTTCCGAAAAACGCAAGAAAACAACAACTTACTGAAAAGCAAAAAAGTATAGAATACCGAAATACAAGCAAAATGGGGGCTCAGTTTTTGCATTTATCTCGTCAGGGGGAGGTTCTCAGTCGCACCACTGTTGTAGACCTGTGTCAGTCGCACCACTGTTCGCACCACTGTCACATCCTTTCACTCCACAACAGGGGTTCCCAACCTTTTTGAAAATGCGTGCTACTTTTTGTGTACCGATTAATGCGAAGGGCTACTAGTTTGATACAAACTTATGAAATAAAAATTTTCCTCGATTTACCTTCAGTTACTTTAGTATTGATATTCTTTAATGTNAAGGCATTGATCATGCTAATGTTTTTTTAGAACAGGCCCGCGGGCNACTTGCGTGGTCCTTGCGGGCGACTTGGTGCCCGCGGGCAGGTGACCCCTGCTCCACAAGAATGGAATAGCCGGTATACAATCATATAAAATCGTATTCGTAATCCGCGCCTGTAATATCCAGTGTATCTTGCACAGAGCCGTATCAGCCGCACTCCATATCCCCAATTGGAGAGGCCCACGCTGTCACAAGGGGCCCAAAATTCCAGTCCCGTCACCACTTAGCCCCCCAGACAAAGCTTCGATCCCCCAAATTGCAATATGAAGCACTAGAAATCAATGAAGATAGGGGGCCCTTTGAAAGAAAAGTGCTTATGCATTACAGTTACTTTGGGCCCCTTTCAAAGCAATGTATTTACACATTACAACTGCTCTTGGGGGCCCTTTTGAAAGTAAAGTAGCCTACTTATACATAACAGTTCCTGTTGGGCCTCTTTGAAAGCAAGGTACTTTACACATTACAGTTGCAAAGGGGGGCTCGAAGCAAGTGCATCGTTTGCCTTCCCTTAAACACACCATGCACGGTATATAACCCTGACGGTGAACTTATATCAGAATATGAAACCGATTGAACACGTTCTGCTTCATCCGATATGCGTACTTTCTCACCTGATGTGCGCATGTAAACACTGTAACGTAACGTTATCTTTATATTATTGAACACATTGAAGTTGCTGATGAGTTTATCATTACAAAAAGCACAGATTTCACGCGATTTTTGATAATAACCTAGACACACACGTCGACTAAAAAAACAGACCTGGGTGGAAAAAACCATAAGTGGGAGCCCTGGTCACATGCAGCAAAACGCCTACTACCGTAACTTGAAGTGAACATTTGAAGTTTTACTACCGTGTTATTGTTACACAACAACGACCAATAATACAGTAGAACTCGTCTAATTCGTCATCGTTTGATTCGTCAATTCGCTTAATTCGTCACTTTTTCGTCGGTCCCGACAGAATTCCTATCATTTGTGTACATTTCTGTTCGTCTAATTCGCCATCGTCTAATTCGTCAATTTGCTTAATTCGTCACCTCTTTCTATCCCAGAGAAGCGTTTTGTTCGGCTAATACGTCATTTGCAGTTTCGCTTTTTATGTCTAAGCAGCTAGAACGTGTGGGAATTCAAACAAATTAAGGATCTTTATCTGAGAATTGTTGTACCTCGCAATTTGTTTATCGAATTTATACACGAGGTGCGAAGCGCGCCCTGACTTCTCATTGAGAGAACGTGGGAAGTCTTTGCAGTTTATTAAAGATTTAAAAGGTGCTAGATTGAATGGAGGAGTCTAGATAGAGTAGAGGAATTAATTGTTGTATTCAACCATATCGTCATAAACTTGTATTTTACTGCAAATAAGAGAACAATGTGTAGCCTACGAGTTACTATGATAAGGTATACGAGCTTCTGTGATAGAGTTTTCACCTGTTTGCATATTTCGTCATTTCGCCTAATTCGTCACTATTTTCTAATCCCCTTGAGGTGACGAATTAGGCAAAATCTACTTACAACAATCCGCTAGCAAGTTTCGCAACCTGCCTCTGCAGGCAAAGGGAGGGAACATGAGCGAACTGCGCACTTGCGCTAAGCGTGTCGGGGCCCTCGCAGTCATGACTTTGCCCTAGGACGGCAAACAGGGGGGCGCGAAGCCCCCCAAATTTTTTTCACCCCTACCTGGAAAAATGTGTTGGATATAGTTTGAAAATATTGGACAGAGTTAAAAAGTTTGTGCCCCTCTCAGAAAACTTTTCGTTACACCTAGTGTCCCAAGTTGGTTACGGGCCTGCTTTGCCCTGATGGGCCTTGCTTTCATTTATCCGGCCCTGCCTACATGCCTAGTTGTTTACGGCCAGAAGTCAGACTTCCACTTGATCAACGTATTTTGTAAAGTGATTGTTGTAAAAAAATGCACTATGTCTCGCCAGGTAGTCATCTCTTATTTTGTACTACATAGCAGCAAGACACATTTGGTGCTTGCGACCAAAGTTACACATTTGCGCAGCCTGCTATTCACACAGCCAATGGAGTTAATTGTGTAGTTAGAAGAGTCTATTTTGGGGGTTGTCTCAAAACAGAGTAGTGCAGTTAGCGGATTAAGGATGTTAACCATTGCGTCCGCGTAGGCATTAGTCTATATTTGTTAACATTTATAGGCGATTTGAGATAAAAAATTTTATTAATCTAAACATGTGCCATGCACCAGGAGATTAACAGTCCAGATATCAGCAAGGTTTATGCATGCGTATTTCGGCCAGTAAAAAGCCCAATGCGCATGCTTTATGAGCCTATTTCCTTTAAGCTCATGGTAAAGATTATCAATTTGCGCTGATGAAAGAAAACGTTCATTGCGGCGCACATGCTTTGACCGGCCTCATGTTTGCTCCTTCGGTAATAATGTTTTCATAACTGAACGATATGATTGATTCTGATCTCCTGAAAAGTTTTTTTACATTTGCATTTCATTACGACATCTCTAAATAATCGCCGTCAATTAAATGACAATGACTTACGACCCAATTCCTTTTGTTAAGGTCGTTTAAAAAATTTTAGTTGGAAACCATAAGCCTATTACGCGTATTTGCGGGAAAATATTTATAATTAATTTGCACAATCTGCAAATGCTGTTCATGTTGTGAATTAAAAATAAATTTTCAGAATG
>JGI24159J19872_10010211_pt1 | contig 12313 bp, 13 predicted proteins | sample Ectturendosymbi4_FD_19872 | JGI IMG/M metagenome (IMG submission 19872)
TGGAAGCGTGCAATGAAGCTAATTNTTAGTTATTCCTTGTTCCAAACACAACTTCTTTGATGGTTTGACAGTTCGTCAATTCTCCCTTTTCCTGTTTCATAGTTCTTTCAGTAAATGTCAACATTTGCGGAAAACAGTAGTGGCAGGGATTCTCTCAACGTATCGAAGACAGTAAAAAACTTTAGCCTTGCGGCAAGCTTCTGAGGAATCTGCCTGCTTTCTGCTTTCATTCTTCTGCGACGATTAAAACTTGCAAGCGTATCTATTTTTCATAGTTAAAGGCCACAAAGATGGCGGCAAGTAAATCAGTCACAGTTTATTGACGGGGAAACTAGTTTCGCGTTTTCCAACGCATCGTCAGTGCTTATTCAAATAGAATCATCATCAGTCCTTATTCAAATAGCGCGTCAAGGGATTTCGTGTGTGCGCGTTCCACTCCACTGCGTTCGCGCAGTAACCTCGATTCGCATTGCATTCCAAGTTTTGTCCTTTTCGGTGTGGACACCACGTTTCAGAGAGTAAAGTTTTGTATCGCTAGCGCATAGACCACGCTCGCTGTTTCTGCTGTCGCGCCATCGTAAAAGCCCAAACGCCTTGCTTCGGCTTGGCAACTTAAAACGTCAGGCAGTTTTAGTCGGGAGTTAGAACAATACTCATACAACGACTAGGCTGCCTCGTTGGTAGCGTTTGGGGAAACCAGCATCTCTGTATGCAACGACAGAATTCCTCTCAAGCAACTTCTACGCTTGGCAACACCCCAAACCTCAACATAGGTTCCCAAACCAAGGAAACCCTACATGGTTAATCAGACCGGGACTACTATATTGGTTTGGAACCATGACTATGCAGTCAAATTGTGACATCACAAACAGCGCACACCAAAAACATATGACCACCATATGCCACTGAATGAATCCCCCCCATGAAAATTTTCTGGGTACGCCACTGGAGACCCTGGTCTAGTCTAACGCCAGTAATATACTATTATTATTAAAAGATGTTATGCGTGTTCTGAATAAAATTACCTATACTGTAACATCCACACAACAATCAATAGTGAGAAAGCTCGTGGGCTATAAAATTTCTGTCCGTGGCCCACATGTTGCCCGCGGGCCTGAAGTTGGACCACACTGGCTTAAGTTACAACACAACATCACGTTAAAACGAAACCCCATGATAAGTCTCTAAGCCTAATAAACAGTGTAATCGGAGTTACATTCTTCTTTGTCGCGACAGAACCGAAAGCGTAAGAAGGATTTGGGGTGCAACATTTAAACCTATTTTTGTATATCAGAACATAGAAATTGAAGATAGTCGATGACCAAAGGTACAGGATACATACAGTCTTTCTGGTGGTAGTCATTAATAGGCTAAATGCAAGAAAACGGTTACAGACGCAGACCCCGCTATCGCTGCAGCATTAGCCACTGTTTTTGAAAAAATTTCTAGGACTCACTCTGACGAAAAAGTTGGTCTAGTTTTTTTTCAAACAATACAGTTTTAGGTATAATTAAAACACAGTAGACTTGTCCTCAGATTGGAAAGATCATCGCCATAATTACTTTGCTGGGCAAAGCGATGAACTGCATGCTCTGTAGGCATAGAGGTTTACGGGGATAGAGGTCTTGCTTTTATTCCGTTTGCAAAGGATGTTCATAAATGAATGGTCGTTCTGCAAAGAATCAAGACGCGCAATCTCGTGGGAGGGGAGAAATTAATTGGTGAAAAAAAACATTTTTTTTTCTAATTTGCCCTTTCATAACTGCATCAGCGCTTGCACCGACGGTTGTCCTTCGATGCAAGAAAAAATAAAGGATTTGTTGCCCATGTGTTTCAAAACAATGCAAACGTGTTAATTGTGCCTTTCATGATCCACACAGACGCGTTTGGCTGTAAATCTTTGCTGTTTTGTGGCACCACTCTTCGCTGTTCATTCCTTTAATCTTCTCATGGTTGAAAAGGTTGCTTCTAAATCGTCTAACATGATTTATGATTTGTTTTTTATCAAAAGCTAAAAATCGGTTTGAACATTAATTTCTGTTTTTTCTATATCAAGCCAATTTCTTAAAATATAAAAATATTTTTTACTTTCAAGAGATACAAAAACCTTATTTATATACATAATGATTTATCCGACACATCGAAATATTTATTTACATGAAAAATTTAAATCTAAAAGAAATTTGGCGAGACGTGATCAAATATAACCTCCGTGATAGTCAAAAAAGCATTTTCGTCAGCACTATGAAGAAACCACTCCAATCAAATGGAAAAGCACAAAAACAGTTAATAAACGAAAATGACCTGAACTAAATAGTTATGAAAATGCTAATAATCCCAGACAGACCTTTTTCAAAAGACCTGTCACGTTTTCTATATTTTGGGTTTTTTCTGGTGTAGAATGTTTCAATCACTACATATTGTAAATGAATATTTGTCTCCATTTTCAGCGTTTATATGTTGCTACAAAAACAGACAGATTTTTCCGTTTTAAAACTGAAAGTCTTGATTGCAATGGGCGGATACAACTACTATTTCTACTAAACTTTTACAATCACCCCTTTTGATTTGTCTAGTTTGCAGTGGGTCTACCATTTTCTTTTAACTCATGGTGTATCAGAAGCCTTTTCCGTTGCTACCTTTAGTGGATTTCCTCATAGCCACCCTCTTTACAAGTTACTTCGACCTCACCTTCGGTCTGTTTACTTCATAAACTATGAGGCAAGAGAACATCTTATCCCAGACAGCGCAAGTGCCAACGAAGTTCTCGGTTTGAGTAAGTTTTTTCGAAGATTACTGTCTTGACAAACAGGCCTTATAAATGGTCAAGGGTGGGGTTTTTAATTAGAAGTATTTTGCTGTTTCCAGGTGACAGAAGTACCTACAATTTGACGTGTGCCATCTTTTCATTATAGGCCAAGTTACTTTCACTCAGAAGTTTTGACATGCTGTAAAAATTACCTGCAAACATTTGTGGCATCACTCATAACAGACACAGAATGTACAATTTGACAGCTTTAATCGTAACATCCCACTGATTTCCAAAGAGATTTAAAGTAGCGTAACAGTTTGCAGAATTGCGTGTAAAAAATTGCTAATTCCCTCTATGCGTTCGGTGAACTTTTACATTAGCGCCAAAGAAACAATTGCTTTCTATAGATGCCCTTGACACTGTTCGACATCACTTCAAAACCTTCGATGTGTAGCAGCTGGACATACCGGGTCAGTTCAAAGCAAAAGGTATAGTGCATAAAAACGTTTTCCAACTAATTAAAAACTCCTGGTACTGTAACCCACAGATTACAACAAAAGACAAAACTATGAAATATGAAAGCCATATCATAAATGAAATATGAATTACCGTCAATCGGCCTCGAAAAAAAATGAAAAACGCATTTATTGTATCAAATCTGCTTTGTACTTTGCAGGCAACACCATCACGAAGATTTGCAGATAAGAACTTACTATATTTCAATGCAAAATGCGTTGCATTTATTGGAAGATTTCTCTGAAAAATTGATGTTCCAATGTTATAAGTGAAATTGCTTGTTAAAACGCCAGAACACGACCTTTCTCCCAGTTGGCATCAGACAAAAAACAGTGCCAGACAGTGGAAATCTTTGCCATGTAGTGTCCGGTTCGAAAACATTTGGCAATGTTTTGTATCATTACAGATGTAGATTTCACAATATTTTGAAACCACATTCGGCGATTGGGAGATTGGATTCTATCTTGTTGAAGTTTGCTGACTCAATGATCAAGTTCGCCTTAGCTGACAGACTTTTTATGTCCTAAGACATTTTTTGAAAATAATGGGATGCAGAATTGCAGACGATACTTAACTTCTGAAGTGCAGAATAGGCTACAGTTTGTCCACTGCAGGCTAAACACTCTGCTTATGTTTGCCCACTACAGTTTGCGAAATTGCCAGCTCCCGCAACGCCTTCAACCAGACAAAAATGAGATTTAAAAAATACGCAAGTTATGCGGTGATGAAAAAGTCATTTTTTCACAATTGCCACTTAAAGAAAGTTTTTCAAGATGTATAACACCAAGTGTATGGTTTCAATATGACGACCTACTCTTATTGAATCTCAAAGCACACTGCAAACAGTCCTTTTTGAAGTTGTTTTGGGATGCTTACATTACACAGGTCTGGACAACAACAGTTGCTTGCCTAACTACCCCTAAAGGGAAGACGCTCTGGATATATAGAAGGCGATCAGCACCTATGTCTCGAATGTGGTCAAGCATTTTTACAAAAGCGATGCAGTAAGTGAGACTGTCTAACCTATTGTTTGACGCACTCGTCGGTTGTTCCATTTAAAAAACATTGCTGCCATTTTTGTGCATTTCGGAGGTACATCTTTTTTATACAACATATTCTGCCAGGATGTTATTGGTGACTATGAACATCTTACAATCATCCTCCGCTTCAAGACGATTTATGTGTGTAGTTTTGATGAAAAGCATTGTTGAGATATCGGACTTGCATAAGTATGTGGAAAACAATGAAAAAAGCGAGCGGGCTGTAATAATAGGATGGAAGCCGATAAATATGTATCCAGAATTCCTCAAATGTCATGTATTGTAATCTGAAAGGTCTTTGGCTGTGGAATCAATTTGCAGATCGATAAACTTATCCTGCTGCTCATCAAATGCGCTATGTTGAGGTTGCTCGGTTGGCGCAGCATTGCATACGCGATTCACCATGAACGGGATGTGAGCTAGGAATAGCACCATACGATGTGGTGCGAACAAGCAATAATAAAATAAGCATGGCGTGCGGTTTCAATTGTTGCTTGCTGCCACAGTGTGAAGCCTTGTGCGCTTGCCATTTGGGCCTCTGATCGCAATACTGATGAACAGAAACATAACTTGATCAGACACACCAAAGATTCAAATCTAACCCTGACTTAAGTCTAATTTTTAACCCCTATCACCCACCCTAACTCGGACCTCAATCTGTCAACTCAAACTCTCACACTGACTAAAAACGTCGCAAACGGACCACACCCTGCAGGCTGTCGAGGCTAACCAACCTGTAATGACGCATGAGGAGCAGGGTTGTGGACACGGAACCCAAATTTTAGGCTCTGGCTTCAGCTCCAGGCATCTCAAATTTTTTTCTCCGGCTCCACAACCCTGCGTGAGAAGGCGAGCAATAGAAACAGTGCTGCCGAATTCCACGTTAAAAATTAAGAAATAGTTAGCCGGATTTCGTCTGGAAAACATTTTTTTCATTCACTGGAAAATGATATAAAATTTTACCAGACACACGTCTGGATCCAAGCTTCTGTTTTGTCACCAAGTTGTTTCAAATGTCACCAGATTTCGAAAATTTGATGGCGCATTTCACCATCGGGCAATGCTGTTGCTGAATATTTCAATGCCTGGTGAATTAACTTTTCACATTTTTTCCACCTAACGCCAATTATATACAATTATCCCCCTCTTACACACAATTTCATTCTTTATTAGACAGTTTGATTGCTATGCAACAATGTCAATTTCATGGAACATTCATGATTTACAGTGCGCAAAACAGATGATAACCTTTTTTGCTAGAGACTACTTGCAAGTAACACTGTTGACTGATTTTATTAAAGGGTCCACAGATTTCAGTGAAGACGTGTAAACTCTAAAGGGTCTATGACACTGAAAAGGTTGGAAACCACTAAACTAGAACGAAGTTTTCGTGCATTATCCCCGTCTTTGACTAAAACAATTTTTCGTGTATTATCCCCGTCTTTAACTAAAACAAAGTATATGCACTGCTAATAGTAGACGATATAATAATAAATTTAATAATCTAATCTGAGTAATTTGAAAATATTATCATTGTTCACTTCACGTTTCAGTAGTGGTTTAGTTCTTTTGAAATACAGAACACGCTTTAGGAGTTGACTCTGTCGCGGGTTCTCTTGCGGTGAAGGAAACATTTTGATACAATAGGTCAAATAGTTTTACCGACTCTGTTTGAGAAGTGTTTCTTGCAGCCTCCATCGTGACCTGCAAAGTTGGTCCAGATGTTGGTGTGCACTTCTTCCAATCACTCATGCATAGTATTATTCCTTACCTTCTTCCGTAAGCAACAAATGCCCATTGCGAACACCGAATTACTAAACGTTATATGGGAGGATGTCACCACCTCCAAAGCGAGGTGGGACATCTGGCTTTGTATTGCTCAGCAACGAATACAATGCTTTAAAATTAAGTTCGACGGAAATTGCTCTGAAGAACCTTACAGAACCGTCATTACCAAGTTCTGCAAGTGTTTCGGCTAACGACTCTTTTAATAAAAAACTCCACCACAATCATAACTGAGCATGGTGTTTGACCTTGCGCTAGGTTTTTAGACTAAGGTTATTTGCATCTAATTTATTAAAATGAGAGGAACATTTTTTACAAGGTTTTCTTGTTGAAATGACTTTTTCTATGACTGCAAATGTTACGTGCAGATCTACCATCAAATATTCCACGAAATCCACCTTGCTTGTCAGCTGACACTGATTCGCCTTACTTGCAGTCCAATCTCACAATCGGAGCTCTGAATAATCCACACAAACACACTAACTACACCACCTCGCTTCAAGGACGTTATTTTCCGATACTTTTAAGTCATTCAGAAAAAACATCAGTTTTACTGAAACTGAGCAAATTTGCTTTGCAGAGTTCCCCACTTCACCCGCCAAAATTTGATTTAATAATTCAACCTAATAACTAGGCTATAGCTTTCATTGCTCGAAAAATTTCCATTGATTGAACAATAGCATGATATGCGCTAAGAAATGTTTGTCGCCAATGCTGATGGGTGTCAGAGGATGTGATGATGCGCCGTTGGGAAGTTGCTAATGACAATCGAACAACATAAGAAAAACACTAAAGAAAGCTTTGACTCACATTGATTTCCAACAGTGCCGGCCTTTATTATTATATTTTGAGTGGGAGAATTTTGACCCGAACTGCCAGACCAGTAATGTTTGCAAGCCTGCGGTCAATGTCATCTCTGTCCTTTCTGCTCGAAAGATTTGTGTGAGTGGGCTGGGGAGAAATTGCCTTGGCTGTGTAAGAAAGGTGCAGGGACTGCACCTTTCAATTGCTCCCCCAAGTGAGTATGTCACAAATCCCTGATTTCAAAACAAACACAAGGGTATAGTTTAGCACCCCGAAATTGATACAGACTTTTGTGTTATCATTTCATCAATTTTTTAACTTCACAACCACAATTCCAAGGTTTTGAGGGAGGTGATTCCAAGTACAAAAACTGAAAACTATTTAACCAATATTTAAATTGATTTTGATCAACACCTTGACGCCTCCAGGTGCCGCCCGGTGCCCAGAGACCCCAGACCTCCTTTGCTACGCCCCTGAGTCAACCCCAAGCAACAACTGTGGATTAGTTCTTGGCTTCCTGCAGTATGTTACGAACTTGCCATTCTGCTGTAGGCAAACCTGGATCGTGTGACGGAAACTTTACCTGATGCCAGCAAGTCAGCAACAATGATCGCTATCGCATACGCATTGTCTCAGTACTTCGAGGACGAGGTACAGTACGCTTACTCTAAACAAAGTGTATAAGACTAAGCAGACAGTGACACTGGTTTGTACGCAAAAGTTTTGCTAACCGTTCTGCTTGAAAGACATTCGTATAGCAATTGTGATTATATCAAGCAAAGCTTAAGTTTGAATTTGATAACAATTTTTCTTGATCCTATAGAGGAGCATTAGGTGCAATGAAAATGTTAACACTCCAACATATTCACATGCAGAATATTTATGTTACATTGTGCTTGTGAAGTTTATTCTGTGCATAGCATAATGAAATTTTGGAGCACTTTCCGGCTTTCGAGGGCTTGTCATTGAAAGTAAAGCTAATTATTTCGTGCTATGAAATCAAAGCAACTGTTTCACTATCACCTGTGTAATAGCAAATTATAAAAATCTGTCATTCCTAAAAATATGAGGAAAACTGTCAGACCTCTTTCTGTTATCTCTAGATGATTACCATCACGCAGAAGCTCAACAATATTAAAGGAGAGGCATTTATTCTTTATTTGTTAGTTTGCCACTGGCTTTTTTTGCGACTGCAAATCCCACTGTGAGATGTAGGACAAACTCTTTTTGTTAAAAAGTGTTGCACACATGGTCGTCGAGAGGAAGTCCCTCGATTTTGAAATTTGATATTAAGCTATTAACATTTCGGTAGGGAAATGTTTCACTCTTAGCTTCGTATTTGGTGAATTCAAATTTCACCACGGTTACAACGTCCTGGATAAAACCCTTATGGCTACGCACTGGAAAATCTATCATTGTCCCCCTCCTGGAAAAAATCCTTTGGACGACCATAGTTGCACAAGAACATGCAAAGTTTCCTGCACAGAGTTGGTTGTCCCCAGTTTATATCAAAGTCTGCAATTTTATGCAAGGAAGCACAATGAAGCAGAAGTTTAGGAAACTCACATTACATGATTTTCAAACATTTTGGTAAAAAAATATTAGAAGAACCATGGTCGTCAATACGCTGTTGTCAATTTTCATGTAACATGTGTTCAAGAAAAACAATTTGCACAGAAATAATTTTTTTAATTGGCGGTTATAAAATACAAAGTAAACAAAGTTCTCTACTTGGAAGCACGTATCATGACATTTAAAATACCACGCGTTGAGAGGGACACCTTGTCTTCCGTTATTAATATATGCACTTAAATGTTCTTTTTGGTAGGAACGCCTGGTGCTTTAGCTACTACCGCAACTGTGTTTTGTGTTCGTAAATGCTGTTATGAAAAATGTGCACTAGCGCTTTCATGTAAAATGATGGCTGAAGTGTCTCAAAAATAATTCACTTGCGCTTAATGCTTTAACCTACGTAGTTTAGCTGTGTCTTTATCTGCACCAATAACATTTAAGAATGTTTCTTTTTAGTGAAAATCAATGGTGAGACTATGTTATCCCAACTTTTTTCCTAAAAATCAGTTTTTTCTGGGTGACATCCCCGAAGACCTCTTTGCCGAAATAGAAGTCAAAAAAATCCAAGAAGATTTCAAGCACCAGCTGACCGAAATTAGCCAAAAATTGCTGAACGGAACAAGTCACTGAAATATCCGTACACTTACCTGTTGCCTGACAAAATACCAATCAACATCAACATATAAAAACTTATTTTGAATTGACGGGTAGTATGACCTAAAGGAAGTTTTACCTTGAACATTTTACCCATATATCCACGTAACCGAAAAAACACCGCGTATAAGTCCATATTTGACGACCTACATTTGTCAAATGCAGAAAATTAATTGCTGCGATCGGTCTGTTCTTACCCATTTACTTGTTAGAACGCTCATTTATATTTGATTATGTTACTTTTAATAAAATTGGTTATATCCACCATGTGAAGACTGATGATCATGTTGATGCTATTTTCATAATACGTTTGCGAGTAATCCACGTGGTCCGTGCGGGCAATCCGGAGCACAGGGACATTCATCATAGTGGTGGCCCCTGATCTATACCAACTTCATTTCTTTCTGAGTGCGTTATTTAAAGGATCTGTGAAATGTATCTTTGAACAAGTTCTTTATTATACGCAAAATACTAAAAAATAATTCTAAATTTCATTTGAATTCAGGGGCGCTTTCTCAATATTTGGTATGTTAGCAAAGTTTCAACATGCAAAGCTTTGTATACGACAAAATGCAGTAGAATTCGCCCATAACGACTTGGGCTATAACGATAGTTCACGCATAACGTCGTTTTTCGTCGGTCCCGACAGATTTCCTTTACGTCCATTGGAGTTCTTCCACAATGATTTCGCCATTCTATTATTTCACCATCCAGAACCGTCAAGCCATGTGCTCCATTAGGGAGGTCGATGGATAAGACAATGAAGGTCAACATGATCAACGATCTGTTCTTCTGCGCCACGCTTACAAGCCGCAGAAGGGGCCATACCCCATTTATGTAAGTAGGAGCGAAAACGTCCGACACCAGTGCGGAGGCGGTAAAGCTGGACCCACACGCTTCTTGGCACGGCCATTCCAGGAGGATGGGCGCCGATGTTGGGGATGAAAGCACGGAGTCTCGTGGTACTCTCCATCCACTCCGCATCTCATCGGTGATCCGCCCAGAGCGCCGCACTTCGATTATTATTTTCAGATGAACTCATGATTTGTTGTGGGGCGGACACATTAAATGGGTGTCTCGATTTGAGATGCCGTGCATTCCCAATCGATGGGCACGTGATCTCTCAGTCGAGTAGATGTCCAGACTGCATGGCACGTCTTGCTAGAGACGGTGTGGCTCCTCTGCAACGAAACGCAGCAGGTTGGATGCCCACGGGGATAGGAAGATTGTCCGCTGGTGTAGGACGCAGGCAACCGGTCACAGTTTGCAAGGCGTACTTGTTGACATGTTCAATGAAGCGGGTGTGAGCACTGCCGCAACAGGCAGGAGCGCAGTACTCTGCTGTTGAATGGAACAAGGCTGAGGTGGCTGTTTACAACGTTGTTGCCCGATTTGTCTCGCTTTCTGCTGACGGCACAATCCTTTATGCCACCGGTGTGCTACCATGAAATACTGCCTGGCCAAATGCACGTAACCAGATTGGTCCACAGACCACAGCTGCGTGTGTCAAGCTCTGCAAGGTGGACAACTCGCTGGCCAACCACGGAAGATTGGCAATATACCTTTTCAAAATCTGGACCTTCCCGCGGGCACATAACTTCAGCTCCACGGGTTGCACACACCTGCTCTATGCCATGGTGACGTCACACCTGTCACGGCTCAAAGATTGGTCACTTAACTTAACCCCGTTCCTATTCGGTCATTAAAAGTTTAATGCGACGGCTCCACATGGCAGAGCTTAGAGTTGAAGCTGTAAAGAAAACTTGCAACTCTCGTTATAAACCAACAAAATACTGTGCTTACGGCTTGCGTGGGCCGACGAAAACCCGACGCTATGGCTGCTTAACACCTGCCCCGAAATCTAGTGCGGCCTCGCAGTGAATTGAAAGAACTCGCTCAAACGATGATGAAGAAGAGGCAAATCGTTACGCGAGTTTTACTGTACTGCATTAGGGATTGTTGCCACTGCGGTCAGGTTGATCGATAGTCTTGGTGGAACACTGCATAAAATGTCGAACAAAAGAAGTGGTATCCCATTATGGAAAAAATATCAGCAACACGTGCTAGATAAAGCTGTGTCAAGTACAAAACAAACGAAAGCTAGCGACTTTCTTGCAAGAAATATAATGCAGTAGATCTACTGTAACACCTATGCTCTGTGTGGCGTGTGAATGCAACTGGCAATATTTTCATATTCTTGTTTGTACTTTTCTTGTCAAAGCATTCCCGAAAACACGATACAGTAAGCGGCAATCCTGATCCAAGAACACCTTTAATCTTGCCAGGTTTTGGAATTTAATCTAAAATGCCATTTCAGGAAAGATTTATTGTTTGCAGTAGGCTATTGCTATAACGACAGTTCGCCTATAGCAGTGGTTTTCAACCTTTTTTGGACCGCGACCTACTACAGCAACCCACTATAACCCAACGATCCACATGTAAAACTGGAATAAAGGAAATACACAGTATTACAGCTGTGTACATAAAATATCTACACGATACCCCTCAAAGAGGAGACCACTCTGGAGGTCGTGATCCCAGATTGGAAACAGCTGGAGCTGGTCCATGGCGACGCCTTTTCTGCCGTCTCATAAGGTGACGTTATAAGAGAATTCTACTGTATTTTGGTATTTGCTGTCCGTAGGTTTCACAAAATCAGATTTTGCAATAAAGGAGGCAGTAATGTCCTACTGTTATCTGCTGTGGTCCTACATTAGTAATGTCCTACGGTCATTTGCTGTGGCTTTACAAAATGGCGTTAGTGTCAACTGCTTTTTACTGCTGCCCTAAAAGTTCTAACATAGTAGGTAAAAATATAGGACGACAAACGGTTTTTCAGTCAGAAATGCTTACAACTAAAAGACGCATTTCGTGGCTGCAGTTCCCTGAAACAAGTCGTAAATACGCCGCAGTGGCATTTGTTACCCACTGCAAAGAATGTGGAGCCTACACCCAAAAACTTTCTTGTTTTAGCAATGCCGAAGTCAAACTTTCTGGATTATGTTACCGTAAAAGCAAAAGGGCGTACGCAAGAGGGGTTGGGGTTAAACCTCCCCACTTGAACTTGATATTTTACAAAAATTTTATTATAAGGCGAGTGTATAGGGCTTGATTTTTACAAAAATAAGGGGAGTGTGTGTAGAAGATAATGCCTATTATGTCAACAAACTTCGCTTGAAAACATGAATAT
>JGI24159J19872_10010213_pt1 | contig 12310 bp, 5 predicted proteins | sample Ectturendosymbi4_FD_19872 | JGI IMG/M metagenome (IMG submission 19872)
TTTTTTAGGCGGGCCATTTAAAATGTTCACTAGAGCTGCAGGTTCTCCATCCCTGTTTTAAAACAGAAAATGTTGTATCGATGGGGAGAAACCTGCCTAATATGATTTCATGAACTGAGGCTTTTTCAATACACAACCCGTTGAAAAATAGCCTAGAATTTAATTAAAGTTTTTCTTAGTTGTTAATGAAGGACTCGCTTCTTTGCAATAGCAAACTTACGACATGGGCTTGCCACGGTAACGATCAATTTTCACTCGGAAACCTTCTTCACAAAATGCGGTTCAGTTCAATTATAAACGCTTTTGTTCTCCTTTCGGAGTGTCACGAGTGGTCCACGGTTCCAATCTTCGCTTCCTTACGCCATGGGCCACGCGTCTGCTTTCGCAATGGATGCTGCACTAGTGGTGGGTCAATGGCAGCACCGCGCGTGAAACCATTTCCTTGCACCCACCCATTAGCACTTACTGTAGCACCAGAATGGACAAGCAGCAAGCTGGATTGTCAAGTCTTCGGTGTGACCCGACTGGGGATCGAACCCAGCCTGCCAGCTTTGGTGGCGCGCGTCGAAAAACGGTGCGACTCAGCCTGTTTTCTCGTATACGTTGGTGGTGGTTTCTTCACACGATTGTATTGTGACCAGTATTGTGACACATGGTCACATCACAATAGTTGCATTCTTCACATAATCCGCGCATCGCAATAGGTGCTGGATTGTGCACAGTATGAAAATCACAAAAGTCTAGATGGCACTGGGTGGAAAAGTAAGACCTTCGCTGTTTATGTTTATGTTGTTAAAAAAGTAATAAGAAATATTTGGTGTGCGTTAACCAGCAAAACAATGATGTTATGACGTGTATTTTTGTAATGCACCCTTTTGCAATAAAAGACTTGAAGCAGCTAGCTTTTATGTACTTTTGAACAGAGTTGATATATTGAGTAGCTTACGTTAAACCATTGACTACTTACACTCATCGGAATATTGTTAGTAAACTATAACAGTGCACTTATTCTTCAACTGGGTAGAAAAGAAGGCACCAATCTTAGATATCTGCACTGCATAGGTTGTTATCATTTGTTTCAAGTTCAAAACGTTTTGTGTTTGATAAAGTTCTGTCGTGTCTGCTTGGTATCAAAGTGTTACACTTTTGTCAGAAGCCAAGTCAAAAAATCAGTTATTTTTTAAGATTTGATTTTGATTTTGGTGAAAAATTTGGATATCAGCTAAGCTTACGTCACATTCCGTTTTTCATGAATTGCTGCAACGCCACGAGCTGTCACTGATTTACTGATTCGGTGCATTAAAGTTTGCCATTTTCGCGTTTTCCAACACCCAGACAAACCTGGTGCAAAAAACAAGAACACAACGGTATATGGTACATTAATTGCACAAACAAATGTTTAACCGATAAGCTGCAAACTGACAAGAAGAAACTTATTTAGACCTGGCTGGGCATGACCTCGAAGAAAGCTGTCAAAAACATTGAAAACAGACCAACCGACCAGGTGGACTTGAAAAATTCTGGGTAAGGCGAAGTGAAATCCATGGATCAAAAACCAAAAAGAGGTATGTTTAAAAGTCTAAACAGCACTGACGCAAAATTTCTGATCAAACACATCACAGCTTCCCGACAAGGTGAACTTTAATTGGGCAAACAAAGGTTTGATTGGATTTGTTGACGCAAAGATGCGACCTGCCTAGGCATGGCTCTCGACAAAAACAATTATTATCGAGGCAGTTGCAGAAATGTGGCAGAAACTTACAAATATATTTTCCCACTACTTGAAAAACTTTGAAAAACAACATTTCAGAAAATTTCAAAAGCACGTAGGAATGTGTAGGGGGAAATCCCATTTCCACCGCTTGAACTTCCTGCATATCACAATTTCCTCATGGAAATGACTATCGAAAGCCTCTCCCATGACTAATACTGCAGCTTTCAAAAGACCACCTTCAGTTCAAGTGATGTGCGATCTATGTTTATCTCCAATTCTGTAAAGGTATAATATTTATGTACTATCTTTACGCTGCACAGTTGTAGGATTCGCGTTGGATTGACGCGTGAGTGATTGGCCGCTCTTGATTTACCATCGTGAACTCACTTGAGAACTCGACGCTCGAGAGCTTGTACACTGCAAGGAATTCGAGCGTCCGCTCTTGGCCTATGGCAGGGGTTAGGGGTTGTCAACTTTTTTCCGTTCATGGCATATTCAAATAGGAAAGATATTGGTGGTGTTCCAAAGCTTATAATCTCGTACATTAAACACTTCTAGAACTTTAGCTTAGCATTAGCTACTGTGCTATAAAAACTGCACTGCTATGCCATAGCAATTCTCGTAAATACAGCTTCAACTAGCATTGCTAAGGAGTCATGTCACGAAAGTAACATTCAGGACAAATTTTTCTTGCTATTTGTCTATCTTATTTGATGATATTGACATCATGTACAAGTCTCATAATGCTTTCATTCTGGTATTTGCCAAGCTCTGTGGCCCACTAGAAAATGCGTCATGGCCTACCACTAGACCGTGGCCCATCGGTTGAAAACCGCTGGCCTGTGGTCTTGCGAAAGCTATGGAATAGCTGAAAACATAAAGGTGAAAGCTGATTCCACAATAGAAACGTGATTGTCGTAGGTATAATTGGAATTTACTGCGACGTGATTTTATTTAGTGTAGTCGGAAAAATAGCAGTCAGTAAAGAAAGCTATAGAGAACTGCTAGGAGACAGATCAAGAAAACTACGTCGCAGAAAGCCCATCTTTTGAATAGGCTAATCCATTGCTTCTCAACCCTTTTCGACCCATGGACCATATTAAAAAAAATATATACGATGGACCACTTTGCTATGTTGACATACCTTCTTCATAGTTTGAAGCCAGTTCTTGAAGTCCACTGCTAGGCCGCACTAGATCTCGGAGCAGGTGTTGAGCAGCCATTCGATTATCTTGTCATCCAGGACCACCAGAGTCACCTTTTCAGACTCCGACTCCGCTCCTGTTCCAAAATTTTTAAATCCGGATCCAGGTCCGGGTCTGGAAATTTTTCGAATTCGAAAATCCGACTCCTGTTCAGACTCCGGCTACGATCGATCCAACCGAAATTTACTGTTACTGCCAAACTTGAAAAGTGACTCCGGATCCGGGTCCGGTTGTTCACAAATTTTTGACTCCGGATCCGGGTCCGAAAGAAAAACGTAGAATCTTGCGGGAGTTGACTCCGGCACTCCGAATCCATGGCAAACTCCGATGCAGTCCATCGGGCCGTCGTACGGAGTCTCGTAGTGTTCTGCAACCGCTCCGCATTTAATCAGTGATCCGCCAAAAGAGGGTTTGCACTTGTATTGTTGTGGTCAGATGAACTGGTGAGTTGTTGTGCGGGGGTACAAATGGTCGTCTCGATGTGAGATGTCATTCATTCCCACCTGGTGGACAGGTGAGCGTTAAGTGGAGCAGATGTCCAGGCTCCATGGCACGACGTGATAGAGACAGTGTGGCTCCTTCGCGATGAAGCACGTTGGATGCCCGCGAGGATAGGAAGATTGCCCGCTGGTGTAGGGCGCAGGCATCCAGTCACAATTCGCAAGGCGTCGTTGACTACAGGATTAATGAGGCGGTTGTGAGCACTACGGCAACACGCAAGCAGGTGTGCAGTGCTCTGCTGTTGAATGTACCAGGGCTAAGGTGGCTGTTCGCAACGTTGTTACCTCAGCACCCCAGCCCGAGCCAGCAAGCCGGCTCAAGAGTGTGACGCGTGATGTCAGCTTTTTGCGAAGTGAATCGAGGTGTCGACGGTATGTGAGCGTCCTGTCCAAAACTGCTCCGAGGTAGTTGTGCTCGGAGCAAAAGGGCCGGATAATGTCATTGGATCGACTTTCGGCTCAAGGTTAGCTTCCTTGTTGTTGAGATGGAAGACTGCCGACATCGTTTTTGCGGTGGTGAGCTTTAACTTCCAGGTCTGGAGGTATTTACTTTTTGTCTCTATGTCTTTGCTGAGCTCACCTTCCACTGCTTGCCAGTCACCATTAACAGGCATAATTGCTAGATCGTAAGCATATGCATACTTTACATAGTTTCTGGAACGGTGGTTGGCGAGTCACAGGTAGATGTTTGAAAGGAGAGGTGCCAAGATGCATCCCTATGGGACGTCATTCTTTAGGCCTGACACCACATGGAGAACTAGTCGAAACTGTATTGCACGTATGTGGTCTTTCATAATTTATTGCACAGCTAATGTCACAATTTTCAGGAACGTTTTATCAGGGGTTTATGGAACTCTCTGTGGACAGTTAGAAATTCTAGGTGGACCACCGGTGATCCACTTGGACCACGTTGAGAATCACTGGGTTAATGTTTTCCACGGTGATACTTTTAGAATCAAAACATGCAGTAAATGCTGCCCAAGACTCCACACAACCCATCCAATCTATTTCCCGCTCAAATACCTTACTGTCAGGTTTCCAACTCACCTCTGCTAGTTGGATTCGCTGAATTGGACATGGTTCGAAAAACGCGTGCTAAAGCAGCTTCGTGAGACACTACAGAGAGAGAGAGAGAGAGAGAGAGAGAGAGAGAGAGAGAGAGTTTATTGGCGCAAACATACAATTTCATGCAAGTTAAAGTTAAGGCGCTGGGACACCGAAAAAAACCTGTGAAGCAGGTTGTCTCTTCGGGCGCCCATCGACAGTTTCATAAATTTCTATCGTGGTTTAAAGTTGATGGCCGAATTATTGCGAATATAATAATTTATTAGTCTGCTGGATGATCAACACAGATGCGCGGGAGTGCTGGGTCGCAACCGGTATCTATCGTGGTTTGCTCAGTTCGGCAAGGAGCTGTCGATCGTGCCTGCGTGATTTGTCGGATTCCCAATCCAACACCAATCGTAAAGAGGGTAAATTACCGTCTACCACGCATCACAACTTACAACTTCCTGTTGACGTTCATCAAAGCAATACCGCTCAGTGCTCAAGTCCTGCTATGCTTTGTAGTTTCAACGATCAACCATACGTAAAGGTATAGACAGCAGGAAAGGCATTTTGCGAGATTTCTCTTCAGTTACCTCATTCTAATCAGATTTCCATCGGAAATAGCTAAAAACATTTTGAGCGAGAGGCAGATGTGCTGATGCAGTTGTTCAGTGCGGCAGAGACCTCTGCTACTAACAAACATTGATGATGATGATAATCATATGATGATAACAGTGATTTCTTTCTCTCGAATCGCGTTGAATTCTAATTGTTAAGTTTATGCTTAGAGAATGACGTTTTATGCAATCGTGTTGAGGTTAGCATATTCGTTGTAGTAAAAGATAAACGCTATCAGAAAATTAGTTTTGCGACAGCCAAAGATAAAATAGCTTCGACTTGCAAGACTTATTTCTCTATCACAGCTAGGCTGTTCTATTACGATTAGAAGTGAAATTAGAGTTTAAATTAAAAATCCCATATGGATAATTCAAGTTGATATTTTTATAGGTGTTTATTATTAATCAGATTTACCTCGTCATAAGCAAAATTGAGAAGAAAATTATGACATATTGCAGAAAAAAGATTATTTGCTCAAAATGTTTTACAATGTGCCGTGCAAAAAAGCCACAAACCAAAACAGTTAAAGAGCATACGGCACCATATGAAGGCACTAGCAACATGGTTCATATTTATTGCAATACCAGTAATAAGATCCACTGCAGTATGTCCCAATATAATTAATTTTTATCCGTTGCTCAAGAATTGTTTTGCAGCTGTAAGATTGTTGAAAATGGTGCAGCTTGGTTCTTAGAAAACATCGTGTACTGGTGACACAAGTAGAGCTGGTGACACACAGCAAATATTATTGTAATTTATTGATGGATGGAGATGTTTTCAAATGGCTGGGGTGAATGCGTGACCGAAGGTTATGGCCTCGTCGGTCTTAAAACGCAAAACCAAAGATAGATAAAAATATGTTGGTTGTTGGAAAGACTCGCAGTTGATTTGGTCTAAATCCCCGTTTTAAAGAGGTTTTTCTTGACCTGCACGAAGAAGCAAACATGATTGCAAGACAAGCTTAGTTAAGGACGGTTTTTGCGCAAAAAAAGAACAGTTTAATCTTGCTTTGTTCACGCATGCTATTGATGCTATTGTCTTTGCAACTTCATTCGAACGGCAACTGCCAAGCAAAAGTTTATTTTGTATTCATTGCAGGGAATGGTTTTCAATGTAATATGAAAAGGCATCGGATATTGGTGTTGCTTTCTGCAGCTTCGTTTGTTGCTTGTATAGGTGGGTTCTGTGGAGATTTGTTTAATTATTATTCATTTTCGCGAAAATCAAGCTGCCAATTTTGCCCGACGCAATTTGGAAGCATGTCAACTTATTACATGTTAGCAAAAGCTTGCCTAAACTTCCTTAGGTTTTTTCTTAGTCACTAAAATTGATAGTATGTAAGCATAGCAGTACAAGCCCCAAACAACTTGGGGAGAGGCAAAGTCGATTTTTCTCAAATACACAGACAAATTTGCCTAAATTTTTGAAATTATTTACATCTTATCCATAATGAAAATTGTTGTATCAAAACGACTGCCAATTTTTTGCAACAATGACTTTATACAAAAAATGACATCATGCAAACATACAAACAGTGCTACCTATCCGAGCTACATCTTTGAAAATTTGCCACCACCTCACCAGACACATCCAAACAATAATCCTAAAGCAAAAATAGAAGCAAACAACCACCGTGAGTTTCTGACGTAGGCCGCTTTCTTGAGACAATAACGTTAATGCAAGGAATGTACCCTATGTCACAGATTCCAACACATTTGTTAACATATGCATACTGGTTAATGTCCTTCAATATTGAACAAACTTCTAACGAAATAACACTTTTCTGAAAACAACTTGGCACTGCCTAAAACATTCAAATAGAAAAACAAACTTAACAAACAACTGTATTATATGAAACTGTAACCTTTTTCAAAGTGCATTATTCGCCACATACTGCAAGAAATTCCAGTCACAAAAAATTAGTTCGCAAGTAGTCACGATATATGCTTTTAAATAAGCCCAGTGACCTAACTATGTAAGAGTTAGGGATACAGATTTTGTACTTCTTTCATTTGTAACCACTTGTTAGGAAGCATTATGTACCTTTTCCATTTGAAGCAGATGTACCATTTCCATTCACAGTCAGTTGTTAGGAAGCTTTTATAACTCTAACTCATTCCGTTTGTAACAACAGTAATGGCAATTTACAGCAAGCAACATAACCAAATTTAGTAAAAACCAGCACTTAGCCGAATTGAAAAGATTATATCTGAAAATTGTCAAATCATAAACCAACATTGAAACAACAGAACCTTACCAAAATTGGCCTACAGTGTTGTCAATTATATAATGATAAAAATTTTACCCCTGCGCCTGCAAATTAAAAGAATGAGTAAGGAAAACATATATGTCAAAATTGACACTCTGCAAAACGATTTCTAAAACTTTATCTGTGCATACAAACGTCGGTGGCATTGGTAAAAACGTGTTATTTTTTACAACAATAAATGATTTCTACCATGATGTGTTAAAATCAAGATGTTATTGAATTATTGCATGATTTTAACTTGTTTAAAACCAAACTTTAACCTAAATCTTAGACTAACCATCTGCTAAGCTTTCTGCCTAAAATTTTTTCAAATTCTGGGTTCTGCCAAAAAAACTTTTGCCCGTCAAAAAATGATGACACAGCCAAATTCGGAGGGAAAATAACATGACTGGCAACGCTGTGCTGGAGAGTGCCTAGGGGACCGGTTCCTGATCAGCTTTTTATATATTCTAAAAAACCGGATTACGTAATTCCTTGAATTGGCCTGAAAAAATTAAGGAATCGATTGTTGGCCTAAAAACTCTATACTTCACAGCAAACTTTATTGGTTGATGTAAAGTACTTGATTTCCTGGCCAAAAACGTAAAATGTTTTCCCAAATCTTTGCAACCTGGCGGGAGAGCGCCCTCATGCTCCCTTTCTTGCACGGCTATGTCTGTAAATGTTGTTTAATGTTAAAGTGAACTGTGATAAAGTGAAACAGCGCTGTGCTGAATAGATTCAGAATCTGCATGCGTTAGAAGAACTAATAGTAAAAGTTCGTGTTCCTCCGCAATTTGCTGCTTTACGCTTGTTTTTCGCTCATATCCATACTACTTTGCTTGGAAATTTCTCGCAGCACAAATTACATGCAGTGTAAAAGTAAAATATTCCATTTGCCTGAACAACGCGATTGGTTAACGATATTCAATCATAGGCACCGAGTACGGGAGTGTGGCACTCTCCATAATTTTTCATTTATTGATTAGGCAGTTCTGTGTTAACAAGCACAAACGTAATACCCTGAAATGTAGTGAAACGTTTTCGGATAGATACAGAATGGAAGACTTAAAAATCGCAACGCAGCTGGACTCAGTTCCAAGTTATACTGCAGGGAGAAGCACCATCCCCGCTCTATGTTACTTATGGTTCCACGGCAAATCCAGCAATTTTTCGCAAGCAATGAGTTGGACGGTCTACTCTAAACGCTAATTTGAAACTGTTACGGAAAACCGAACTTTAGTTAATATATTTCCAAGTTCAACGTGTTTCCTGCGCAAGTATTTCGCACTGCCCTGTACTACCTGTGAAGCAGAGCGTACCTTTAGTGCACTTGGTCGCATTGAAAATTATCCCCGATCGAGCATGACTGTACGTAGGTTGAATTCTTGTTGTTTACTAAATATTCATTCCACTGTGACAGACGAACTGAATGTTGAACGATGGATGGATGTTTAGATTGATAGAGCTGCAGTTCGCATAAATTCTTTCAACTGTAAAAACTGCAGACAGTTGTAAAATATGCAGTTTAATCTAATTTTAAATGAGATTCATGCACTACATAACAAAAGATCTGCTCAAACGGTAAATTTTTCAGCAATTAGAAAATGACAGTCGTTATTGTGTAAATAATCTGCTCCCCGCAACTCCACTTGCGTAATTTTACTTATCGACTAAACAATTAGTTAGCTGTCTTCTCAATGCTAAAGCATGAGCCAATGAAGTTAGTAGACCGGTTTCGCTACTTCGGTAGATCATACCCAACACTTGAAACCGTACTTGTGGTCTATATTATCTATCCTTGCGCGCGTTGTATTGCCAGTGACTTGCAACTAATACAGTCTAAACTACTAAGTTATTCGCGAGCCCCAATGGGAAGGAAAACGGAGGTGGATGTCTGCAGGCAGTTAGAGATGCCTTAACAGGGAATACAAAGGAAGGTACACTTTCACAAGACTATATACAATGTCTTTTCTGCCATGAATAAAAGTTATCAACGACCTCATAACGATAATCAAAAGTTTGTATAATGCGGTATTTTAAAACAGTTGAAAATGGTGTTCAGGTTTATACGCAACATCAATTGCCATTCGTTCGCAAGATGACTGTGAATCATCACTTCCGTAAAACGTGTCGCGCTATATAAGCTTATTATTGCTTATTACACAACAGCTGCAAGAGACCTTCCAGGATGTAGAACGAACTGCACTGTGCAAAAAGACAACAACGGAACATGTAAAATAAAACCAGTTTCAGAGAGTGGTAAGTTAAATGTATAGTGTGTCTGGTTTTCGTCTAGTTTCTTTGAAGAAAATTCTGGTTTGTGTTGCGCACTGACTGAGTTGTTACTGACTGTTGTGTGTAACCTGAATTTAACGAGAATAAGGCGTGCGGAAAATCTTGCGATTGATTGTGACGTTCTTCAAGCAAACGTTAAATTTACTGCATACGTGGACCACACTCGGTTTGTCTATAGTAGAGTGTTTTTAGCTTAGATTTTGAAATGCTCTATTAGGTGCAATTGGTTTACTTTGAAGTTTGTTAGGTCAGAAAACCGCGTGAAAATAAAACCAACTTGATGCAAAACGTTTTGAAAATCGTGTGGTTAAATTGATTGATTTGAGCTCCTTTCCGCAGTTGGTTGTATTTTGTATAAAAAGATTATATTTAAGATCCCGCTCGAAATAAAATATGTTAAACTTTAACTAATTCTAGATTTCAAGTAACTAATTTGTAAAATAGGAAGTCGTACCGAATAAAGCAGGAGGCCCTGGAAAACAAGGATGTAAGAACGACCTTTGCAGACAGTAATTGTCCTTTCAGAAAGAACCCGGAATGTGTGGCAGACGCAGAGGTGGAATGGCAGTCGTTCAAACCAGCTGTAGCTTCATCTGTTGCTCAAGTATGAGGCCAGAAACGACGTGGTGTGACCAATAATGGCAAAATAACCCTTTGTTGGAACCAGGACGTGAAATATGCTATTCGAGCAGAGAAATGGTTTGATTTATTTTTTCATATGACTCAGCTAAAAAACAGAAACAACACAAAAAGCGATCATGCAAAAAATTGACCAGTTGTCAGTGGAAATTAGAATACTTAACATGCAAGGTCTGGCTGAAGACAAAAGCCAGATCTTTTTGCATTCACTGTACGCCGAGGATTGAAAATTCGTACCCCCTGTTATGAAAAAGTCCAAAATGCAATCTTGGAACAATTTGGGCATAAATTGTTTACAGTTACTGGCAAGCAAACAAAGTGTTCTAGCCAACCATCCGGCGTCTCAGCGGCAAAAATCTAACATCGTTAGATCCATCAAAGACCAAAATAATGTTTTTCTCAGCAATGAGGGGACATTTTGGCAGATGGGTAGTTTACTTCAAAGATCTTCTGAAACCAGTCACCTTCCCCGTCGGACATACAGGAGGTGCATTTGTGGGAGGAAAATACTATCACTGCAACTAAAGTCTTCCCAGTTGTCAAAACACTGAAGGCTAGAAAGGCTGCAGGTTGTGATGAAATGCGACCTGAAATGATCAAAGCCTTGAATAGAGACGGAGTTGATTGACTGAATCGCGCAAGTCAAGTGGCCTGGTGTACTGGAAGGTCACCGAAAGATTTGGTGTTCTGGAAGGTCACCAAAAAGATTGGCAAGAATGAGTGATCATCCCTATACACAAGTAGAGAGGCGCGATGGAATGCAACAGCTACCGGAACATCTCTTTCTTTAAACTCCCTGGAAAAGTGTACGCCAAGTTCCTTGAAGAACGATGCTGCGAAATAATTGAACCAAAGCTGGAAGATGCCCAGTGCGTTTTTCGTTGCGGCCGTAGAATTACAGACAACATTTTCACTCTCCAGCAGTTTTCGAGAAATATTGGGAGTGTGCAAAAGATGTCTACCCATGTTTTCTCGACATCGAAAAATCATACGACCGGGTCCCTCTGGAAAAGCTTTGCGGAAGTATGGTCCTGTTCTTGCCCGTCGAATTATTGTATTCTTTCTCAGAAATTGCGTATGTGTCGACGGAGTTAAATCACAGCCCTTCGCCGTGGGTCTTGGGCTCCGGCATGAATGCGTGCTGTCACCACTCCTCTTCATATGAATTTGATAGACAGTCGCAGCCGATTCGACGAGCAGTGTTGTACGAGGCGGGGGGGCGGTGGGGGCTGCCGCCCCCCCCAGCTTGCAAAATTCAGGGCAGACTCTGTTTTCAGGGCAAGCTCAAGTTCCTCAAAAATCTTGAATGATAAAAAAGATTTCAAAACATTGAAAAATTTCAGGGCAAATTTAGTTTTTCAGGGCAAGCGCAGGCTGTTCAAAATTCTAAATGATAAGAAATATATATTCAATGCAGTGAATTCAGGGCACACTCTGTTTTTCCGGGCAAGCACAAGTTGCTCAAAAATCCTAACTGTAAAAAGTATATTAAATGCAGTGAAAAATTTCATGACAAACTCTATTTTTAGGGCAAGCTCAAGTTCCTCAAAAATCCTGAAAGATGAAAAATATTTCAATGCAGTGAAAATTTTCAGGGCAAACTCTGCTTTTCAGGGCAAGCACAAGTTGCTCAAAAGTCCTGAAAGATAAAAAAATAATTCAACACAGTGAAAAGTTTCAGGGCAACTCTGTTTTTCAGGGCAAGCAAGTTGTTCAAAAATCTGAATGATAAAAAATCAGTGACGGGTCTTCAGGGGAAGAAAGGAAGTGAGTTCCTCCCCTACCAAATCATGAAATGTGCAAAACGAATTAGGGATCCAAAATAATAAATTGAATAAAAATTTGTCCTTTCATGTTGAAAAGGTGCAAATATTGTATGATTTTAATCATTTTCATCGTCAATACATCTGAATTTGCGTAGTTCTTCTTCAAGTCAGGGGAAGTGACGAAGGGAGGCAGCGACTGCTTGTGCCTCCTCTCACCGGGTGGCTTTCGCATTAAGCAGTTTTACTTTGTCACAAACTGTGGTGGTGAGCGCTTG
>JGI24159J19872_10010214_pt1 | contig 12310 bp, 8 predicted proteins | sample Ectturendosymbi4_FD_19872 | JGI IMG/M metagenome (IMG submission 19872)
TTCCCGCACATCCCGTTCGTGGTGAATCACACAATCAATGCAACACCACCAGAGAGGTTGCAACACTGTCAAGTTTGTGTCATTTATATTTTCTTTATTTGTGGCAATGTCTATTTTGCCTGATGTGGCAAAAGTTCTGCTTGATCCATTTTGCCTTTAGTCAAACACGATTAGTTGAAGTGGTCATGTGGCAAGTGGGCTACAATATGCAAAGAGACAAGGGTTTAGGTTTATGATTATCCTACAGTTTACACAATGCAAACAAGAAGCTGGTAACAGCTTTCCAACACTGAAACCATAACAATACTTGTCCATCAGACTAAGCTGTTGCAGACGTCACAACCAACTGAGCAAGTCATGCATTCCAAAGTTGTCTTGAACATAGAACATAACAAAATGTCAGTATTGGCCCNAAAAAAANCTTATTGGTCAAGCTTTATGTTTCTTAAATGTGTATTGTANGCTATACTCATGATGTTTTTTTACCTTGTGTACCCTTGCCTCCGAATGCTTTCTGCATTTTGCTTCTTGTTATAACTTAAGTAAAATGNGTTGGTTTTGATTCCTTGGTTTTTATCATTGGCTTGAGCATTGTTGCAAGGGTGCATTTTTGTGTAACAGAAATAAAGATCCTATAGAACAGGTGTGGCCAACACGATCGATCGGTCAATCGCCGAGTCTCAGTTGGTCGATTACACCTGATTTTTCATTGAATTGACAAGATACCTAAAAAACACTTTTCATCAATATTCATAAAGTACGTAAAAATGAAAAACGTTGCATTTTATGACATTTTGTACTTGTAACTTTATTACCGACTGGTCAATTGTGAGTTATCAAAAAATTTTCTAGTCGAAGACAAGTTGGCTACCCCTGCTATAGGGCATCAGTGTTTCTATTTTTGTTTCAACACCAGGTCGACCCCTCTGTTTCCATCAGTATGCCAAAGAAAACACAAAGTAAATATAGCTGCAATTCAATACGAACATAAAACATGCAATAAGTCATAAGTATGCATATTATATTTTATAACTCATTTCACCAGAGGCTGCAATATGGCTGCAAACATATGGACCTTTGAATTGATGAAAATTAATTGATAACAACATGAACTCATTAAGTATGACTTACGTGCAACAATTTTTTATAAGATAATCTGCCACATAGAGTTAAAAAAATTAATCACGCATCCATGCCATCACTTTTGAGAATTCTTTGAAAGGTGTAACTAAGGCAAGTGAAGCAGTAGTACATAGTGTATTGGTTTTCATGATGAGTGACCAGGATTAGGTCAAGTCGATGGCAACCTTGTTTCATATAATATTTCATACAAATTGGCTGTAGCACCTCTGCTTCATGACATATAATTTGGCCAAAATCATTTGAAGACCCCACTGGGTTGGAATTTCCTACTCACCATGCACTCTCCTTTCATAAACAAACTTTGAAGTAATTGAGTTGGCTGCTCTGCTACAAGAACAAATTTAAAATTATGCCAAGCAGTGTCCAGAGGAGAAATCTGCCAAAATCATCTTTAAATCTACTGGACTGACATGAAATTCAATTGGTCAAAAAAGCCTAATTTCATAATTTGGTCTTTTTTCAAAAATAAAAAAATCCAAAAGCCAAACTGGCAACAGTGAAAGCCACCATGTTTTCAAATTCTGGATCACTTTGCAAGTAAGGCTGCTGAATGCCATAATTTCAAAATGTGATTAGCAAATAAAAAGCCACAGTTAAGCCACAATGAGAGGTACCATGTAAACACAGCAATGGAAAACTTAGCCAAGTCCCCCTGATGCATAGAAGAAAGGTTGGTTCCCCATAGTACAAGAAAGGCACACTGCTACTTGGTCAGAAGCCTTCCCATTTATGCCAGCAATATATTTTAAACAGCGCCCTTTATGCAGGCTTTGTAGCAGCAAATGTGGTAACTGCAAAACGTAGGGAATATGATGACTTCTCACACACCTACATATTCAACCAGTTACAATTGAGACCACCAGTATTTATTGAAAGTCCATTGCTTTTCTGAATAATCGTGAAGACAACTTTTTGACATGAATTGTGACCCCAGAGGATGACAGCAGAGCCTAATCTGACACAGTCGTGTCTCCTCCATAGATCATACCCAGCTTGCTTACCAGTATTACTGCCTTCCACTCACCCCCTATTCACTTTGCCTAATGTAAAGTGGATATTGCTTTCCAAATGCTTGCTTCTACTAAGTTTTGCTCAACCACCTCAAAGTGTTATTTCGCTTAAGACCTACCTCTTGCAAATTGCGCATTGTTTTTTATTTGTTCTACTGTACACTTGCTATCTTGACTTTAGCCCATTGGCCTGTGATGAATCTGTCGTGCTCTGATTTATTCAGTTTGGCTTTCAAGTACTTGGCAAAAGAAAATAAGGTTTGCAGGGCAAAATATAAAACGATATCAGGTATTACCATATCTACATGAGCCAAACTGGATTTTGTGGTAAATGCACAACTAATTGTCATGTGTAAACCAACTTTATTTAAACATTAGTTGAGTTACATAATACCTTGTTGAATTATTTTTGAAGTACCGTATTATAATTTTCAATCAAAACTGTGTCATTTATTTATGGATAATGCCAATAAAGCTTAAGACTGAATTATTCTCATCATTTTTCCAACTTCATTTTTGGTCGATTGATGAGCATAAAACTCTTAATTTAGGTGCATAGTGTTTGCCAACAAATATGTAACCCATGTGTGGTGAAGAGACAATAGACATTTCCACATTTTGTGCCTCAAGCACTGAAAGGGCATATCTTTTTATTATTGGCTTGGTGATATTTCAACATTTGAAACAAATCTAGAATTAAAAAGTGATTTTTTCATGTAATTATTTTACCATTTTAGTTCTGGGACTACTGTTTTGATTCCAAACTTTGTTTTCAAAAATCACTTTTATTTTAATATTTAATTTGAGGCAAGGTAAAGATTTTTAAGTTTGCCTTTACAGGTCTACTTAAAGATTTTTTGTTGCATGTGATTGTACCTAGATGGTTTTTACAACTTAAATGAATTTCTGAGAACCTGCTGATTTATTGCATTGTCTTCATTTGTGTGGTAATTTGAAGATGTAATGCTTTTTTGCAAACATGGATATATGTCATCCTTAATATGTATGAATATAACTGCTGAAAAAGCATTTTCACCTGCAGAAGTGTTGTATAAGGTTTTGTTTTGAGGTTGCTATTAGAAGTAAAGTAAAAAGATGAATGAATCCCTATGGTTTATGGCTTTAAGTAACAAGTTTAATTCACCTTTTGTGACAATTTCAAAGACTAAATAAACAGTTCTTTTTTAAATATATGCCTTTGACTCACATTCCCTAAAATTATAAAACTATGACTTACTTGCTTGTGGAGGCATAATAAAACCATTATGTCAAGACTTCAAAGCGTTTGAATAAATATGAGATAACAGCTGTTTGCTTGCGTTATACATGCTGGCTAGATCAAGTTGCTGCTCTTCCTATTCACAGGCAAAATAAGAATGGCTGGTTTCATCACTAGGCTTGTCACAGGCCTGCTAATATATGCTATAGGTTTATTTTTATGTCCTTTTGTTGTGCTTGGTTTGTTTATTGCCATTCTTACAAAAGGATTTTGGAGTTGCTTTGAAACCAAAGATCATTCCGAATTTCCAGCAGGTATGTATATCATTAACACCTATCACAATCTTTTACATCATGTGTCCACTTTGCATTGATGACCGAAANTTGAAAAGCACGANTACCGTATCTCGTTTTTCAGTGACGGTGAAAAAAAACAATTTAATGTTTCTATTCAGTTGCCAAAAACCCCAAGTTTCGTCACGACTTCGTGCGAACTCGATCCGGACTGAAGTTTCAGTATGTTCACTCTGGTTCAAGAAGTAATCCTTTGATGTTGTGTCTTCACGGCTTTCCCGAATGCTGGTGCGTATGCTTACTTGACGCAAGCAGCTTTTGCGTTTTCGCTTTCTGGTCTGCGTAAAGACAGAATGGTGACCATAGCCCGTTTACTCGATTCCGCAACCTTGTGTCGCGTATTTTGTGTAAAAGGTAACAAACAATACCATTTACATATGAAAAGAAGACTTCGCTTCTGTTTTTATCACGCAAGCTGTCGTCTCGCCAGTATCCTTGCTTACGTTAATCGTCCCACTTCGTTAATCGTCCATCCCGTAGCTTAAGCCTTTCTTGGTAGTACTGCCAACTGCTAATGCTCTCTGTGTAAAAGCTCTTCGTATTACGAGATAGACATTAACACATCAATTAGATACAAAAGACCCTTTCCGGTCAATCTGAAAGAAATAATTAAAGACAACTCAAATGCACAACCTATTTATAACAGAAGCACAAGCAACACAAAAAAGCCACGCCATCGCATTTAAAAAATTTGGAGAAATTATTATACGCTGCAAGCGAGAAATAAAGTGGGCCAACTCAAGTACGTAGAAAGTCAAAAAAAGTTCACTTCAAAATTTCCGATGGGCGGTAAATCAAAGTTGTGGAAAATCTAAGAGTTTTCTATTAGTTGTGCATCACTACCACTTACGCAGTCGCTTGTTCACGGAAAAAGTGGGTGGTTGTCTCCGAAAACATATGAGTTTTTTATGTACGAGGGCGGTGCGTGCGTGTGCGGATACAGTTCCAGCAAGCTTGATGAAGAAACCGCTGGCAAATCTAGCGTTTGTCTGCTGTTTCATAAAAGAACTGGTTGGTTGTAACGCAGCTATTGATATGCATTTTTGAAATATTTGCCAAAACAAATTATCTACTTCAGTAATTCGTACTGATAAACTTCGCAGCCAAGTCAGAACCAAAACTAGTAAAACATCCTCTATACAACTCAGTGGTTAAGAATTTTTCTTTTAATATTTTCACTACCAGGCAGATAATGGTGAAGCATCAGTTTGACAGCCGCACTTTCTTCATTAATGTGCGATACTTGAACCATGGGTGGCGGAACCTTTTTCAAAGTGGACGGGCACAAGCAGGCCTCTCGCAAATGCAACTCCAAAAATCCCTAAATCTGCCGTGGTGCAGCATAAAATCGGAGTGCCAATGATAAATGTTAAAAATGGAACCAAATATGTTTTGCAGAATAAACTGAAATAGTTCATTTCATACATTCTCATACTTTTCCAAAAATCCTTAAATCCCTAAAAAATTCAAAAATTCCAATTTAGGGACAAAATCCCTAAAAGTGAGAGNACTGGACACAAGTGCACGTCAAAANAACAATGGAAACCTTTTGTGGTTTGAATTGGNAACTGTGACGTCACAAGCATTTAAAAGTGGTTTAAAACTGGGGAGGCCAGGCCCGCCCAGAAAAANAGTGGGGGCCTAGGCCCATGCNGCCCCCCTGTTCCGCCATCTATGACTTGAACGTGTCATTCATCTCAACCGCATCCACCACATCGAATCGCTTGAACTTGCATGTATTGCTGTTGTGCACTGTCGTTGTTCCATTTCTTTCCATCAGTTATCTGTTGCAATGCTTTGTCGCAGTCGGAATGATCGTCAAACATCAAGCTCACTTTGTGAGCACGCATCGGTGCCGCAATCTGTTCATCAGAAAAACTTAGTTGAAGGTGACATGTCTATAAATCCTAAGAAAATATTTTTAACTTCCCAGTCAAGAAAGCAAGGAAAATAAGACGAAACGTATACAGCAATCAGCGTTTTATGCAATACATGCCTTCTGCAGTCTGCTTGCAAGCATTTACACAGCGTGGGGCATGATTGTTTCGGTGCGGCATGTGGTTCTTAATTTTGTATTTCTGTTGTTCCGACCTATCAGCAACGACAAAGCTGTCACAAACATATATGGTTGATCGAAATAGCAGACCAAAGGTTCAGGTGGTTACTGTCTTTGCTAAGAAGGATGCTAGTTGCCATTTAGCGAAAAGCGGTCAAACTTGTCACTGTGTATATTTTCAGTTGCATTATAATTTTAAAGCGTTGTCGATTAGATGCGGTTGTAAAAAGATCGCTTTACCCAAGCAGCTAGACCAGGGGTTCCCAAACTTTGTTCCATCTCGTACCACTTGGGCTTTGTCAGTCAACGCGTACCACTTTTTCCAGAACAACTAATTTTATCGAATCTTAATTTATTCAGAAGAATAATATACATTAAAATAACAATAAAAGGCCACAACTACATTTAATGAGATTTTTGTTTTTGATGAATGCGTGGCGTAAATTTGCTAACAGCGCATCGGAAGTCATGATCTTATGATAAAATAGGAATAGCAGGCTATAGGAAAATTTGTTTATTTGGAAGCAAAGCCCAATATGTAACTAGAAAGCTGTGAATACATTTTTTGTGAAAAAATTGAAGTTACTCGCGTACCACCTGGAAGACCTTCGCGTACCACTAGTGCTACGCGTACCACAGGTTAGGAACCGCTGAGCTAGACCTATTGGTTTTCACTGCACGAGGTGATACAACTGATGAGATGAAGCATCAAGTAAACTTCGGTGCTACAAGCGTCGCTAACAATGGATACTCGTTGATAGACAAGTCAGACGCGTTATTTCAATCCAAGCATCAAACATAGTGTTTCCAATTCGGGGCAAATTTTTAAAACCCGGGTTTCGGGTAGCTGAGAAAAAATAAACCCAGGTTTTTTCGGGTTTTGAAATGAATGCGATTTTGAGCGATAAAACTCAATATCATTTTGAAATTACTTCTGTTGGTCCCTCCACGATTTATTAGCGAATTATTAACTAAGTTAGCCACAGTTTTTTCAATGATGTTTATAATACTGACGCATGACAATCAAAGCACACGTTCATCATTCAGTCTGTTTCTGAGTTTTGTGACAAATTGCCCGTGGCTGAAAAGGCCCTCTCTGGTTCCAGTAATTTGGGTTTGATTGTAATTAAGGCATGGAACTGTTTTTTTAGGTTATTTGACCTCTTCTTTGTAGCCTCAAAAAGGCTCATTTCCTTTTTTCACAATTTGTGATCAGACCTCTTCCTGTTCGGGAATAGTTTTGTGGTCTTCACTCTCAAGGATTACATGGATGCTGTGCTTTGATTTCAAATGGTTGATTAAACTTTCCGTGCTTGAACCGCCTGCGTTTGATTCACGGGGCACAAATTGCGCTTTGGTGCTGGTTGAGCGCTCTTTTATAAGAAATGGCTCTAAGCTTCTGATTTTCTTTGATTGCTAACGTCTTTAAACTGAATGCGTATGATTAAACATCTACTTAAAGCCGCTTCTCTAAAGGAAATCCAAATATTTTGTAGAAAATTATTGCAAACTGAAAAGGAACAAATCGATTTTGCAAAGAATCACAGCTTGTGTATGAACTGACATGTAACAACTTATAAATGAATTAACTAGTAGCTAGGAAACTACGGCATACCTTTGAAGAACTACCTCACGTGGTAGTTACTTAATTAGGTTAGCGAAAAAAATAAAGTTCGTGTAGACACTTAGTACGTGCCAAATCACCTCACGATTCGTCTAAATAGGTTAATTGAACGAAAGTATAAGCGGACCAACCACGAACGTACGATGGTTACCGAGCAAACCTGCACCTCGTGCCTCAAGATAATAGTTGAAAGTTCAAACGTTCTGATTTGGCCGTGACACGCGCCAATCTGCAACTTTAGTGTTATCAGAATTCCTAATATTTGAATGCAACAGCAATTCCGTTTTTTTTAGTAGTTGAAAAAACACGGGTTTCGGGTAGTAGAAAATAGCCAAAAATCCCGGGTTTCGGCTTCGGGAAAACCCGGGTTGGAAACACTAATCAAACAATGACTGGCCGAAGCTAGGGCGGTCGGTGCGGTATGGTGGAGACAGTGAACTCCGTTAGTACAATGGCGGCTCGCATGTACGCACTGCGGAACTGCAACATCTCCATTTTCACACAGTATTTCTTTTTTGATCAGTTTGTTTTAATATTAGTTTTGCATGCACAAGGCATGTTGACAATGTGTCTTCCCTGGCACAAGGCCAAATATTAGGCATTTAATTGTTTTTTATGGGAAGCACTGTAAATTATGAAATCTTGAAGCTGTGAGCGCTCACAGCGCCGGTATCGTTTTAGAAAAGTATAGGAAAGGTTGTGGCCTGTCAATCAAACACAGCGAGCTAGGAACTGTAAGCCTGAAGCTGTGGTTTACGCAGCGCTGGGCTGGCAAGTGCGGAAGCAATGTGGTTCCTGTCGTCGAGCAGTGGCAGGCTGCAATATCGTTGTTCATCCTGGGGCTGGTGAGAATAGCGTGCTTAAATTGTAAACTCTTTGAAGCTTTACAAAGCACCGTGATATGACACATTTTGTTAGACGTGGACTGGGTCTTACTTGTAGTGATTACATTTAGTGCGGATTTTTATTCGAGACAGCGGAAAGTTTAAGTGAAAAAATATGAGTGAAACCACGTGACGTCGCGCCTTATTGCGCATGATTTTTTGAGTGTCAGTGATCTGCAAAAGCTAATGTTATCTTAGATGTCACTTAATGAAAAGTTTAAAGTGGGACTGCACAACCTTTTCGCTGTTTCCGGCCGCATTACGTGTTATTTTTAGGAATTACGACCGCCAGTGGATGAGTGGGTTGAAATTATTTTTACTTTGTTTGCATTAGTTATATGTTCTGCTTCCACACACTGAGCCTAGCCTGCTTCTACATGTCTGTTTGGCGTCTTTCTACAAAGTACCCGCGTGCAATAGATAAAAAGTTTTTATTAATGCACGACGGCGATAACTGACATTTCAAATTACGTGTCTACAATCACATCCATTTTTATCGACGGTGGCAGGTTGTGCACCCCTGCTTTAAAGATACCAGTGCCTCACCAGTCATTCATCCCATGGCATTTCACTGCAGCAAACCAATATACAGAAGTCACACAACTGGTTCGTAGAAAGAGCTGTCATACGTCATAACAGTCCACGCCGCCGAGGTAAACGCGATGCTGTTTGGGCTTTGTAAAATCATTGTTAGGAGAAGTTGCAGAACCACCACGAATCACTAGGAGCCGCCATTGTGACGTTACACATCATTTTCAGTGAGCTGCACAGCGGTCAATTGAAGAATGGCTCGCCGTGTGGTTGACGAGCATTCCTCACACCGCTTTATGCACTTGCATGGAGACGGTGACATGTGCTTTTTCACAAGTTACTGGACGAAGCAAGTGCTTGCCTGAAATAAATATTTCGTTTATGGTGCCGTGCATGCACAGGTGCTCAGCGTTTGATCGAAGAACGTTTAACGTCATTTGTGCAAGTTTTTGCTGATATTGGAGGAAAACATTTTGAAAATAAATCCGGGACCGATTTTTTACACATTGAAATTGAAAGTGGGTTAGGCTTGCGAATTTTCCAACTCTCGTCATGGGCGTCGGAAAGATTTATCCAGGGGGGCACTAGGGGATTTTTCCGAAATTTTTCTAAGGGGGGGCCAAAAGTGGTGAAGTTTCGTTTTTGTCACTCGAAACTAAGAAAACAACTTTTTCTCGCAGAAATTTTCAAAATCCCTGCCTCCCCTTCCGACGGCTATGGCTCTCGTGATCAGCCGTTGCAAACAATTTATTCTGAAACCGTGCGATTTGATTACAAATTAACCTGCCCGTGACTCACGTTTCCGTTCTTTTTTAGTCACATTTGATTGATTTAGTGTTGCAAGTTTAATTTGCGACTTTAATGCGCATTTTTCATCGTAAACGTTCTTTTGCAGGTACAGCTACCATCACATTCTCGATCACTTCAGTGACAAATACCACGTTGTCGCGGTTCACCTGCGGGGTTATGGAGATTCGGACAAACCCAAATGTATGTCTATCATAAATGAAAATCTGAAACAATGATAGCTTATTAGTTTTCGTGTCTGGCAGTGGCCTTGTCCCACATAGTGCTGTTTTCTTTATCGTTGTAACTACGTAAATCTAAACTAATTTTGTGTGTCACTGTCATACATAAGATATGCGCTTGTTACAATAATACTTCAATGTTCGCGATGTTAAGAATTTGTCAGTTCGAAAGAAGGATGTGATATTTTTACGTATTTGCTAAGCTTCAAAGAAACTCAATTTTGACTTGAAGGATATTTTCTTCGTATTTATTAAAACAGAACTTCACTGATGCAAAAACAGAATTCTTTTGAGTGCAGTATTATCTAGTTGACAACGTCATGTTGTAACGGATTTGATGAATCCAGACGTGGTTTTAGGTGTTGTATGCGTTTTATCGTGTACAATTGCCATATACCATAGTCTGCAGTGAAAATAGTGGGAAGCGCCGGCTGTTGCGTGCTACAGGCTGGACTAGCTGAATTTATTTCACATTATGTCACTATTTCTGCACTTCATGTCAAAGGTGCAAATGAAATCATCGGATTCATAAAATTTTAAGATTTTTGTATTTTGTACCCAAATTCATTGCTTGTAGCTTCGTTTTTTATGAGTTGTAAAAAATGTTCTGATTTTCTGCAAGATCAATTTCAGGAGATGGTTAAGTTAATTGCATGAGCTTTCAAGCCTGTGCTGCAGGCTACCTTGTATCATTTCCTACGCCAGCGCTTTTCAAACTTTTTTATGTTACGGCACACTAACACACTTCTGAATTCGGCTGCGGCACACATACTTTATGAAATCGAAAACCTACTTTTCGCAAACCTTGCAACGAGAGCTACTTATTTAAAACACTCTTACAAGTTCACATACCAAATAACATCAACTAGCCTAAGTTAAGATGAAAAGTTAAAACCCGAAGCAATGCAACGCGGACCGAAAAGATTTGCAGCATAAGGTTTTGTCAAGACATAAAACTTTCGCGGCACACTTCAGCCACTTCAGCGGCACACAGTTTGGGAAACACTGCATTAGACCCAAACCTAATAACAGCAGGTCTGAAACTTTTTGGGAAACACTGTCCTACGCCACTCTTTCAGGTGTCCGATCATTGTAGTGGATGTTGTGGCTCCATTCAAAGGCCTTTACGTTTTTAGTGAGGTTTTGCTGTCTCAGTTTCTTGTACTGCATCAGAAGCGTGCTGTGTTTGTGAGTGAGGTTAAGTAGACCAAATTGCGAGTGATTGGATTCCGTTCGTATCAATGCGTAATACTCTGCTCACTGNTATCGCTTGAAAGGTTTTAAATCATGAAACCTTTNCTAGACGACAGCCTTTAAAACGTTCTAATCAAGATATGTGTGGTGGAGCCAGGGCTGTGGAGTTGAGGAGTCGGAAGGATTTTCAACCTGAGTAGTCGGAGTCGCAGAAAAGTTTAACGACTCCGACTCCGGGCTGACCTTTAGCTCGCCGATTGTGACTGTTTGTGCCACAAACGTGCGAATGCGTCGCACTTAGCGGCAATTTAAGCAGCTTAGCGTTTCAACAAAAAATGATCATGGCTATTCAGAAAGGCTGCAGCGCACTAACTTGCATAACTACACTCAGGGGCGACTCCAGGTCAACAGGGTCACTCGGTCTAACCACGCAACTTATACTGACTGAATGCAACCATTCGGGGCTTGCATCACTGAACTTCCCATTTGCTCTTATTTTGGCTGGCACTATCGCTGCCCTGTGACGTTAGTACGCAACAATGAATAGTGAGAAATTCTCATGAGAACTCGTCCATTGTTAAGTAACGTACGTCACAGAGCAATGACAACGCCAGTTAATCCTCTGGGTACTAGGCTCATTCATGTCAGCCCGAGTTACTTGACAATTTATCGTTCGTTTGAAATTATTCTCTAATGGGGATCATCCATTGGATTGGAATTCAAATCCAATGTTGTATGCAAACCCATTGCTTCAAAAAAACATTCAATCTGATATGAATTAAATTTGAAAAAATACTTAATCGCAGAGGGCACGGAGCCGCTAACGAATGGGCCCGAGTAAAGCACGAGAGACCGTTGCTACGAACTATATTTTTTATTCACATCACCTGCAAAACGAACGCGGAAGACCAGCATGAAACAAAAATATATGAACACTTACAAGGCCTAATGAAAAGAGCCCGAGTTAACAACCTTAATCAGTGAAGTGGGTGGTGGCGCATATGTGCAAAGCAAGCAAGCTCACGTTCTACAATATGAAGCGTAGTCGAAGACTTGGGCAGAGCCTGAGTGCCGGAGTCGCCACTGCCTACACTTGACATGTTTTTGCACAAGGACTTTGCCCCACAAACACGTACTGGTGTTGACTGACTTGTCCACACCCGACACTCCACAGTCCGATTCGATTTGAAGAAGTAAGCGGCAACTCAAAATAAAAACGCACTGTCACCTTTAATCCCCAGCAGAATAGACACTAGGATTTTTCCAGG
>JGI24159J19872_10010215_pt1 | contig 12310 bp, 8 predicted proteins | sample Ectturendosymbi4_FD_19872 | JGI IMG/M metagenome (IMG submission 19872)
AAAAAAAAAAAAAAAACGATCGGCAACTTCTTTGTTTTTGCCGAGGCTAGTGTTCACTTCTGCACCTCTTGGAAAAGAGAACTTTCGTTCCAACAAGCAAAGCTGCTGCACAACTGCCGTTCGCTGTCACAAGATGTCGTTAGCGCTGTGTGATGTCACAAGGTTTCGCTTGTGATGTCGTTGACTACAGACCTGTGCTGCAGCCGGTCGTCAAAGCGCGCACCAGCACTTTGTAGCACATGCGCCAACAACGAAGGAAGCATGTCAGAAAGATTGATCCGTTGCAGATCGTTTGATTCATCGGTTGAACTGAAACGGATCAATCTAAAAAAGGCCTCGTTTTACCAACAGCGGTTCGGCGTTTGACAACAATCCCGCAGCAGAAACCCTGGCCACGTGCTTCTTCGCCGACACGCGACCGTGAGCGAAGCACTCCCTCGGTCTACAGTAACTTATTCAGGATATTGCATAAGGAGGCGACCGCAAGCTTCGGCGACAGGCGGGAAGGAAACGCATGACACGACCGGGCGCCATCCAGACGCGCGCCAAGGTTCGAGGCCGATGCTGCCCCGAGCTTCGCGAGTCGACCCCTCTTATAACGCAAGTCGCGTCCGCGCGCGATTTTGAACGATCCGATTTCACACCGAACGCCGCCGCGCTACGATCCCGGCGCTTTTACGGGAGTCGACTGCGACACAAGCAATCCTCCCTGCGAGGTGAGCACCAGAGCATTTGCGCAGTGAAATCTCATACTCGCGCACTTTCAACGCTACAAATTCAAAACATGAAAGCCCTTTCGGCGCTTGAAACGCTTCACTGGTTCTGTTGCTACGCAACGCATGATCGGGCGATGTGCCCGCGAAACGAAATTTTCTCAGTGCAAAATTTCCTTGGAGGGAACACTGCGACACAACGCAAGCGATTTCGCCACCACGCACCTGTATCAGGTGATAGAGCATGAACGTTCCGACGCCTGAGCGTTGCCAGTCCGGGTGGACCCAGAGGAAGGATATGTAGGCTTCGTTGAACGACACGTCGGGCACGAGAAATCCGAAGCCGATCACCATCTTCCTGCAAACGCCATTCGCAAAAAAAAACGTTTCATAAGTTGTTGTTTTTTTTTAACCCAACGCCAAGTACGACACTTCAGCAAAAACCGTTCATACTTTTTAAAGCACCGTCGTATCATTAAAAAATAAGGAAAATCTGTTGATTACGCGATTTTGTAATCGAAACGCCCGCGGGATTCGGACAGCGCATCGAACTCTGATACAGATCATAAGCGAATCGACTCCGGCATTTATGGTTTTGCGGTAAAATGTGGACTTGGCAGTTGATTTGACCTGCTTTGCGTTCTAAACACATTTCATCCTCAAACCAACGCATGGACAATAAACCATCGAGTTTCTCTTGAAATCAAATACGCAGCGTTGACAAACAGTTTGACCTATTTTTGCATCAAGCCTGTTTCGAAAAGGAGGCACAAGATAAAACGGTTATATTCGGAAACAAGCATTCTGACATTTGCAAAGGCTCTGTGAAAGTCGCTCTAAGCCAAGCGCCGCGCCGCGGCGAATTCACAGCAAGCCAATCGTTGGTGTCTTGCATCAAATCCACGCGCATCGGACACGAACGAACGACAAGCTTTGGCGCAGCCGCGTTGTCAGATGGAAATAGGTTGGCACGGCTGGCGCTGCAACAGGATGCTTCCTACGGCGCCCACGTGACTGTTCGCCCGTTCGGCGTCGCGTGGCGCAACTTCGCTGTCGAGAAGTCACGCGAGCGCACGATGACGAATCGTCGATGTGCAGCATCCCGAGGTCGCATTTAAGCACGCACGAGAATTGCAGCAGAAGCGTTGACCGAGCAGGCGTGCTTATCAACAGCACGCATCAACTGCTGCAAAGCCCACGGCGGCAACACAGTAAAATCGGCGTGCCTGTGCACCGCAATCGAGAAGCCATTCGCACCGAGTTCACAGCCCAGCGCTGGCAAGTTTTGGCAAGTTCGCAAGCGAAAGCGTTCGCCGCCTGCTAATACGAGCCAATTAAGCGACGGCGAACAAGCGAACACAGCGCCAGTGAGCGCTGGGAAAACAGCGCACGCACGACGCGCTGAGCGTTATTTCCGTCTCACGCAGCGACGCAAAGCGAGATTCCGCGTCGGGGAGGACATGTTAACAAGCGCACGTACTTGTAAAGGGCTACGACGCTGAAATCCGGATATTGTAGGCTTTCGGAAAGGTCGATGCCTGGCCAGAAAAAATGGCCGCACACGGCGTTGACCGTCGGGATGTGCCTTGGACGGACGTAGCAGAAGTCGATCGGCGCCTGGGGCCGATTTGTCCATTCGGTGTCAGTCCTGCAACGGTGGTTTGCACGTCGTTTGCTCAAGCATGTAGCGTAGTGCGTTTCTAGCAGCGATTTCACTGCGGTATTAACAAGCAACATCCGTGCGGTGGCGGTACGATAAGCAATGAAAGCCGCAGTTGTGTTAAAAACTGTTATACGGAATGCTGCGCGAAAAGTGATAGGGTTTAAGATAGTGTTCGGCAAAATATAGGCTTCAGCCCAATTGTGGGCCGTTTAGCACATTTTATTGGGTCGCGCAACACTTTCTGTTGTGGTCCGTGTGGTATCTAAAGAGCTGCAGACCTGCGCCAGATGTGTGGGCAGTAGGCGAAAACATAGGCTACTGTAACAACTATGGAACATTGATTGTTTGACGTTAACAAAGCATTGGTGTTGTCATTATACGGTTTATGACATTGAGATGGCATTGTTATGTAACAGGTAACTGAATACAACAGAAGTTTCAAAATGGGCCTTCAAAAATACGTATGGGCCATTAATTACGACTGAAAGGGTAGTTTGGGACATCATAACGAAAGTTTGCCGATCACTGGCATAAAGCAAGTTTTTAGATTTTGATCTGAAATGGGGAAAAACCACAAAATCAGCATACAATCAACCAGTGCGCCCAATACATTGAACAGCATTGCGGATTTCAACAGAAATATGAAAAAGCGCAGCGTAAATGATGAAACAAGATCTATGATATACAGGAGCACACCAGGCAGTAGCTACACCACAAGGAGTTGCTAAAATAGTGTCCTTGAAAGAGAACAAGCTGGCAACGGTGCTGCCGTCTCTTGTTCAACAACAATGCAAAAACTGTGACGTAAAAACACAACAATCTGCAATTACAATTGCTAAAGTTTCCGGAACTGGATCGGTACGTCCGAAACAATGCAGAAGGTCAAAACAATTAGGGCAGTGCTGTAAAACGCGAAGGAACGTGCGGCGAACACGGCAGTCAGCCAAGCCTTGACGTCGTCTTGCAGAAAGTGTCTGCCAAGGTCGCATCCAATCAACAAGAGACGCCCACCTCACGGCATCCAATCACCTGTTCGCGCGGGAAACGATTTCCTCGAGTAACTTGAGCTTGGGTGGCTTGTTTTCGAAGTCTCGACGTATATACGGTTTCAAAAGGCTGCAAAAGTTGATGTCAGCCGGGTTGAAATGTAAACTGAGCACAAGCGCTATTCAAACATAAACCTCAGCGTAAATTTCTATGCGGCAATGACGAAGCCACTCTCAACGAGGAAAAAAGTCGTGTAGAGAAGTGAAAATGACACATAGCACTTGGAAAAGCACAGTCAGTTCTGTTGTTGCATGCTGATCCGACGAATCAACAGCCACGTGATTTTGCGAATAATTCTTTCAGACTGTTTGCTCCAATTGTTTGTTTCAAATGAATGCGCAAGGGACAACTTCAAAACAGTTGTCCGTACCTTCTTGGGCCGCGGCACCCCAGACCTTACGACTGAATGAATCGGTCACTAATAGAAACGGTATCTTCGGAACAGTTAGCCTGAACGTTACGCTTGTTGTTCCTATATCTGCAGCATAGTGTCAACAAAGTCGTACTCGCTTCGGAAATTTCGCGGCACACTTGGGACTGTACCGCGGCGCGCCGGTTGGGAAGCCCCTGGTTTGTGCAACACCCCCCCACGAACACAGCGATGCTCTCAGCGAACCGCATCCTGCGTTCGTCGTTGATCGCTGCGCCATCGCCTGTTGACGTCGGAGCGGGAGACTGGATAGACGACGGACGCGTGTGTTGTAGACAATTTTCTAGCGCTCAAGTTTGACGTCTTGACGCGGCATCCCAAAGCTAGCGACTGAAACGTAAACTAATCGAAACGGCCTCTTTGGACAAGTCATCTATCCACTGTACTTTGATGCCAGGCAAACCTACATTTCTGCAAGTCAGCGACTATAGCGGCCTAGGCTAGGGGTTGATGGCTGCCTCTAATCAGCGGACCGATAGGCAGTGGCCAGAAAAAAAGTAATCTAAACCACCCATTCCATTTCCAGTTCACCAACAATCCGAGTTCTCACGGATGACTCTACAGCTGCGCGTCACGTCATTTTCACACCTGGCTCCGGCAGCGGCAAACGCTTCTTGAAAGCTTTGCCGAATTCGACACTGGCCCGCAGGGTTGTGGAGTCGGAGGTTTTTGGGTGGTGTCGGGTCTTCGTGATGAAACCCACCGAATTCTCGCTCTGTGCTACGATTTCCATTGAGTGCTACTTGTTACAAAATCGACGACAGCCAATTTCATTCATGTTATCTTAAGGCGTCGGACATTTTACCTCGGACTCCGCAACCCTGCCGGCCCGTTGCCCGGACAACTGCGAAGAGAAAACACAGGTTTTGCCACGAATTGGACGAACTTAACCAGCACAGAAAAAGGCACTTAGTTGATTCCGTGCTGTTCATGGACAAGAAAAAGCGTAAGGCCAGTGCTGGTGGCTGACAAAGAGTCAAGATCAGGCGCATGAAGAAGAAATATTTGCGCTTGGAAATTCGTTTGCGTCCAAATTCTGTGGTTGAAAGACAAAAATGGCAACAAACCGCTCGAGACTCACCGCTGGGTATATGGACTGACGATCAGCTGTTCTTCGGCAAGGTCACCTTCGTCGCGTCCAACCAGCTTTTGCCGAAAAGTGCGACCGGATATTTCCGGTCCGTTCAGGTTAAACGACGGCGACTGTAAGGCAAGAAAACACGACTGTCAACATAAAATCAGGCGCCGCTCGTTTCGGGTTCTGCTGAGTCATCGTCCTGAGTCATCAATCGGGTGTTCAGGAAGTTGGGGCGAGGGACAACTCACTGGATCAGTGTGTCAACCAAACAACTTCTGATTGAAACGATTTTATCATCGGGGCGTTTTTCGAGCCGCGCAGCGACAACAGGAGAAACGGTGTTTTCTGGACAGTTGCCATGAAAACGCTTTAAACAGACTCGTCAGCAGTAGATCACTTACGCAGTATTGGAAGTGACCTGTACGATAGTTCTGTCTGGTTCCTTCAGACAGATGCACTGATCTTATCGTGTTTACCGCATGTTTGGAATTTGTTTGAGTGATGTGTCGTAATGTTAAGTATTGCATATTCTCGCTGTGCTTCCGAGGAGAAAAGCGTTGCGCGGACAAAAACAACTCAATGAAGGAACACTCGATTAATGTTATTGTAGCCCAGAATGCGGCACATCACGGAAGCCACGGGACGGTAAACAACTCCATTCACTGAAGGTCGTTGTTGGACCGAAATTCGACCTTGAAAGTTTAAAAAACGCTCCGGATGGTCAAATTGCCGAAACGAAGCGCAATAATAGGACTATTGTTTCTCATGGCCAACGGCAAACTGATTTTCGGACCGAAGAAAGCGACAGCGCTCGCATCCTGCGTTTGCATGCAGGGTTTCAGCGTTTTTCTGTCCAATCCGATCGCACAAAACATAGAGTTTTCCAGATCTTCCATCACCAACTTTTCTGTCTGTTTGTTTGTATCTTTTCTGCGACCAGTTCGTTCGTATTCAACAATCGCGTCGCGAGTTTAACCCCGGCCAGCAAAAGGTCAGCATTGGCCAAGTTCCGACGACGTCGCAGCGCACCACTGCGTCACAAATCACCTCATTACGCGGGAGACACCGGATTTGCATTGTTACGTCACAGATGCGGTTGCGACAATGGCACGTGGAAGTGATTCCCACAAGGACGGAGCAAAACAATCTTGTTTGTACTGTTTAAACTTTCGTAGCGCTTGATGAAGACTGGTGTTTGGAATGAAAGCAAGTTTGTTTACAAAATGTCGACCACCTTTTCAGTTTCAGAAAATAACACGCCACGCGCAAAGGTTTTCAACAGAAATCGATCAATTGCATTGGGTCAGTTACCAGAAGCAGGGTTGCCAATTTTAGCGGATTTTCATCCCGTCTAGCGGCAAAATAATCGGTCTGGTGAAGAGGTGGCCACGGATCCGGAGTCGACTCCGGCAGGATTCTGCGTTTTTCTCTCGGACCCGGATCCGGAGTGATTTTTCAATTTCGGTAGTAGCAGGAGTCTGCGTGGTCATTTCTTAAATGGGTAATTCCGGTCGGATCGATTGTAGCCGGTGGCTGAACAGGAGCCGGATTCTGAAATTTGAAATATTTTCGGATCCGGATTCAAAAATTTTGGAACAAGAGCGGAGTCGGAAAAAGTGACTCCACCCCCCTGTGCTCTGGCGGCCTAAATCCGCTAAATTCTAGCGGATCGTCGGTCTAGCGGCCTATACAATTGATCTTATTCAAGCGGATTCTAGCTGTATTTTGCAATTTTTCTAGCTTGGAAGGTTTGTTCAGACTTGGCAACCCTGGCCAGAACCGATTCAAACAAAGGCCTAGTTGAAAATGTTGCTGAGATTTGTCCAAATTCACCGGATTTTTCATCCCCGACCATGTTGCAAATACAATTCGATATGCAGACCATGAAAAATATTTAAAACTTGTACAGGTTTCTAAAATTTCTGTAATGAAAACAAAACGTTTCTACTGGCCAGGACCCCTTGCGTGCGAGTCACGAGCGGTCTGCGGCTCCCATTTTGCTTGCTTGCGCCGGGGGGCACGCGGTTGCCGTCGCCCTTGTACCCATGCATTAATGCAAGTCTTCGCGGTAGGGCCCGATCGAATCCTGTCTGCTAGCTTTGGTGGCATGTGCTCCACCAACTGTACCATTTAGTCGGTACAGAACGTTTTGTAAAATCAAGCTTCATATCGACGGTGCCGTGAACTACTTTAAAAAATTGAGCGCATTCTTTTCGGATACAATTGCCAACAACAACCACAAAAAAGCGAACGTTTGCCAGCTCTTCCCAGGCCAAAATCCTATACTGAAGTTGGACTTGAAGCTTGCTTCAGTGGTAGTACACATAATATATATAAAAAAACTCCTACTGTACATAATGCCTAACTGTCCGCAAAAAATGCATGTAAAAATGAACTTTTGCTTAATACTTCTATTTTTACTTAAAAATAATTATTTTACTTGAAAAATACTTCTACCGAAGCTTGGCCAAACTAAAGACTTCCATCATCACAACGGGTTTGTGGAAGCAAGTGCGCTCTTCTTACGCAGACCCTTCAAAACGCAAAGCGGAGAAATTACCAGAAAGCGATCCAGGATACGGTGATGCTGCGTGTAAGCGGATGAGACAACGTTCATCGCGGTCAGGGGGGCTGGTCGGGCTGCATCGGGGGGTAACGTCAACCCCAGCTCTTTCGCGAACAGCTTCCTGGCCACGTCGTCAAAATTAAAGATCTCGACTCCGAGCTCTCGTTTTTTCTGTAAACAAAATAAGAAGTTTTAGCAAAAAAAAATTTCAACAAACTCAGCTTTTCGGACCGAACGCAGTGTTTTCGGCCAAAGGACGTCGTTGAACCTCGCGCCACAGCGCAACAAATTTTGCGCAACTCTTTTTCCCAGAGCAAGTGGCCGATACCGCGCAATATAATCGGAACTTCGCAAGTAACGCAAACAACAAATTGGGGTTTCTGAAAATTTCCCGCTTCCTGGAGGCAATAGCTTATTTGTAATCGTTTCCTCGCGCTCGCATCAAAACTCTTGTTCTTTCGTGGAAGGCTTCACGCTTTGGCGCCACTCCTGGTCGTCGCGATCGCGATAATTAAAGCAAAACAACTGCCGGACGACAGAAGTTTCACAGCGTCGCTGCCAAAAGCTTATAACGATCTGTTCCCACCGATGGAGCGACATGGAACAGACGCAAACGAAGTGGATGCTCTGATTACCTGGCGGACCAACAACTTTCGTCTGATCCGCCGGATTTGGACGTCGCACTGGTCGTCGGACAAAGACTGGAGCTTTTTCAGCAGCCGCTTCTCGTCGTACAGACTCATAGGCCTCACTCTGCGCAAAAAGGAAAGGATGAAAAGCAGCAATGAGCGCGAAAGGAGCGAATTTCTCGAACCCGGCTGGACACGCGTTCTCGAAACAATGAAACACATCCCATCTTGGATGATGCGTTCTTCACTTTTGATAAGGTGAGTGCTGCGGTCAACGCAGTTCGAAGCTGTTTTCTTTCGCTGAGACATTTTGGTCATATTTTGTTGAGATATTTTGGTCATATTTCGTTGAGACATTTTGGTCACTGAAACATTTCGGTCATTTGTCTCACAGTTGTATTAAAACTTGCCGTAACAGTGCATTTTAGTCCATATTTTCAAACATTCTGACCAAAATGACTTGATTTTTTTCGGTCATTTCAAAATCATTTCGGTCTGTGACCAAAAAAAGACAGGTTCGAAGACGCGGCACCCACTCAAACTGCGACAGTGCCCCCCCCCAGCGGGTTGCGAAATGTCGATGTCAAGGTTTTGAAAAGGGTGCCGCAGCCACAGATAACAACAAGTAAGCATGAGCATAGCCGGCAAGAGTTTGTAAAGGAAAGCACCGAAGTTTTTTGATGCATTCCTCCCTTCGCTAGACTAGAATTTACTAAATTGGAACAATGGTTTTATTGTAGACTAGTATTTACGGGCTCGTAGACTAGTATTTACTAAATTGGAACGATTTATTGACACATGGGATAAAAACTATGTTGTCAAACAATGGCACTAAACTTTTTCAACAAAAATAAACAAATACAAAGTGATACAACTCATTGAAAAAGCCAATGTCAACTTAATAAAGAAGTACAACACTTACAATGAATAGGTGACTTAACTATAAAGTGGAATTTCCTCCCCTAAACTCATGAAATTCCTCCCTGGGAGAAATTCCTCCCCGGTTGGGAACCGCTGTTATAAACTTTTGCGCGACTCTTGAAAACGTACCAGCGTCTTGACTTTTATCATCTTCTTTGCTTATACGGTAAGCAAATCCACACAGGTGAAGCGTTTGAAATAATCGACAAAATTTTAATAGGAAATCGATTTCACGTAACACTACATATCGTCAGTCCTACAACGATATTCAAATAGAATGTGGCAAAATTATATGGTAAAACATGTTTTCTGCCAGCGCAAAAAGGTATCCGTCAATCTCAACATGTTACCATTAAAATACGAAATCAAGACGAATCCCCGCAAACATGTGCTACAAAAGATGGATACGCCAGCATTTCAAAGTAACTCAAGGTGACTCAGTTGCATCATCTAGCGGTAATAGAATGCTCCTTCCTGGACCTATTAAAGTTTTCCCCAAACGCAGGCTTTACATCAAAAAGCAAAAAACAATGATTCAAAAACGATCAAAATGTTTTCCTTCAATTTGCTTCTGCTGCATGTTTTTCTTGTGCGTTTTTCCCAACAGAATTTAGCAACACTTGCAAATTTTCCTCGGTCACATCCGCAAAAGGGCAATCTCAACAACGACACAGTGGGCGTGCAAATCAAAAGACAGACACCCACTTGCGATGGCGAGAAAACTAGCCTCTTGCTTTATATAAGCTTGCACAGAGCAAGAGGTGAGTTTTCAGATGCGGCGAGCACATCACCAGACCAGCATCATATACCGGTAGTGGCGGCCACTGTCTTCACGTACTTTCCAGCAATCAACGCAACCATGTATACAGGGAGCGCATATTTTATTTCGTGATAAACTCGTACTTGCGCCGTGTGCGCAGGCTAGTGCGTGAGCCNCCTCCGTACCAATGCAACTCCCAGCCAATGGGCAAGAGCGTTAACCTCGACCGTCCCTTGCACAGGGCACAACTTGGGCTATGGACTGCCGCCAAGCCGATAATTGCAACAAAAACGAATTGATTAAAGAGTAGCAAAAAACGTACTTATGCGGAACTTTTGTGCTTTCCGCTTCTGAATACTGCTGCTTGCCGCTGCCAGCTGCATGCTTCTCAGCTTTCGATTGCCCAGCCTGCTTCCCGTTGCCAACACCTGAAAGCGAGGTAAAGCAGCGCAACAGTGGAAAGCAATCCGCTTTTCGGTGTAAATGATTTTGCAGAACCATAGCTACCAATGCTTGGGCTTTGGCGTGCATGTTCTGATTAAACGTACAGAAAAATTATTCGCGGTGTTCGATGCTGTGCCGGTCTAACATTTAACTTCAAATTACAATCGACAATCATTTTCCTTGCTACCAAGGAGCTGATTTCGCCTGAAATCCAAACTAATGGCCGACGCTCTCAAGCGGAGTGATACTCGCAAAACTTCAGCTTATTTTATCAAATTAACAGGTGTTTACGGGGCTTGATTTCGCACTTGTCTCCCTTCAAAGCAGTACATGACAAAAGCTCTACCTAAACCTTTATCTGGTTAAGACCGGCGCATACGAGTTTACGCCTTTTACGCTTCGCATAAGATACTTTGACATATCTTGTTATCCGCAACGTTTTTAGGTAAAACATGTAGTTTGAAAATGAACCATCATAACATCAAAAACACAGACTTTGGGAAAAAACAATCTGTTTTTTTTTAACTATTAAACATCAATCAGCCGCTCGAAGCTTCGTTGGTTTCTGAATAAACCGTTTATAAAACACTGGCAAGATGAAAAAATGCAATAAAAGCATTTCCAGCAATAGACAATAGGCCAATTATTGCTTCATTCTAACATCTTCCATCAAAAAATTCATAATTTTTGACTTTCTAACATCTTTCAACAAACCGTTTATACTTTTGTACTAGAGCGAAACTTAACCAGAGCACGATCGACCCTCCTCCCAAATAAACCCAGCGTCGCAGCAGTGACGTATTTCCGGCGCACCTTCAGTCATCGGCGCGATCAACTCGGTCGAATTCACGCAATCTGCCAGAACCGCTTCGGCGTCGGAATCGTCACTGAGCGCTGCAAGTGGCAGATCGGAATCGACTCTTGTCTCGTTCCTTAAACCAGCAGCCGGCTTCGAATCCTTCAATAGAAAAGAGAGGCTGTTGCTCATCACACTCGTGCACGCGCAGCCGTAATGCAACCGCCTCGTAAATTACGGCATTCAGTATTCGAACCGTTCTCAAGAACATTAACACAACACTGTGCGGTTTGACAAAACGCAACAAATGGATTTCGACAACACTAAACGACATCGAACAATTGCAACCTTGAAACAGATCATTTTATATTTTGTCAGCCCAGCATCAGACAGCGCTTAAAAATCGGCACACAAAAACAAACAATAAACAAATTCACCGTTGATGACGAGAAGGAGCTAGCGGGGGAAGCCGGGAGGGAGTTGGCATCAGTGAAGGTGCTTGACAACGGCGAGTCTACAACGACGTTTTCTTCTGTCGGACTCCCCTGTGTAGCACCGGTCGCATTGTAACTAACGCTACGCCAAAGAATGGTTCGATCAAAATTTACTCTCAAGCGCTTCAACGCAACTCCGTCGAACACTTGTTTCTGCGCAGCGCTTACCCATGATGACGCATTTGTGGACTGCTCTGTTTGGTGCAAGTTTTCCATTAGTCATAAAATCATTTTTATGCTTGTGGCAAAAAAATCGTCTGGAAACCTCCATCACACCAAAATGCAGCCAAAACAAAGATGCAACGTCGCAGCTGACAAAATCTTCCAGCACCTGTGACGTCACCGACTTTACAAAAAACCGCAAACGACCCGCTTCATGTACCTTGGGCGGTAATTTCTTTGATCTTCCAGCGCACGGTGACGGACGCGAGCGCTTTTTTGAACTCGACCTCGATGACGTTCCGGTGAAATACCTCTTCGTCTTGTTCTCTGAACAGCAGACAAATCAAGGGAAGTTATATGAAGATTCTTGAAGAACACTCACAGCAACCTGCGTGTCTGTTTTCGTATCGAGGGTTCAATCCGCTTCAAATGTTACGAATCGAATTCTCTGCCAGGTTTATTTTTTGCGTCGTAGAATCCACCTGTTTTTTAAAGATCATGCGCCAACTAAAATAAAAATTTTGAATGACAGCTGGAAAATTATGCGTGTAAAGTCCGTTTAATTCACCGAACAATCGTAACTCTGGTAAGGTAAGTAGAGTATTGT
>JGI24159J19872_10010216_pt1 | contig 12309 bp, 7 predicted proteins | sample Ectturendosymbi4_FD_19872 | JGI IMG/M metagenome (IMG submission 19872)
CTTGATGAGAGTTTGAAGATATCTACAATAGACCTTCGATCCCTTGAAATTGATTTCCAACGATATTTCTATGAGTTTCCAACGATATTTCTATGAGCTTACGGAGGAAGAATTTGTACGAAATTCGTTTTCTACCTCTCTTGTTTTTAGCCAATATTCTCGATAGGATTAATTTAGTGATATTCGGAATAATTCATGAGCACGTGATATTTTTCATAAAATGCCACTTTCTCGATTCTTGTGAGCTGTGCGTGAATCACACCCACAGCCTATGTTCCCTCAAAGGTGTGCAAATGCGCAGTATACCACCAGACCATTTGCGCAGTGAAATCTCATTCTAACGCACTTGCAGCATTCCAAATTTACTATCGTGTTAATATATTGCATAGCGCTTTTGCTGTTTGAAACGCTTCACTATTTGTGTGCCTGCAAGGTTGCGCATGCGCATTAAAACCAACATTTGCTCTGTTAAAAGCTGTTAAAAAAAACTGTTAAAAGCAATGAAAAACTTTTAAATGTAGTAAATAAATTTTTGTATTTTAAGCCTTTGAGTTGTGTTTCACTAAAAAGGTTTAAGCAGTNTAACGTCCAATGAAAAATGATATCACGATGTTGAGAGTATTTTTTGACAAGGATGGCTTTGTATTATGAGGGAAACAGACAATAGACATTGGGTGATCGTAATCGATTGCACTTTTTCGAATGATCACAATCGATTAAACTGGCCAAAAATGACATGTAACCGTAACCGATTTCTTTCATTACCCATTTCATCGTAATCGACGATTATTTTCGTGATTAACTTACAAATCTTCACGCTACGTCACTGCGCAATGAACCGCGGTTTTGGAGGCTGGTTTTTATCCCTTGTGGTTATATGTCTCAGGGTATGCCATGTGCGCGCGCATGCGCGTTAAATCCAGATAGTCCAGCAGCAAGCAAAGCATCTGTGGCGAAATCTCACTTTGTTCCAGTGACCGTTCCTGTTGGTCGCCGGAAGTAATGTAGTGAGTCTATTGACACTGGGCAACAAAAAAAAGAGCTTTGTTTAAAAACAAAGGCGGCACGTCGGCAACAGAAGAGATAGCGGTGCATTACGAAAAGAAGTGTTGGTGTTATTTATATATATTCAGAGTGGACCTGCAAGTATAAGTGTTGCATTGGCCTATGTATGTTATCAGTACAGTAGTTTTTTATAAAGTAACTTTTTTTCAGAGGAGTAAGGTAAATTAACTTTTGAATTGCCACAATAAACAGGTTATCTTCCATTAATTCCATGTGTGTTGCAGCAGCAAGGTCAATGGCATGTGGCCATTTGCTTTCTGACACGAGCCAGCTCACTGATCCCAGCTTTGGTACGAAAATGTGTGCAGTAAATGATACACGTCGGATTCGTATCACCAACGATATACTTTCTTTTGTGACCGGTACACTGCAGTGTTATTTCTGTTCCTGAGGCAAGGAAACTTAAAGACATGTAACATGCAGTTGATGCAAGGGTTATCATCCCGAGTCGAAAACAGCTTTCCACAACGCTGATGCAACTAACATGTTAACAGGGATCCACCACATATTGGTAAAAAATTCAACGAAAATATTGAGCTTTCGATTACCGTTGACATTTGGTCTAATACACAGATGCGCAGCTATATTGGCGTCACTGTTCATTTCATGTCAAATTGGAAGCTACACAATGCTTCGCTGGTTTGCAGACGATTCAAAGTCCATCACAAAAGTACGTCAAACCATGCAAATGGGTTTGGTTTCTTTCTGGTGATGTTTCAAGACAAACGTAATCGCGATTACTTTGAATGTAATCGTAATCGTGCACGTGACAAATAATCGCAGTGGATTACATTTGTGATGTAATCGCCCCATGTCTTGAGAAAAATTATCCCATTAATTTGATACAACCTTAGACGCCAGTGACGCGGGCTAAGAATCACGAAAAGAAAGTCCATTGGTGTATGATTTTATTATAATTGCAATCAGATATTCGTTCATCTCCTCATCACAATTTCTGTTTCTGCTACGTCCTTCAGCTAAAGCGATCACACTTAACCTTTTGCTAAACTGTGTAAATTAATGCAGGACATTTCAGTTATTGAAAAAAAAGACGTGCATTAGAGATGTACTGAAAAACATTGCTGTTAAAAAATTTCAAGATTACCCTCGAGAAATATGTAGGCTACTGAGTCTGATGTACATATATTTGCAGGTTCTCAGCATTCTTCCATTCTTTTCATCTTTCTATATGTTAGGCTCCTGCCGCCTGTATAAAGAATCGTAAAGAAACAAACGCAAGTCAAAGAGATTTCACAGATTTAACATTATTGTTTAAGCTTGACGCAAAAACACTTTTTTTCCATCATTGCGTTGATAACAACTTGAAACAAGTCAATGACAGATTCCAGAAATGCTGCAATTAGTGTAGGTAATGAAGGTAAAGGTGTTAGATTTGATAGGCTTGCAAAGCAAATGCAGTCATTGTGTATCTTTTGCATTTGAATTTAATAGTTCCTTGGTCGTTTTGTTACGAGTGCAAAGCCAAAAACAACCAAATGATTTTTGTTCAAGTCTCTCTACCTTCATCCATTGCCCAAGTAATAGCGTTGACTCTTGAGAATTTTAAAGAAAATGGAAAAACACCAGGTTGAAAACAATCAACATGTTTGAGGCCTTCCTGTGAGTAGAACACGCTGAGAAACTAATGGAGTTTGTAAAGTTTTGCAGTCCTCCGCTTTCGCTTCGAGTTTGACGTAAATTAACGAAGTGCGCAGTTTTTTGTTCAGTTGTAATCTTTTTGTTTTAGGCAGTGCATGTTTCGAAAATGAGAAAAATACTTCAGTGATTAGCAGACGTCTTGACTTCAATTCAAGTTCCGAAAAGGTTTGTGCGTTGCTATAGTTTCTGGTGTTGCAGCCAAATTCCAGTGAAAATTGCGGCAGATTTCGATTTTTTAGCGCTGAGGTTTGGTTTCTCGCGTTCGGTTCGATGTATCTTTGCTGTTCAAAACAATGTTCTCGGTCGAGGAAAGTCTTTACTGCCGTCAACACTTGCTCGCACCGCACGAGCAACCGCATGAGCAGCAATTAGCTTCGTTGTTCGGAATTTACTGCTTTTTCCCGAAGTTTAATTGCAGACTTGCCGAAAAGCTTTTTACTATTCTTCAACCTTTTTATACCAAAAAGCTTTTCTTATCACAACATGCCAAACAAAAACCTTTTTCACCGTGCAAGCACTTCTTTGCGCTTGATTCTGATGCGGGCTCGATGGTTCTAACTATGCTCACAGCATTTCCTCGTGATATTCAGGTAACCGATACCTCTGCAAAAGAATTGAGGAGGCTCTCTGCTGCTGATAGTGGTGATGAAATTGGCAAAGGTAGGAATCGATACGTGTGATTACGTTGTGTGAAAAGCATAGAGGCGACTGAAGGAATTGCACTTGTTCTTTAGCCGCGGCGTCATGGCAAGAAATGTGCAGCAAGGAGTTGAGTGGTAAGGAGAGAGCAAAGTCTGCCTGCGCCGAAAACTCAGGTTCAGTGCAAGCTGTGTTACTTTTGCAAATCATCAGCATGATGTGAAGCTTTTATTCTAAAACAATTGATGATAACAACAAGAGGTATCGTTTAAATCAGTGCTTCTTAACCGTTTTCGGTGTCGTTCACCACTGCCATCGATTGCTGCATTCCCATACACCCTGTTGTGAATGCATGGCCGATGTGACAATAACCATGGTACATCGAATGTTCATTGTGTATCATTAGACAACGGTATTTGCTCCACTTTATCCACAGCATGCTTTCCGCCATGCGCCAAATTGGCTAGGATCTTCAAGCATGGTTTGATTATAGACAGCGTCGCAAAATATTTTTTTCCGTTTCATCAGCACATGCGCTATTTGAAAAGAAGTAAGGTGAAGAGGCTTTTTTCCTAGTAGGGTCATTACGACTGATGAATGGAGGGAACTCTGCTGCTTGAAAAATTGCGGGGTCTTGTTCTGATGAATGCCATGTTTGTTTGGCGAATGACTCCCCAGTTTTGAAGGAACCAAACACTGGTTGCCAGGCCCGTAACTAGGGGGAGGGAAGCCCCCTTGAAAAAGTTTTCGCTCCCTTGGAAAGTGTGTTGGACATAGTTTAAAAAATTTGTGGCCCTCTCAGAAAACTCTTCTTCCCGCCTGGTGTCCCAAGCTGGCTACGGGCCTGCTGGTTGCTATATTTGACACTGCAAAACATGCAATGAGCAGACGGCTCATAGCTCGTTTCTTCACTTTTGGGAAGAAAAAATCCATATTTCATTCATGGGCGTCGCATGGATTTTTTTCAGGGGAAGCCAAGGATTCTTCTAGGAGGGTGAGAGCAAAATGGTGAAATTTCATTATCCCCGTTCGAAACTAAGAAAACAACTTTCTTTTGCTAAAAATTTTAATGGAAAATGAAGCATTTCAAAATCCCCTTTCCGACGCCCATGACTTCATGTAATCATTATCTCACTTTTGTCTTCTCATTTTTGAAGGGAGCTTGTTTTCGATGCTGAACTTCATTTTTAAACCTCGTTCTTAAACAAACCGCGAAGCTGATGAAGTTGGCCTGTCGTAATAATTTCATCTGTAGATTTACTTTCATCAAAACAAAGCGTTTTTGGTATTATTTCTTAGATATTCTGCAGGTACTATCTGACATGTAAACTCAGATTAGATGTTGAAATCAATACCAAACTGGTAACAAATAAATATTGCAAATAGCTTACTCCTGTACTTTGTTTGGTAATTAGGCCTGCACTTCGACTAATAAGGCTACTCTGAGGGTTCATATGTCTGTTTTTTACTCGAAATTCAGAATGAAACTTTAAAAGTACTGCGATTCTGGCAGATAACCTTCCAACAGAAGTACAAGACGCTCATGCAGAGATTCCTCACCCGACTTAATGAAACGCGGCATGTCTCCGTAAAATCTATCCTTATTACATAATAGACGCAGTTACTTGCGTCATAGTACGGTTGTTCTGTTGTGGTAAGTGTGATGATTGCTGTTCGTACGTGCTTGATATTTGCATCGATAGGCCATTTTGTCACAGTAAGTTCCAGACTGCAGTACACGTAAATGTAGAAAGCTTGAAGGTCGCCATTATAGTCAACATTGTTGATACGTGTTGGTTGAAAAAGAAACACAAATGCGCGTTTCCAGAAGACAAAAAAATTACGAACAGAAATTTCATCACCCATTTTCTTTCGTTCACCCTAGCAGAAATTTGATTCACCCTGGGGTGAACCATTTACCCGGTTAAGAAGCACTGGTTCAAATCATAGGTTTATCATTTACATACTTTTTATAATGCAATTTTTTTCAAAAAGTCAGAACTTCTTTTCTACAAAGAAAATCTCGGTGACGGAAAAAACACTGGCATTAACTGCCACCCTTCGAACAAATGTTGTTTATCGTCCTGCGTTCAACGCAGTACGAAGTCGATTTGCGTTGCGTCGCTGAAACGTGAGAAAGTTATCTCGGGATGATTGTTGTGTTGCTGCGTTTGCCTATTGTGTTGTTCTATAACAGTGTTTGTCGAAAATAGTAAAATTCCACTTCAACGCCTTCTTGCTGTAAACTCTTTGAAGAAATGGATGGCGTGCCTGGTTTTGATGTATCACTGACAGGTAACATGACACTTTTTGTGATGAAGGATAGCTTGAGAATAGGACATCATAATAAACAGTAGATGTGGTCTCTTGACGCCTTTGAAAATACAAGATCGGAGACGCATCTGTGAAGTTACTGATTCGATAAGCGCCAGCTTTTCAAGAATGGTAAAAGTAGAATTTCTCAATTAAATGAGACAGGAAAAAATGCGATTTCTGAAGAATTGCAAGTAATAATTTTGTTCACTTCGCTGGTTGTGTTTCAGACTGTACGCTGCCCTTGTGCTCGAAAGGCAGTCCTACTGTTGCCGAACCACTGCCAAGCTGTTGCGTGATAGAGAAGGTGAGCCGAGACGCCCAACCGTCTGCTGAAGATGCGTAGAGATTTGACAAATTTGACAAAATATGCTATTGGCTGTGACGTAAAAAATATGCTGTTTGGGTGTGACGTAACATGTAAAATATCCTGTTGGTTGTCGCATAATATACAAAACATGCTGTTGGTTGTGACGTAATATACAAAACATGCTGTTGGTTGTGACGTTAACGCTGTTGGTTGTGACGTTGTGACAGCAAGTCTTGCTTCGCCTCAGGTTGAACCCGAACGAGAACACACCGCTTCGTCGTCGGTGAAAGCGCCCGACTCAGAAAACACACTGACTTACGTGATCTCGTCGACCGCCGACGAGAAGTACCTGGAGGTGGTCGTAAGCGACGTGCGTTCGCCGAGTAGGTTCAGCGTGCAGCTTGACGAGTGGCTGGAAGCCATTGACAACTTGCAGTGCGACATCAAGTCAGTCGGTTTCTTTTTCTTCCATCGTCTGCACGCGCACAGTCTCTTTGCTGTATCTTGTTGAGTGCTGTCATGAAATGGAAGATGGCCGCCTATTAGAAATCTTTCGAAATTTTCTTGCGTGCTGGATTTGGGCTGCAGTGGAATGCAACCCTGTGGCAATGGTCGCGACTTTGGAAGTCGCTCGTAGATCGCATTCCTACTAACCGCCGTTGTCTTTCTTGTCGATACTTATAGTTTTGTTTTTTGTACGTGTCTCATGTTACTCCTCACAAGCACACCACACCAGAGCGCTTTCCGGTGATAAAAAAAGACAAAATCTTGCGTCGAATTTATTTTCACGACCCTGCTACGCCAACCGCTGCACGTTCGTTATTTGAACCACTGCGAAGTTGTGTCTTGAATTCGCTATATCAGCAATTTGTGCTTTCTGTTGTTCACGCCCTCGTCCCTCTTACTTGCTCTTGAATTCAAGTGCGCCCTGACCGTTGCTGGCGAACTTCGCGCGAAAACAACGACTTCCAACATTTCTTTCTTCTGCAAACAGCGACTTCTATTCCGGAATGGGCTCCGATCGCTTAAGGCTGTCGCGAATGCCCTCCGTTGGAAAAGTGTACGTTGCCCTTTTCTCGATGGACGCGCGATGGTACCGCGTTAAAGTGTGCAAGGTTCTACAGAACAGCCGATGCGAGGTACGTACCTCATACGCTGGTGTCTTGTTGCGTGTTAGATTTTCCCTGATTTTTATCTCAATCTTCTTTACAGCTTTAAACTTAGGAAATATTTTGATGAAAAGTAAATGGTTTGGTATCATCGTACAACAAGTGACTCATTCTTTGTTTCGGTCTCCATGCAGCTTTCGGAACGTTGTTCCGCTTAAGCTCTCGTATGATGCTGCATGCTGTTGTAGGTTTGGTAAAGAAAACATCAACAAATCTGTGTTGGTCGTGACTACAATCGGACCAGCAAGTGGAAAAAAATTTTTTTCATAAAAATTTTGCCATTTAAGACTGTTTCCTTCATATAATTGAAAGTATTATGAAGGAAACAATGGCAAATGTTTTAATGGCACTGCGTCATCTCCTTTTGCATTTTCCGTAGTCGCGGGCAGGACAACAAATACCTCGCGCTTTCCAGCATCTTAAACGTTGGACTGCGCGATAAGGCGTTGACAAAACCGGGACGCGCTGTGTTCATGAAGCCCGGTCTTGGGCCGACTTCTAGCGAACTGTGCCGTGTATCCCGTTTCGCCAACCGTTCCTTAGTTTTAACATTAAGTCAATTTATGCGACGAACTTCAAGGTGACAACTGTATTTGTTCCTTCAACTGTTTCATGTAATGAACATAATGAAGCATTGATCAGCAACTTAAGAAAAACTGGTGCTTGTTGTTGATAACGTAGAAAAACTCTTTCTGGAAATAGGATGCAGGATCAACAAGTAATGCTTAAATCTCCGTAAACTCATCAAGTTATTACTTAGCCAATGCAACCAGTATCAGAACTGCGTTGTACATAGTTCATGCGGTGCTGTGAATGGCATGTGCTAAGTGGCAGGATTTTAATGATCCAAGTGTTCCACTGCAATTTTTCGGTTGTTACCCTCTATGAGTTGTCGGCAGTGTGGGCGATCAAGTTGCGATATTTTGGTCAGCGTCATTCAAACACTGCAATGCTGTCGGTATTTTTTCCGATGCTCACCACCTATAGCAATGAATCTTAGGAAAGAACAGAAAGAGTGCTATTTCAAGAACAAGCGGCATGTATGAAATTTTTGCAAATATTTCACGGCGTGACACTTCCCAGCAAAGTAAACAGCTGTGCAATTCATAAAACCTGAACGTGAAGCCATTTCTTCGAATCGAGGTATCTCAGCTACGTTGCTTTCGCCATGTGATCATAACGCCCCAGGAAAGATTGGCGAGGCCAGTCCTGCTGACTACACCCACGTACGGGAAAGTGGTCCACGGAAATCGACCAATGACATGCTGGCGTGATTACACCTCTGATATTGCTTGATCCTTTCTCGGAGTGGAGTCAGCAGGACCATGAACGTTTGATGAAAACTGTGAGGTATTTCAAAAAACCTAGGCTTGCTCCTCCTGAACGGAAAAGCGGGTGTGAAAATTAACGAATTGATTGATTGTGATTCTGTTGTTGCCAACCGCCATTGGCTAACCGCGCTTGGCAGTGCTCTATTTTACCGTCAACGACATGAGCGCTTGGCAGTGCTCTATTTTACCGTCAACAACATGCTTTATAATCGCTTTGCATTTCTTTCGGTCAGGTTCTTTACATTGATTACGGCAACAGCTCGGTTTTACACGCGAGCAGTTTGAGGAAACCCAAGCGCAAGTTTCTGGAGCTTCCTCCCCTGTCGGTCTGCTGTGCATTGGACGGAGTAGGTCACCTTTTCTTTCATCTCAAGCCGTTTTTGATTTCACTTGACATTGGGAAAGTGCTTTATTGGTTAGCAACCGAGGACCTCATCTGTTTCATTTTTCGGTGGCTGGACACGATTCTAGAATACTACAACTCGTTTTTTTTCTTCGTGAATCGATTAGCGAGCTAAATTCTTCGATTCCTATCGTTTCATACGTCATAATGTTTCATGTCACCGGTGCTACCAGGAGCGGCAAACGCTTCTCATCGGGCCGTGTTATTCTCTGCTGTGAGTGGAGCGTGATAATATCTTTTAAACTGCAAGATCCTCTTGATCAAGCGTGTTAGTTTCGGGAACATCCACCCTGCTGCGCCTGCAACATGCGCTGTGCAGCAGCTGCAGACGCTCAGTTCCGTGATTTCAGGCAAACCTGCTGATCTTTCTCCAATCTCATGCAGATTGTACCCTCAGCGCGAGCGAGCGAATGGAGCGACTCCAGCTGTCGGTGGTTCAACGAATTTGTGCTGAGCAAGAAATTCTCGGCCAAGTTTCATTCGCAGTCGAGACTGCGGGACAAAGGCGGGTCACCTGTGGTTGTGACCAGTCTGTTCTCCACCTCGAAGTCAGTAAGTTCATCTCGTGTTCTATGTCTCCGTCCGAAGCGGTTGGCGCGCGTGTGCTGATATTGTTGACACGTGCGTGTGCTGATATTGTTGAAACGCGCGTGTGCTGATATTGTTGAAACGTGCGTGTGCTGATATTGTTGAAACGCGCGTGTGCTGATATTGTTGAAACGCGCGTGTGCTGATCTTGTTGAAACGCGCGTGTGCTGATGTTGTTGTCACACGCGTGTGCTGATGTTGTTGACACACGCGTGTGCTGATGTTGTTGGTACGCGCGTGTGTTGATATTGTTGGCACACATGTGTGTTGATATTGTTGGCACGCGCGTGTGTTGTTATTGTTGGCACGCGCGTGTGCTGATATTGTTGCGCCTATAACAATATCAGTGACGGTGTAGAGAAGGCTACAGCCAAGTACCTGAGTCATATGCACAAAATTTTGAAAANCAACACNGGCCGCGATTGACAAAATGCAGACAAACAGCGGTCGGCGAAATAACCGCTCGAATCATTGCTGTTCTCTGATCTTCATGATAACTACCNATCTTCACTGTTNCATTGAAATGATGACCAAACATTTGCACAAAGACAAGACAACTGCTGCATCGAGTCCACCGTCGTGCACGGTTAACAATTGTTTCGTCAGAAAATAGGAAGTCAGCGTGCGATAGTTCTGACGAGAGTAAATAATCTTGTCGATCTAGAATCAACTGCGCTAAGGATGCGATAAATTATTGCTTCAGGGCGCATTGATTTTTTATTGTTTTTTCTTTTACCAGCAATCCGGAAACATGCTTTGGAGCGTCGCCCAGACCATGGTCTGCCTCAACTTCGCAGCAGTGCGAACAGACAAAGCTGCTGCCGTTGCTGCACGTCAAGACTGCGTGGAAGATCAAGGCGAGGTTGGTGCTGCGCGTCTGGTCTCAATCACACCTTTGCTGGCGAAACCAGTTGACAAAAAAATTGTTCAATCGGCGAATGTGGTGCAATTACGCTTCGTGTGCGTGCCCGGCGACTAACAATAATTGCGACGCGCGTGCGTTCCAGCAACACTTCACCTCGACTGTAGATTCGTTGCTCCGGTCTTTCTGTTCAGTTGCCCTGGAACCGAGGTCTTTGCTTGTGAGTTGTGCACCGTTGTCTGTCAGTGGTTGTGCAGTGCCTATGTTTTAACATACCTTTGCATTTCGTATGTTTTGTTTAGGATGGTCGTACAAGCGGTCTGTTTTCTCGAATACATATCATGACAACCAGCTGGCAAAAAAATTTTTCAAAACTTTATCTTCCCGTCAGAAAAATGTGCAGCCTGTTCGAGTGATTGTTGTCAGTGAAAGTTCTGGAAAATGAAAAACAAACAGAGCAAAACAAGCCGGAGAAGTTCGTCTTTTGTTTCGCCTTGTCGCAGTATCCGCGGCAGCATTTTGTTCGATCCTTGTTATCAATATGCGCAGTTAAGACTTCGTCTCTCGTTTAAAAGTTTTTTTCCTGGCAGGAGGTTTTGTGTTCACCTGAAAGTAATTTTTACTGCGAACAACGTAAAGCAGAGGGGGGGATCTGCGACCAACGTGTAAATTTAATGTGGCCCGCACCGCAGTCTTTGTGACCGAGAATAGAAAACAACATCGCGTCAGAACGAAGCTCCATGATGAACAGACACTTAGAAATTAAGTCGAGAGAAGTCTTTCCCGTTCCTTCTATTCGTTTTCTCTTCATATTTTCCTTAGGAAGACAAGGGCAAAATTTTAAGATAAAATTAATATTATTTTTGCGTCCCGCCAGTGACGTCCCACAATAAGTTGCCCGTAACAGCAGGTGGACTCCTTGACTGTGAAGGCAATTAGTGGCAATTACAACAATTAGTGGAAGAAACAGTGATGATTTCAACTGCGTAGCGCAACTGGTTTTATATCCCGAGCCTGATCTTACAGAGATAAAATCTTTTGTCTGTGGATGAAACGAATAAATTGTTGAACGAGTGTATTGAAATTCGTGTCAGAAAAGCTACAAATCGTTACTACACGAAGTTGAATGACATTTGCTACACGAACACTCCTCCGCTTCCAAAGCTAGAGAGACTTGGTCGAACATGACGATTAATGAAGAGTGTTGTGAGTGTAAAACGAAATCAGTTGCATCTGTTCGGTGGATGTCCGTAACGGCTTGCCCTCACCAATCGCCGCAAACATGAAGATCGATTTGGAGAAGGGCAGGACTTGCGGCTAGCTGTTGTTGAAACCAGCTACTACTTCTGACTCTGCCTCCTTCCCCCTCTTTGCCAGGAGCGCAGCAAGATCAGCGACAAGCGCGTCTCGCGCTCAGCGTTTACGTCACCGCGACCCAGAAGCGCCCCCGTCATGCAGCAGCGCTCGATTCCCTCCGGAGCGGAACGCGTGATCCAACATATCGTGCGTGACGGACGCTTTTCAGCAGGCACGCCGTGCACCACCCTGCATGGTGGAAATGAGGTGAAAATTAAACGAGGTTGCGAACTGGAGCGATATCGTGCATGGTGGAAATGTCGTGTGTATTTGCAATGACATTTTTTTTAGAATAAGAACGATTATGAAGCGGCGAACAAAATCTATGATCGTTTTTTCAAAAAGTCGTCTTTTTAAAAGTCTTCTGATGTTGGATTAAGTTTTGGTTTTGCCAGAGAAACGTTGAAAGCTGACCTTGAAAAAAATAGCCGCAGTTATTGCTGATTGACTTTGAAATCTACTGTACCTGGTAAATGAGTTAAGCCAGAAAAGTTCCAATTGTTTTGGAATATTTCTGCCTGTAAAGTTATGCGCACATGGCAGCAGCTTCGCCACATGGGGTGACGCCGCCAAAGACCAGAATCGTTCTTGGAACATAACGTTACGCAATAAAG
>JGI24159J19872_10010218_pt1 | contig 12308 bp, 5 predicted proteins | sample Ectturendosymbi4_FD_19872 | JGI IMG/M metagenome (IMG submission 19872)
CAAACCTTGAAGCAAAATTGTATGCGTTCGCCACTGGGTGCCGCAAAATATAATTCTCTTCTGCAGGGTGCCGCAAGCCTAGACAGGTTGGGAACCACTGGTCTAGGGAGTTAAGTAATGGTGATTTCGGTCATACCAACTCTCGCCCATTATCAATCTTGTGTTTGTTCGAAAATACAAATTGTTGAGTAATGCTAAAAATCGTTGTTTTTTACGTTCATGTTTCTCGATTTGTTGTTGCCTTATAATCTTTGTTGGTTTGGAAACAGTCCAACCTAAGATTTTCTGTTTATAATAGTTGTTACTTGTTCGAATACTCTGCTGATATCATCATGTTGCAGCTATTCCCAGCTGTAGCTGTGCGTTGGGCTCAGCGGCATGGTGTTCGGGGAGGTTAAGCAGTCGACAATTTACGCTAAATTTGGCGAAAGTTCTTCCAAAAAGGTCTTCGTAAAACAAAAGATCATACCACGGTTGGCTGAACATGATGACGTCATAAATATAACATATCTGCCGGCACCATTGGGCGGCATTTTCTGCTAGGGCCAGAGGCGGCAGATTGTGTTCCTACGCCACTGTACCAAACTTAATTACGCAAATTGAGTTTTTTTATCGCAGGTTTGCTTCAGAGAACCAGAATTTTCTTGAGTTAATGTTATTGACAGAATATCAAAAATATCTGGGAGAAAATCACGGTGAGTTGAGGTGCATTTAATCATGGTATTTTTTACGGACAATGGGCAAAAAGAGCATTGCAAGTGTGAATGATCACCGATAACGTCATACAAGATTGAAACTGGGTCCACCACCTGCAAATTCATTCCGCCGGCCCTACCAACAGTGAAGCAATTGTATTCAAACTTACTGCAGTTGTTTACGTGTTACATTCAGCAATACTTTCGAAAGCTGAAAACTCACAAAACTATCCCATTAGTGACATTGAAGCGCACTACCACTCTTTCAGTTAGTAATGGCTTCACTGAAATACAACCTTTGCTGCTTTTTCCTCAAGTATCAGCTGGAAAACATTAAACACTTCATCAAGCATTAAACATTTTACTAGAAGTTAAATAATTGACAAATGTACCAGTGAATTACAGTAAAGTTGTTTAGAGANGCTTTTCAAAGGTTTGAATGGCAGTTTAGCATCTGGTTGTGGTTGTCACTGTCATATTTTGAAATTCTGGAGGCAAAATTGTCTGCCATCAGAACCCCAACTCATAGGCGTTTCATTTCAATCTAGTTTGCCTGCATTTTGCTGGTCTTCATTCAGGTTTTCCGTAGGGAAACCTATTTGAGCTGATACACTGCCTCCAACCTGCTGCAACTGCTTGACTGTTTCCTGCTGTTGCAATTCAGAAACCAAGCATATTGCTGGTAGTGCGTGCTGCGCACAGATGAAGCTCACATGCTTTATTGGTTTCCTTCTTTGTATGCGCCATGCGGTGACGTTGGCAAGCTTGATATTTTGCGCACTTCTGTACGCTCTGCTCCGTTACGCATCGATGCTATCGTTTTGTCTGTTTTGTTTTTTCTGGTTTGAGGTCTCCTTCGGCCTACTCAGAGCGGAGGAAGGCCCCCCGTTCCCCTTTGCCGTGGGGGCGGGAAAAAAGGGAGTCCCCAAATCTGACTGAGTACTTTTGTTACGGCATAAAGAGACAACATAACTGACCTCACCAAGAGCTAATTTCACACATTTCCTCTCAATATTCATTTTTATCTAATACGTCAAACAAATTAATCTTCACACGACCCTTCAGAACAAAAATTCGCTTTATGTAATTCTTGGCGTAGTTCAGCAGTAATCATCAGCAGCTATCATCGGGGCAAGGCAATTAACAATTATTGATTCACATTTTGTTTCTGCAATGGCAAATTTCGGTTTAAAAATTTTTGAAACTAGCTTAGAGGTTGCAATCAGAACTTTTAAACGGCTGTCCGTAAATAGCAGCGTGATACACAAAAGCAGCTTCTCTTGCTGCTAAGAGTAGAGACTCATTAAAACAGCTATGTCCAAGCCAAATCGTTTACTGAGCCAAAAATTATGCCACTATCTACCAGGGCCGCACACTGTATGACATCAATGAGGGCCGCATATTGAATGGTTTACTTTGATCTAAGCAAACTAAGTTTAGCTTAACCTAATCTACTGAAAGATTCGTATCGTAACTGCATTGGTAACATACGTGATAAAGTGGCACTGAAGACCACCTGCATCAAATATCTCAAACTCAAGATCATCAAAATACAGGTTGTCAGAATATAGGATACTTTTATTACAGCGACAACCCAAACTGCATGGGCCGCATAAAACCTTCGACTGAGCCACATGCGGACCGCGGGTTGGACATAGCTGCATTAGAATGAGCAGCTTTGAAGATGTGTGTCACACGAGATGACGGCAATACTGCCTCAACAGAAGATTTGTGTTTTTTGGTTTCTAAGTGGTTGTCAATATCTGAGCGTCCACCATGGCTAATTAAAAGAACAGATCTTTCTAATTCAGCACAGTTATCTTTAAACAAGGTCCGTATCGAAGTCTAAAGATGAAACTGTTAGATAAACAGAAATTACATAGAGCGAACAGTATTTTCAGAGTGATTGAATAAAATGAGAAAATTACAAACGGTTTTTGCAGAAGGACATTAATTATAGGCAAATCATTTCTAGCCGTTTGTACGTTCATTTGGAACTTGTTCACTTGTTAGCCGAACAGTTTTAAACACAAGTGAATAAACTATTACATAAATAATGTAAATGTCAATTATAGATGTCAAATATAAAGGGACAAAGCCTTTAAACCGGGACTGTCCCGGCTAAAACGGGAACTATGGTATGCCTAGTTATACGACCATGGCAATTTGCTTCTTTGTACAAAAGTATACAAAGTATCAGCGTTCCAGCTTAGGATATCAGGATATCGGAGGAAAATAAACTCAACGCTACGACACAGCAGTTCATAACTGCAAGAATACCAGGCTGTGCGTTAAAGCAGGAGAGTAAAACACATTCATCATTGCGTCAGAGCAATTTACAATTGTAAAATAAGGCGTGCAATTCACAACTGCGCTAATGCCTTGTCGAATACGAGCAGTGGAGCATAGAAAGTGTGCGGATAGACTGTCTGATGCACGGTTGGCAAGATCGCATCTTGCTAAACTACACAAGAATTGAGAATGCGTATGAAGTACGCAAGAAATCTTTCAATTTTTGTTATTTATAGAAGTCCAGCATATTTTTACTTTTCCATTTTTCCTGCTGAGACATTATCAAATGCCTGAATGCTTCCATGTTAACAACTGCTGTTTTTCAGCTCGTGCAACAGTTTTATCATGTTGCAAAAATTGGTAATATAGCCAATGTGGTCAACGCTTGCGCTGCTCAGCCATAGCAGACAAAATAAAGACAACTGTTTCGGATAAAGTGAACTATCGCGGAACACAATCATAAACATGCGTAGTGGACGAAGGTCTGCAAAAAGTGGTGGTTTCTGGATACCGACGATACCCCAGATTCCCACCAAAACCTAGTTATTACATTTTGGCCCGTTTTTCAATGTTCCTTGAAATTTGCATGAAATTCTTTCCGTGGTATTTGCACTAAGTCGACAAATTAACAAGTAAAAAGTATGCGAAAACAATTAATCTCGTTTGTGCAGGTAATAAAGCTTTTGTAAAATATCAAGCTCAAGGGGGGAGTTAACCGCGCACCCCCCCTTGCGTACTCCCTTGTTGAAGTTGAAGTTCTTAGACGGCTTCCTGTTTTTAACACAGTTATACGGCCCACACTCAAGTGCACCGCACCGGNACTTCGGGAAAGAGACTAGTGATTCCTGTGAAGGTATAGAGTCAACGAATNTCCGATCCTTTTGGGAGATCGGGCTGCGAGATGGACATAGTTGATCAAGAACTAAAACAAAGGGCGGCTGGAAAAAATTCGATTTTCCTACCCAAAAACGAAACAGTTTTCGGTGAATATTTTTGTTTTTGTATGACAAACGTCACATCTTTTATTTGCATCTTTATCATCAGGAACAACCTGCATCGGTAATATCTATTCTTTGGAACAACCTTGCGCATCTCGAATTCCTTCTCGTATTATCGTTGAACACGTTTTTCACTTGCTCAAGTCATTTCTTTACTCAATTAAATGCCAAACCTTAACTGCAAAATTTGCCTTCCTAAGACTCCTGACTAGCCTCGACAGCTTACAGTGCTGACAGTGCCTGATAATACCTCACGTCTTTGTGCTACACTATAACTTTTGACGTGATAAAATCTTCATTACAAGTGTTTACAATCATATGTGCAAAAGGTCTGTTGGTCTATCAGATTGCGTTTATTTATTATAATTGTTACGATGCAAAAAATGAGGACTCAAGCCACAATTAACGCATTGCGCACAAATGCGTACTATGCGTCTGTCATATTTTCTAAGACGTAAGGACAAATCCTAGAAATAAGTACGATATAATCCTGCCTTTAAAGCAGTATATTCAGATCTTTGCTTTGTGAGTTCATAATGATCGCAGTGTCCCGGATAACCTTCAAGTTTCGTCATCGGCTAGTTTTGGCAACTTGACACCAGCCATAGATTGAATACCAGCCTGTATGGGACGCAGACGTCACACTCGAGACATATTGAAACAAAGGCACCATTTGAACAAAGACTCAGAATAAAAGAAATTCGTCTGGGTGGGCAGTGCCCGTATTCAAGAAATCCACTTGCACGTTACTCGCGACATCTGCAGTTATTGGATTTGGTTTTTCTTGATATGTTTTCGGCATTCTCAACTATGCAGCGAGGATATCAGCAAGCCAGCAATCAATCTGCGGACAACCCCAACACAATCTCTTGTACTGCAGCAGCAGCATCAACACGCAAAAAGCTAAAGTAATATCAACGCTGTCTTTGCGAAAGCGGTTTCTACCAAAGGCTCAAAAAATTCAAGATGCGTAAGCATTGGGTAAGCGTGCTGCGAAGGTTAAAGCAATCTAGAATGATACACCTAGACCTTTTCTTGCTCGTGTGAAAGCTCGTTTTCAACTATCTTTTATAAGAGGGTGCTTTATTTCGAGCTTTCTTTTGTAACAACGACTGCCTTTTTATACCGCAAAGCGTCTAGGCTGTTCGTCAGTTTTACCTAAATGGTCCGCGAGCAACCCATATAAAATTTGCCCCTGGCCACTGCTGCAGTAAGAGAGCATCAAACAAGGGAGAAAAAGAGTTTTGGCAAAGGTGACATGCGTTTAAGCTAAATCTTGAAAATTGCGTATTTTTAACGGAAAAAAGCTTGATTTCTTCTACTGAAGTTATCAATATCAGCATTTCGTGTTTTATTAACAGCATTCTCATGCGAGTTGAGGAATATATTAGGGGGTGACAGTAGTGCGTCGTATTTTATGAGTTATAGGTGTTTCTAAACTCTCGTTCCGGTAAATAACGACCCGTTCAGACGAGTCAAAAGTTTGTTTCGCCTCCGTTTTCAGGTTCCCTTTTCAAAGTAAAGCATTTCAGGTTGCGTTTCAACTATACTTTAGCCTACATACGCACGTCAGTGATTATAAAATAAAGTGACAATCGGCGAATTTCTTACTGATCTTACTTAGTTTGTCAATATAACGTATTAACACTGATCTTACTTGGTTTGTCATTATAACGTATTTATTCGATTGTAAAGCGTGGCTTATAATGTTTTTTTTTCTCATTTCGTACGCCTTACATTCAAGAACGGCTTATAATCAAGGACAGCTTACTTTTTTTTTTCTTTAGCTTATGTGACGTTCAGCATTCCCCTTGTCCACGCTTTGTCGACCAAATTCCCTTTTCACATACTCTTTCTTCTCTTCAGCATCAGGTGCGCGCGTGCATGTTCCGTCACAAGACGGATTATGATTACCAGCAGGCAGTTGTAGCAAGGCCTCTGTTACATCCAAGCAATCCCTCAAGTGTGACTTACACTCAAGGGCGACTTACATTAATTTTAACACCATTTCGTGCAGCTTATAATCAAGGGCGGCTTACAATTAGGGGTAGATAGCAATATAATAAATGCGGTATGCATTTGCTTTACGCAACTTCGGTATTACGAGGAAACGTAAGATCAGGCCTTAGCTTGCGCTGGTAAGAAACGAAGATGCTCCCAAATTACCAATTTCAAAAGTGGCAGCATTGATGTGGGCTTATTCTAAACACCTTTACTGATGTTCAGTGTCACATCAAAAGCAAGGAATGCTTTTGTTAACCTTTAGAGGCGGCCCATAGATCCAATGAATAATTTTTCACGATTTTTTGAAACATTTACCTACTTGCCATAATAAAACCATAAAAAATTTCATTTTTTCAAATTTTGTTTTGTTTGTTTCATTACTTTCCAATTTTGGTTGCGTTGGGGTCTACTGCTACTTGAAAATACATAAAACTAAACACTTTTCGGTTTAGCAAAATTAATGAGAAATTGCTTGTATTTCTTTAGTAATACGATTATTTACTAACGTTTGAATTGCCTTTCCGTAGATTCCAAGTTTTTCACACATACGTTACATATAAAACACGCTGGTTTACTTTTCATAAAATGACAAAGTCAAACACCAACTGCAGAAAACAGCCACATATGCCAGCGACTCGAGAAAAGTTAGAAAGACTTCACCTCACTGCGTGTAGAACAGTGCACTGCATTTCTAAGTTTAATTAGAGGGTGGTTCTAGACAACTTTTTCTGCTTATCGACTGCGTCCGAAACTGCACGTGCGTTCAAGGCCGTGCTTTGTATATCGCTAAACATGATTTAGGTTCGGTTTGACTGAAACTTGCAGCACTATTTCGTTTCGGTACCTAAAACCTTCGTAAATACTTTCGTTGCACAAACTGAACCACGAAAAGATTTGTTGCGCAAATTTTATTACGAAAAAACAACGCAATACTGTGTTATATTTGCACACGAAAAAGCAACGCAAAATTTTAATGGCACAAACAAAAACGCAAAATTTTATTTCCACTTCACCCGAGCATTCGACAATTGTCAGCTTTTGAATGCTGAAATGAAGTAACCCTTCTGCTGTTGTTGCAGAAAAATCTGCAAATCACAGAACATGTTGTCATCTCCTTTCAGGAGCCGCGTGTCAGGTTTGTAGTGCATTAAACTAGAGGAAAAAACTGCGACAGTTTTTGTCAGCTGGTTGTAAATAGGGTTTGAGATTTGCGAAAAAGTTATGCACACACGTTCAGGTGCTTGGCGTTGTTGCGATGAGAAAGTACGAGCGGCAATGGCGCAAAGCTAGTTATTGCCAAATATGGGTTTTTTTTGTTCGCGCACATCTCGTTCGTGGTGAATCGCATATTCAACACAACGCCAACGGAGAGCTTGCAACAGCGTGAAGCTAAAAAGTCAAGAAATTTCATGCTCGATTTTCATGCAACTTTCAACACATATTGTTTTGGGATGTTACAGCGGTCACATATTTTTTTCAAATGGAAAAGCACGAAAAAAGTTACGGCGTTGCCAACGCAAGCACACTGTGATGCATTTTTAACAATTCACACACCTTTAAATCTTGTCTGTTCATGACTGCTGAAATGAAGTTGATCGTCTCGGTTGTTGTTGCAGGAAAAATGCGAAGTGAAACTTGCAGAAAAGGTTGTCATTGCTTTGTAGAGGCCGCATGTCAAGTTTCTAGTGCATGAAACTAGAAGAAAAAACTACAAAAGTTTTTATCAGCTGGTCGCAAATAGGGTTTGAATATTTGCGAAAACATTATGCACGCATGTTCAAGTGCATTGTGTGAAGCTGAATAAGTAAATAAACTTTACGCTAAATTTTCCTCTAGTATTTAGCACAAGTTTTTTTAGGCTGCTATAGCCTTCACACGTATTTTTGTTTCAAAAAACAAGCACGGAAAAAGTTATGGCGTTGCAAACGCAAACACACTGTGACCCCTTGTGAGTATTGCACGCACCTTTATTTCTTGTTTGCTCGTGGAATGATTTGTTGAGGTCTTCCAACCACGCCCATGAGGCTCCTCTCAGTGGACGTTAGGATTTTTTGATAAACCAGGTCCCTTCGCCCAATGAAGAGCCGTATCCAACCTGGTACAAAAGCAATGCAAATCCAATCTGAAAAAGAAAATAGCAGACGTACCCGCACAAACAAGGGAAAAAACCGTTATTTCCTCAAAGGGGAGAAACTTTATTTACTATAATTTGATGTAGCGAAACCACCATACTAAAATATTCACCAAAATAAATTCCCCTGCGCAGCTACATGAAACGAATTGCTCATAATTAAAAATACTCCCAGGAAACTATTATAAATTAATTTGAACCGTGTTGAAAGTTATGCATAAAACTGTTTACTATGATATTCGTAGAAGCAAGGACACCCACACAAAGCAACATCACAATTCTCACAAAAGTACCTGGTGTCACGACGGCGTCCTTGCCTTCTGAAAACCCGGCACGCCTTGCTCAGATTCTGCTTGGCTGCGCTTGGTGGAAAAAACGACATCTTATGCCATTCCGGCCGACCTATATGCAGTGGCGTAACTAGAGGTTTGAGCCAGGGGGGAAAACTTTTCTGAAGGGGGCCCATTGGCCACGCCACCGTTTGGGTATGCAATAATTAGTTCCCAAAAACTCACATACGTTACATCAGGGGCAGATCCAGTCAGTAATTTTAAGGGGGGGGGGCGATTTCAGTAATACGTGGTAGTCAAGCTTCATAACGGCTTCGTCGTTACTGTAAGAGAGATGAACTATAATTCACAACACTGTTATGATAAAACAATGGATGGCAAAATGGCCTTCAATCGCGAATGTTGTTTTCTGAATTGTACAAAATCATGGTGAATAAAGTTACTTTCATAGGTTTTAGGGGGGCAATGGCCCTAATCGCCCCCCCCTAGATCCGCGCCTGCGTTACATATAAATGGGTGTAAGTCTTCGCTTGTTCGTGCCATATATAATGGGTGCAAGCGGGGGTGTGGTGGCACGAGAGCGAATGGGAACGGCGTTCCCGCACCTTTTTCACGTTTCGCATTAAAACAAGTTTGAAGCTACTTTGAAAAGGGTAGTTTTTTGGGTGTCTTCCCACACCTTTTATTATTTTTATTAGCACTACATCTCATGGTGTAAGTCTTCGCGCATATCCCGTTCGTGGTGAATTGCACATTCAACGATACGCTAACCAAAAGGGTACAAGAACAATACAAAATGGTTATTTACACAGCTCAGTAGAAAGCAGATGTGAGTTTATAAACACAGACAACACAGGCATGAGCGTCCGCAGAAATTTTTGCAGGGGTGGGCAAAGTCGACATTTTGCTTTTCGTTTTCAGATTGCTGACAATACAATGCAAATGGACGTTCACATAACGCTTTACCCTTTCTATCACCACAAAGAAAATGCCCCATGTTGCGGCAAAAGTCCCACAAATGCGCTTCGTTGGCAGCAATATTTGTTTTCACATTGTATAAAACTACGTGACTTACTGCTATTAGCAGTCATTGTCTCGTTGCATTAACTGCCACAGATGTCTGCGTTCAGCAATCACGTGCGGCAAAACGCCTACTGCCGTAACTTGAAGTTAACCTTTGTTGCCATGGTATCATTATGCAATAAAGACCAAATTTAGAACTATCTGCTCCCAAGTTTCGCAACCTGCCTCTGCAGGCAATGTAGAGGATGTAGTGAACTGTAAGCAAGCTTATCACTATATGACACTAGAACAGTGAACCTGGCTCTTGTGCAGTGTGAGTGGTAAATCGGCAAAAAGCTGTCATTGCAAGAATTAAGTCAATTAATCTCCCGACTTCAGATTTTCTAGAATTTTTTCGTTCTTAGCCCAAATTTCCAGGAGGTGACAAATGCCCATTTTTGACCCCCTGTGGACGCCCATGAAGACAGGGGTAATACCGAACACTGAAACAGCGCACCAGCTACAACTACTTTTACTTATCAGCAAATAGTAATCCTGCAGCTGGAAGAAAACGAAGACATTTTAACATCAGGTTCTGAAGTAATTGGCTAAAACGTCGGATGGGGATGCCCAGGGACGCACGAAAGCATGTAATTTGTTTCGAGCAAGGTGTCAAATGTTTTTGCGAGATATTTTTAGCTTGAGACAGACAACCGTTTGTTTCCAGTAAAATAAAAGCAAGATTTGACTGTTGGAATTTTACTCATTTCATAACATTATTTCAACTACGTATTTGTCTTGCGCAGATCATAAACATGGCGGGAGTGAAAGAAGAATCGCAAGAAAATGAAATTAAATGCTGACTACTTCCAAGATTTTGATTGAAACTGTGCAACAGCGTTGAGTACATTAGTTCCGAATGTGAACTTTGCAGTTACTGCTACAAGTATTTTTTATTTATGTTTACCTATAAACTGCACATCTCCGTGGACATAATTGTCGAAGTTCAAGTCAGAAAATTGCTGACCTAGAACTTCTCACGGAGTGTCACCGGCTTTAGATATTTTCTAGGTTGATACCTGTGACATATTTAAATTATATCAGTTTATTGAATAATCGATAAATTTGTAGCAGCAAAGGCAAGAAAACCTTGTCGTTGAAGTTGGATAATTATTAGCAAAGCATTACAGACTGACCTGTTTCAGTTAANTTGTTGTTAGATGTGATGAAAACAGCAAAACGTTCTGTNAGATTTCTGGACTTTGCAGCAGAACTTTGAAGTTCTACTCGTTTCTCAAGTACCTACGTTACAATACAAACATACACAGCCGAGCATACAAGTTTTAAAAAATACAAATCAGGTTTAGGTTTTGATCTCCTCTGCGCGACCTAGTTTCTTATTCTGTACAAAATCGCACCCTTGTTTGGGTCGCGACTCATAATCTGGGAACCACTGGCTTAAACGCATAAACCTGTTTTAATTTGTAGATTTGTATCACTTAATCGCATATTTCACATCNAAGAGGCACGAAGTGCACTGNGCAGACGGCATTACAAGCGTCGGTACCGGCTGGGATGGCCAGAAAAACAAGTTACNATCATCGGCCGAGATGCTAAAATCACAATCGCTGGTTCNACCTCCAGCGGTGAACTGCAGAGAGCTTTGTTAATTAATTGGTTTTACAAAACAAAAAAGGAAGTTGTAGTGTCACTACACAACTTTCTCTGTATTCTAATCTCAAGGGAAAGTAGCCTACACGACAGGTTTCAGACATAAACGTATTCAGAACTGCATCACACAGTCCAAAGCATTACTTACTTATTACAGAGGCGGTTCGAGCCCCATTTCAAAGCAGAGTACCTACACATTACAGTTACTATCGGGGGCCTCCTTGAAAGCGTAGTACTAAACACATTATAGTTGCTATTGGGGACCTCTTTGAAAGCAGAATATTTAATTATGAAGTGCTTTGAAAAATATTATACGAGCAGATGATAAGCTTTTCACCAAAAATGAGGAACATTTAAGCGTAAAGCACCTCGAAAGGGAGCCTCTAAAAAGGGAGGCCCGAGGAAAGTTCCTTGCTCCCCTCCCCTTAAACACACCACTGGCTGCAACAATATTGAAAGTACGATTCATTTTTACTTTGATCATTTGATGACTGTTGGTTTGCTAAACACTGCAGTATTTCAATATTTAAAATGTCAAGACCAACGGATTTCTGAAATTTTGTAGAAACACTTTCATAGTCTGGAGTTCAAGAAATCTCAGAGGGGGCCCATTTTTTACATTTAGCTTGCCATGGGGGGCGGCACGCACCCCTGCCCCCTCCCGTCAGTTACGCCACTGCCTGTGTGTTCCATCGGGGGTTGTTGCGATGGGCGTGGTCTAACATCGACGTCTTCAAATAAACAAGTCCGGAAAATATTATGGAGTTGCAACGCGAACACACTCTGAAACGTGTGAGCATCATACGCACCTTCATCATCGGCCTCCGGTGCATCCGCCTCCTGCTGTTGCAATAACTACCTAATAAGTTGCAGAACGATTTTGAACATGGTATTGTACTTCTTCGGGCTGCTTTGTGCTTTGTACAGCACATAGACATTGTGCATACTAATCTCTTAGATCCTTTAATCAAACTTCAGAAGCGTATGGTACGTATTATGACGTTTAGTCATAATAAAGCTTCTTCAATGCCGTTGTTCCACAATTTAAACCTGTTGACGCTAAACGATGTTTTCAAATTGGAAATCGCTAAAGTCATGCATAACATAGAAAACAATGAGCGCTTGCCGGACTATATTTCAAAAAATTTTGAACGAGTAAATTGGACACACAGTTATAACACCAGACACTCCAATAAAGGCAACTATGTATTACCAAAAATTAGAA
>JGI24159J19872_10010219_pt1 | contig 12307 bp, 10 predicted proteins | sample Ectturendosymbi4_FD_19872 | JGI IMG/M metagenome (IMG submission 19872)
ACAACAGTAACGAGAACATGCTAATTGGGAATGTTCGTGTATTATGCTGGCTGGCTGAACGCCAAAGCGGGACGTTTGGCTGACCGGTCGGGACGCCGGGACAAGATGTTAAAAAGCGGGACTGTCCCGCCTAAAACGGGACGTATGGTAAGCCTAAATATAGCGGCTTTGCGGTCCTTACTGGGTATACTTCTCGTTTTTCAATAAAATGTGTTAAAACTGGAAGTTGCGCCTGTACATATCATTGAAATGACGATTCAACATATGGGTCACGTATTAGCAGCTGACACACTCTTAAATGCCCAACGTATGATATATCATACGGCCGAAAAAAGGTCTTCAAAAAATGAATTTCACGAAAAACAAACTCAAACCAGTTTCAGGACAACTACTCGAATAACATATTACGGCAGAACCCAAAAGTGTAAATTTTTTGAATTTCGGGCTTTAATGGGTGAAGTAGGCTATTGCTTATCAAAAAGCTTCGTTTTGACGCGATTTAGTAGTTTAAATCGGGTAAATGTTGGCAGCATTTGTCTCGCGGGCTGCAGGTTCCCCATCCTTGATTTAAGTCAATAAACTGCAACACTATTTGCGACAAGTAACTGACAATCAAAACTCAGAACCCAAAACTCCAGCAACCATCGTTTAAACATGAATTTATCGCAAAACTCCCTAAAGCTTTGCACCAACATCGTTTTTACACGACAAAGTTTAACCAATTCATAGGTTTTTCAACTCGGAAATATCGCAAAACTTCAACAAGTAATCCTATATCTAAACTAAACAAATTGTAAATCCAGCAAATAAAATGTATTTACCTGAAAACTTCACCAAAGCTTTGCGCTAAAGAAATCGCTATTTTAAATAAGAAAACAAAAAGGAAATAGCTCCATTAACACGAAAAAAACTTCAAAGAACTATACATGTTTAATCAGTTTTTTGAAGTGTTTTTTGGGTGTCAAAATGACACCCTAAATTCTGAAAGCCAAGATATGGTTTTGCCTTGTATTGAAGTAAAACGATTTGTAGGAAAGCATGTTTTTCTGCACGTGGCTATTGCAACAGACGGCTACTATATAGGCCGACACAATTTTCTGGCGTAAAAGTTGGAAGCGAAAATTGTAAGTATGGTGTCTGTGTATAGTCAAACTCACCGCCTCGCTTCGGCCTGTTACTATACTGACGCAGATTTGTGGAGTATGGTGTACGAAACTGCGAAAGCACTTTAATGCAATTAACCAAGTGCTTTAATGTTTCACCGTTGCAATCGGCTTGCCTGTCGATGGATTATAGACTACAATGAAGGCAGTAGCAGCGCGCATGCAAAACAAAGTGGTTGTGGAGTAAGGCAACAGGGAGAGCTAGGAGTGAGATTTTGGCTATTTGGGCCGCACTGAAGCAGCTGTAAGAAAATAAAAATGGTGCAATGTGCATTGTTTTACTGCGACTTCTGAAAACAAAAAATTTTAACATGGTGCTGTACTTTTGTCAACATTGCCACCTCACCTGGCAGCATTGAGCAAAGTATTTCAGGCGGGATGTTTTAACTTTGCACAGATGAAAACTTCCGTAAAACTGTGCATCAATAAGCTCTATGATGCCGCTGCTCAAGCTTAAAGCTAATTGCGAAAAGTTTGATGGCGAATTAGAGTAACTTAGAACGCCGGATGATTTGGCTGACTCGTGTGTATCAAGTGGCATGCCATTTTGGAAGGGCACCGAAAGATTGGCAAATTAATCGTCTCCATACACAACATGGGAGACAGGAGTGAATGAACCAACTACTGTGTCATCTCTTCGCTTAGCCTTCCAGGAAGAGGGCATGCCAAGATGCCGCGAAAATTTTGAACCAAAGCTGGATGATACCCAGTGCTGTTTTCGTCGCGGCCGTATGACTACAGAACAAATTTCCACTCTCCAGCAAATTTTCGAGAATTCCTGGGAGCATGCCAAAGACGTATACACATGTTTTGTCGACCTGGGGAAAGTATGGTCGCGTTCCTCATGAAAAGTTTTGGGGGGTGATGCGGAAGCATGGTGTTGACGGGTGCCTCTTGACGGAATTAAATCATAACCATTCAGCGTTGGTGCTGGACTCCGACAATGGTGTGTGCTGTCACCATCGGTGGTGACAGCACACACCATTGTCGGAGTCCAACACCAACGACATGCAACATATCGTTGATATCGTTTTCATCAGTACTAACACATCAGAAACTGTCAAAAATTTGCATCATTATAACCTTCATAGTTACAAGATCACTCAAGACATGCGCAAAACCACAAGTGACGTCAAGAGATTATCACCGATATCTACAACTAGCACCATATGTCTACGTCAACACGCACAATAAGCGCACAAAATATGTATCTACGCAAGAATATAGTAAATCAAACATTTGACATAACAATCTATTTATTAAAAAGATATAAAGACGTGGAAAATTCGTTCACATTAAAGGCAGTAAAGACATGTCTCCTTGACTTTATAGTCACCTTTTGTAATTTGGCATATTTGGAATGAGGTTGATCACGCACGGGGTTGTTGTCTGCTCTGTTGTAAGCGCATAGCAGCGCCCAACGTCGATCATGACTACTGTTCTGATCACTTTTGTGGATAATGTTGCTGAAAACAAGAACGTGCTGTTTGCTGAATACCTTGATTCGGGTTTGACGCCTTTTCGTACAAGAAAGTAACGCACCGGTAACAGCAAAGACAAAAATTTCTCTGAGACCTTTTCACGATGGAGGAAATTCGAGAAAGGGTTAATACGAACTGAAGCGATATCGTGCCTGTAGTTATTACAATTCATAGCCGGTCAAAACATACCAGTGGAAAAATAAAGCGTCTCCGGGCTCCAGCTCCACATGGGTGACTTCAAATCTTTGCAAGATATGTGTCATAGCATTGTCATCAATTCCATTTTGGTCTCCTATTCTTACGTGGTCCACTCTTCCTAGTTTGTGAGAGCCTTGCAAAATCTGAATTCAAAGTAACTTTGGTAAAATTACATTTCTGCCAACAAGCAGCACTACAGTTGAACGCGTATTGCCAAACTTTTAGTCAATAGTCAGCAGCATGCAGCACCGAACCAAGAAAACAATATCAATTCAAAGTTACTTTTGCAGTACTTTTGCAAGTTGTACTTTAAGCAAAACATTTGCTGATGTCATTTGATGTGGTTTTTATGTTTCTAATATGATGATTCCAGGCCTGTAGCTAGAAGCGAACAAATGTGAGTATCTTGTGGGCGACAGAAGGGCCAACTGCGTTTACATAGTAAAATTAGCTAGCCGCCTTAATTTTCCCAAGAGTAACTTTTCCTTGGGAAAAGTTGCTTTGGTTAATGTGGCCTTGACCTTGGTTAGAACAGACAACCAAAAAATTACCTTGCTTATTTTAACATGATTAAAAAATTGTAAGCAGGTTTTTTCAGGACTACTTGGACCCTCTTATTTTTCGCCAACAAAATAGAAGCTACAAAGAAAACTCGTCATAGCTTCTCCAAGCTGGAGTCACTGTCCTTGTAACGGACTGCATTTATGTAGCTAAACTTCATAACATCTTCTTGCTATTTGCACACGATGCTATAGTTTTAAGGGCGTCATAGCTAATGCCTGGGTTATTGTTTGCTCGGTTTCCACCGGTGATTTTGAGGTGTGTTATGTTTGTAGCTGTTTGATTAATGTCGTTACTTTTTGGTAAAATCCGTTTAGATTTTGGTGAAAATGGCTACTTTTTGCTAAAATTTCGTTATAGTTCTCATATTTGCTTCTAAAAATCCCAGTAACTCAATTAAGCGGGTATTCTGAGAACACGAGATCAACGGATTGAAACACAGCTAGAACTATCTCGCTAGCTTGCAGCTGGCATTCCAGATATGACAAAGAACAAATTACCAATTTCTGTGGGAAGAGGTTGGATAAAAATTACTTGAACATTGTCTTGAAACCCTAAGTCATTTCATATCAACTCGTTAAGTTTGCGTTTACTTTTCGGTACGACTAGTAGCGGTTCCACAAAGGCAGAACCGGATTAAATGAACGCGAGGCCCCGGGCAAAGTCGTGATCGCGAGGCACCCTAAATACTTAACGCAACTGCGTAACGTTTCACGTTCAAACGTGCATTTATGAGATTGCAGTTTGCTCATGTGACATGTCCGTTCCTTTGCCTGCAGAGGCAGGTTGCAAAACTCGTTAACGGATTGTACTACTATTGGTCCTTATTGCGTAACAATAACACGGTAATAAATGTTCAAATGCTTACTTCAAGTTGCGGCAGTAGGTGTTTTTCCGCATTTACCAGGGCTCTCACCGTGGGTTTTTTCCCCCCAGATCTGCCTTTTTTTAGTCGGCCTGGGTGTCTAGGTTCAATTATGAAAAATCGCGTTAAATAGTGTTTTTTAACCCATTAATTCATCAGCAACTGCAATGCGTTCAACAATATAAAGATAAAATTTGGATTACAGTGTTTCCATGCGCACTGAGAAAGTACGCGTATCGGACGAAGCAGAACGTGTGCAATCGGTTTCATATCTTCATATAAGATCATTGTCGGGTTATATATATCTAATGTTATAATCTAATACCAACTGAAGAAACTGGTGAAACAAGGGTTAGGACTGATTGTTTAAATTTCGATGTTTCCCTATGCATACAAATTAAAAAACGAATTTCACTTATAGGAAGAAGGAAGGTATTGGGAATACATTTTTTGTGGGATTTTAGATCCGCTGCGGTTCAACATTGCACAAAATTTCCTTGTTTAATAAACTAATGTGCTAGAGACATCATCAACGGAGTATGTTACCAGCGTTATGAAAAACATCTTGAGCAAAAGAAAGGTCGTCCAAATGTTAATGTTTGCGTTGCAGAAGAAAATTTGGAAGATGAACCATAATTAAATCATTATTCGATTACCGTTACAACTGAAATAAGCCCACTGGCATATTTTTGTTCGCGACACAAGCTTTTTGGATTTTTATTGTACGTATACGTTTTTTTTGGTGTGCAATCTGGGTTTATTTAAAATCACTGAATGGAAGCCCTGTATGTGACTGTTGAACATAGACATCTTGGCAGGTAATGCAGCGAGACAGTGACACTGCTGATAGCGGTAAGCCATGGATAGTTATAGACTGTGTGAAAAGGAGCATGAGTAAATCTGTAGCAGTGCTTCCACAAATTTGAAAAATCCATTGTTTGTGTGAGACTGCAACCAATGTGCCCGAGTGAATAGCTTCAAACGACTCTTATGCAGGCTTCTTTTCACGCAGTATAAAAATACGTAGCTTGTAAGAATACGTCTATGCAGACTTGTGGGAATACGCCTTTATCGTTAAGGTTTAGTTCTGACTTCTTAGTAAACGCCAAGTGCAAAGCTATAATTTGCTTTGGCGAGTTTTCATAATTCACTTTCCAGTTTTCTTAAGTAAGTTGTCTTACAGTCTTGTCATCATATAGTTCTACTTCTCATTGCTTGAAACAGTTTTGTGAGAGTGTGTAACTTTCTTGTTTTTTCACCGCTCATGTTGTTGTGGGCGTTGTTTGTTCTTAAATTATGACTTATTAGTAGAAAGTGCTCGAAAAAATGGCTATGAGGCAGTTTATGAAATGGAAAAGCATTTCTGATAGCCGAAGTGTCGAAAACATTTCAGATAAAAGATTAAGAATTGAGGTTCAACCAGCACAGGCCAATGGATTAGAAAGGACAAAGCGTTTTGTGAACGTCCATTTACACTTCATCGTCATCAACCTGAAAGGGATATGTAAAAATTTCGACGTTGCCCCGACTGGAAAAACTTCTGCTGACGTCCATGGATGCACTGATTTCGATCTAATTCCTAAATCATCAGGCGTGGTGCTGTTTGGTTCAATTCTGTTAAGTCACTCAAAAACGATAAATGCCAAAGTTGTCGGTTTCCTTAATCTATTTACTAAACGCAGCAATGAAAAAACTCTACAACTTTGACGCATGATGAACATGAAAAACCAGTAGAAGAGTGTTTGATATTCAAGCGTGAGGGCCCCAAAAGCCGGAGGTTCCGGGCATTTGCCCGGTTGCCCAATGGTTAATCCGGCCTTGCACAAAGGGGCTTGTCAGAGAGACTCATGTCATACGTACTCGGCAAAGCTGTTGAACAACGCCCTACCGACATAGGGCAATTGGATTTCCCTTCCATACATGGCTATTTTCCTTTTTGTGTACAGCGAACTCTTCCAAGGATTGTTAATTCTTTGTATCTAATATTTTTTATGTATGCTATATTTAAAGATTGTCGTCGTCGTGTGGCATGTGTTGTTCTCTATTCTCATACAACAACCACTCAGCCAAATGAGACTTCGGAACATGCATCGAGCAGTCACAGTTTATGGCATTGGTGGGCAAACTACGGCCCGCGGGCCAAATCCAGCCCGCCAAGCTATTTCATCCTGCCGCCAAATCTTTTCAATACTTCAATGAATATCGAGAGATAAGAAGAGAAGGAAGCTTGCCGTGGCAGGTTTTCCCTTTGTTTATCCAGTGCACCAGTTCACCACCAATAGACCAATCACACTCGTGCTGCCCTCACACACAGTGAGTAAGTTCAAACAATTTCTTTCAAAACTCGTTTGACCCTCGGTTTGGTAAAAAATTAGTTTGTGGCCCCTTATCTGAAATGTTTGCCCACCGCTGGTTTATGGGTTTCATCAAATAAAAGCGCCAGACTATAAGCCCCATCAGGAGGTCGGTATTTAGGACACAACAGGGCAATGTGATCTGCGGTTTGATATATTCTAAGCTAAACAACAATAACATGCAGATTTCCTTACCTGTAAGCAACCATTTCCCTTGTGTGCTCTGTCCACTGCTATAAATACCGTTCCCATGTTTGGAAATAGACAACCGTATTTGTACCAGTATCCATAATCTTGATGCCACACATGCATTCCTCCAGTGAAGGCATCTTTCTTGATTATTTTTGAATGATAATGATATACCTCGCCACCCAAAAACTGCAAAAACCCATTAAATATGCATTTTCTTAGAAAACATTTTCAACTGCAGGATTTGCTTCAACATCAAAATGTTGGTGTACAAAGCGTTGGCTGTTAAACCCTTATCCACTTTAAACCCATTTGCAAAGAACTTGTCACAAATTTCAACAACTGGAAAAACGCGTTTATTTTTTTACTTTGAAAGAATGATTTCCACAGCATTTGCTTGCTTTTATGAAAATTCCTGAGCAAATATTTTGGAAAATGAACAATCATAATGCGAAATCTTTCCATTTTAAAACAAGCGTTTTCCTCTTAAAGAAAAAGCTTGTCGTGGTCGACTTCAACTTACAGGTTGAACTATGTAGGAATAAAGCCAGATAACATTTGTTTTACCAAAAAAGAAAAATAAGTCACAATCATGGGCGTCGGAAGGATTTTTTCCAGGGTTGGCCAAATGTGGTGAAAAAACTAAAAAAATTACCTTTTTTTCTGAAAATTTCAAAATCCAGGGGGGACAAAGCCCCCCTGTCAGCCCTTCCGACGCCCATGGTCACAATGTATATGTACTGTACGAACTTTGGCACCAACTCTCACAATGCAACTGTGATACTACGTTTACAGAGTTCCGCACATATTTATATGTTTATAGTGTAAATCAGGCAATTTTTCAATGGCAAATAATTTTATCGAAACGGTGCGTGGACATAGATTGTCCAGCTCACCTCAATGAAAACGCGCCGGCTGTAACCATTAGACTGTACCTTTGGAATATTAAAAATAAACTGTTTGGCACTTGGGTTTGTCACTGATTTAATAAATTTTGTTGTAAAAGATCTGCGTGATTTCCATAAGGGCGAAAACTTTGTTATGTATTTTGTGCTTTTATTTTCAGTAATTGATAAAATCGATTGCCACAAGTAATTTTCATTGATACTGAGAACATTTCTCTGAAGCTTAACTTTCATGTAATGATACAATGGTGTAGTAACAACTTTATTTTCTAAGTAATATGAGTTGATAAGCAACCTTTTTTGTTCATAACGTCCAATTCATTGAGAACCCAGGCCTGATAGGCGTTCCATTTTATTGGGATACTTCGGACCATTGTAAACTTCCAAACTTTTCCCTACTGTTTTGTTATAATGCTCACTGCAGCTCTTTAATCTGTTTGTCTCTTACAGGTTGCGACCATATGCTGATTGGAACCTAATGATGGGTTTGATTTTTGCATCTAGGTTGAAAGCTCAGAATTCGGAGTTCAGTTGGAGTCGCTGCAATTGGCATGACCGCCGATGCAAGTTAACCTGGCAATAATCCAGACGGATCGAGTCAAACTCGTGACCTGTGTTTTCGTCATTGGTTACAAGCCTCGACCATTTCATAATTCTGTTTAATAGCATTGCAGTAAAAGACCACCTGTATTGTGTGATCAGAACTTCATGCTGGCCCCAGCTAGGAGACTGTAGTTGCAGCGACGTAAGACAAGTCAAGTCATTTAAAAAATTTTGTAACTGTAGTCGATTTAATCCATTCAGTTATAAATAAAAAATTTGAGTCATTTTGAGTATCCTAAAATTTCCAGTTGAGTCCGACTTGCAAACATATAGCTTTTCCTCTTCGGCTGAACAAAAAACAGTTGCAAAATATTGGTTGCGAAGTAAATAGATAAGCACGGAAACTGGGCTTTGTGATAATTATGAGTTAATTGGACTTACCATTTACTACCTTGTAAAGTTAACCCTACAAATTTACCTTTTCCATTGTTCCTGCAACCTTGAAACTGCGAGCAATCATGCCTGTGACGTCGTCACCCGTTTTGTTCCACAAGACAACCTTTGCTTTGCGGCCGGATCCGTCATCTCTTCCATAATGAAAACACTGTAAAGCAGTAAATGTTCGTTTGCCAGCACTACACCAAAGGAACAGTTGCTCGGAATTACATTTTCTACTGCACGAGAAAAATTAACAAAAATTTATTTCAAGCCTACACTTTCAATTTTATTGAATTGAAAACCACACAAACTTGAACTCATGTTTACATAAACCCTTGGAATGAAGGTCCTGTCAGCGAAGCATCCATTCGAATTTTAACTGAGCTAAAGGCAAATTTTGTCGACATGAGAAAATGTTCGTGTGCGCGCAGATCTCGCTGTTGTGCGCGGCCTCTTAGAATCACACTAGAGTTTTGTTTTCTTCGTGTTATGGGTTTGCTTTTGTTTAGTTTAACCCAAGTTGAAATAGTGAAACTATTGAAAGTTTTTTTGCCGAGATTTGAACAATGTCACTTAGATAAAATTTATGAAAAATCTAAGTCAACTTTTAATTTAAATTAAATAAACCTGTTTCTACTACCGAATGCAAACAATTCTTTTTCACAATATTTTCATGCTTGCGCTACAGCAAATTTTATGCTTAAAAGTACAGTAGCTACACACAATTAACATTCTCCTAGTCTGCTAATTTCATATTTCGTAAGGATCAGTACCTTAATTTCTACGCATCAGTTAGTATGCAAAATCTTAGTAAAATGTCTCTTTATATAAATTTTTGTTAAAAGCTCTTTTAGAAACATCAGCGGAACCTACATATCAAGGTTTGAAGGTCATCTTATCAAGTTTTTATATACCGAAAACAGAATGCTGCCATATTTAAAGCTATTTTTAAAAGCTATTTTTACTAGCTTTAAATTTTGCAGTATTTCATTTGTTCATTCATTTGGAGATCGGCTTTTCCTCTCGAGAGAGTCGCGGGAGCCGCAACCCTAGGACCTCGCGAAATACCTCATGATTTTCAGCAACGTTCGACCGTTCTGTAGGCTCCACACTAACCCGCGACCAAGCCAGGTCCGAGATTTAATAACGCTACCTTCTCCTTGGTTGGCCTTTAGATTTCTCGAGGGTATAGCAAACAGGACTCCCCTCGGCATTCTAGCCACGTGACCAATCCAGTGCATCTTAACTGGGATCTCACTATTCGGAGGACAAGAGGTTCGGCATTCAGGGTTTTATGAATTTAACAATTGTGCGCTTTGTTGCAAAGCGTGAACTCCGTGCAAATCCTATCTCTGTCGCAGTTACATGAGATAGCAACCTTTCGATCATTAACCAACCTAAGATTCAAGACCATAGATGAGGACAGGAACAACGTCCAATTTAAAGCCTGAAGGTTTAGCGGTGTTCAACTCTCCTATTTGTGACAACGTAACGTTGATTCTTACGCAGTAAACACAGCCAACTGTGTTTGCTTTACAAGTCCGTGTATCAATCTTCTTTGTTCTGCCTGTTGTCACTCGTGAATACCACCCCAAAGTACTTGAACTTCTCAGCCCTCTACAATGTATTGCCGCTTACTTGAAGCGTACTTTGACTTGACTCCTGAAGAAACGTATTACCTCGGTATTTTAGCGCATGTTTTCCAGCTTGATTGAAAACAGCTGCAAACCTATCAAGTACATGTTGAAGGCATTGCTCATAAGATGCAAGCAACAACAATTTGACCGCAAATAGTAGACGATAAATTTTGCAGCTTCCAACAATAACACGCTCGTCAATTGGGCTGCAGTGATTGATCCAGGAGTTTGGGTACCAGAGACAAATATTTTGGGAGGAGCTTTTGCGGAAGTAGACACTCAGGCCACTTGAAAATCCACAGAAAATATGAAACTCACATTCATACATAGCACGATGTGCATATTACATGTCATACTATTTGAATCTACTTGTAAATACCGCAATAATAATTTGTTTTTGGAAGTGCTGCAAATCACGCAATGCTACTTCAAAGCGTGGTAGGCCTTTTCGGCCCATCATCGACAGTATTATAAACATTCGCGCTTCAAATTGTTATGCTTTGACCTAATACAGCCCTCCATTTATCTCACAAACAGGCAAACAGCATGTTCTTTGACGCACATACTGCAAATTCATTTATGCACAATCAGCCGTTTTTGTACTTTTCAATGTAAATGGACGTGTTCGTATCAGAATTAGACTTGTACCTTGGGTATGCCTTCCTTTGTTCGAAAATCTCTATTCAAGCAACCTTCACTGTGCATATTACGAAACAAAAAAGTAAGGTTGTTCAACGCTTTGATAATGTGCTAATTGATCATGATACAAAAATAAGTAATGAAAGTTTTAACATCGTAGTTAGGTAATATACACATAATTTAATAGGAACAGACAGCATAACAATAAGATAATCAGCAATAAACAGTGGTTAGTGTTTGACTCAAAGTTTAAACATGTGCAACTGCAAAACTTGAAATAAACTTGAACACAAACACTAATTGTGAAAATCTAAACTACAAGCTTCTTTTATTCAGTAAAAGATCAAAATGAGGTACCACGGATTTTGGCAAATGCTGTAGAGTTATACCTTGCCAAAAGTAATAGAATGGTGATAGTGCAGGACAGTGGCGGATCCAGACCAGGCGTTTGTGGGGGTTGTCAAATTAGGGGGCGCCAAAAAGTCTTCACTTGTTTAAAATACCCCACCTTCTCTGCGACAATCTTTGGGTATCACACAAAAGTGGTTAGGGGAAAGTGGGTACAGTCGACACTTTTTTGCCTTTTCAACCACTGCTTTCAAGTTCAAACAAGCTTTGAATTTCAAGTCCAAACAAGCTCAAAATTTGTCACACAATAAAGCAACTCTATATACACAATATCATGCCAAAACATGAAAACAACGCCCTTCAGAAAAAATTTTACAATCAATTTTAAAAGGGTACTTTTTCTGTCGAGTGTGCCCATTCCTGGGGCACACTCGACATGATCATGGAATACGCCTGACCGGTCAATAAATCGTTGGGTTGCGTGCATTGCATAACGTTCACGTGATATCCCATGTAAAATAGGCACTTGCTGACTACCCCTCCGCTTTTTTCACATTCTAATTACCCACTATCAATGCATGGCAAAACAAATTTGTATGATTACCAAACATTAAATGAAACCAATGCATTATGCTGAAATTCATGCCTTACCATTCAAATATAATGTGCCTCTAAGCACATAATAAACATAAAAATTCTCATAGATTAGAACTATTCTGTACTGCATTGCAATATAACCCCTCAAGCTTTACCTTGTTTAGACTGACCTAGTGGCAATGTGTCGAGTGCCCCATTTTTTTTGTCAGATGTGCCCTATGCATATCTAAATAATAAAATGAAGAATTACCAACTCAACTTAAAAAGAATTTAAAATCGGGCATTATCAAACAATGTTGCACTGCCCTGACTACAACGTCACAAAAACTCAGAACAGAAGATGTTAATTAACGTGGGCAAAACCCAAATCTAAATGCGATTTTATAAAT
>JGI24159J19872_10010222_pt1 | contig 12306 bp, 3 predicted proteins | sample Ectturendosymbi4_FD_19872 | JGI IMG/M metagenome (IMG submission 19872)
ATGGGAAATACAAATGTGTGCTGTCCCATCCCATCCCATGGGACGTTTCCCATGGGATTCCCATAGGAATGACATTCCCATGGACAAGCCTGCAGATTCTACGAAAACATCGTCATGGAGTTGCTCCAACTCGTGAATAATACTTCCAATTTGACCTATGGCGGTGTAGGCTCCGCGCATTCATGCCAGTAGCCATTTATGGAAAGCACTTGCTTGAAAAAAGCCCTGCTGTGTGATGATCATCCAACACAATTGCGGTTGAATGTAATAGTTATTCCGAAAATGCATAAAGCATTTTTTCGATAGTTTGCGAGGATTTGCTTTTCACGCAAAAACGCAGTTTATCATTTGGAATCGCTTTCCTTGAGGATCTCTAAATGGAAACGCAATACTACCAAAGACTCTTTTTGGTGAAATTGGCTCCACAATATTATGTTTTAGCCTGGTTCCTAGAGTTTTAGCAAAGTGCTCGACGTTTAGCTTCTTACATATATATCTTAGAACAGGTAGTAAATTTCACATGTGACCATATATGATAACCATGTACGATATGGTGTGGAAATATGGGGCGCCGTTCGTAAAAATATTATATCTGACAGATTTAGCACAAAAACTGCTATCTCTGCACGCATTTTGCTATCTCTGTGCGCATTTAGTTATATCTGCACAGAGATAGCCATCTCTGCGCGCGTTTAGCTATCTCTGCGCGCGTTTAGCTATCTCTGCTTGCATTTAGCTATCTCTGCGCACATTTAATTATATCTGCACAGAGATAGCTATCTCTGTGTGCATTTAGCTATCTCTGCACACATTTAGTTATATCTGCGCAAAGATAGCTATCTCTGCACGCATTTAGCTATCTCTGCACATATGTAGCTAAATCTGCATGCATATATAGCGCTGAAGCGTGTCAGAGGAAAACATGGTATCCTGTCTGAAGAAAAACCTGGTGTTCTGTTTCAATAATCCAGACAAAAGCTAGGCGACTGCAAGACATGAATTCCCTGGCGTCATATAAAGCTAGGTGGTTTCATTTCATAATAACATTGGTTTGTGCAGACGATGGGCTACAGTAAACTTGTGGTGGTGGTCTCAGTGTTAGCGCCATTTTTTGCTTAAAATGTCAAAGAGTATCTCGTCAAGTCTGACCATTCCAACTGTTCTCACCAGGCGCAGCTCACTGCCTCTCAGCGCCTTGTGCACAAAGAGAATGCTCTCACAGAAAGAGCGCGGAAGCGAAGTGCTCAAGGGAATAACGCTGTCATAGAAAAAGTGCATCGATATGGCTGTCTTTGCGCAGAGATAGCTAAATGCGCGCAGAGATAGCCAAATATGCGCAGAGATAGCAGTTTTTGTGCTAAATCTGTCAGATATAATATTTTTACGAACGGCGCCCCATATGGAAATCGTAAAGCGCATACATGCGTGACTGGTCATGCATGAAGTAAAGCATGCGCTGCAATTTCCACGTTGTTTGGGGCTGGTGCGCAAGATCAAAAATTGAATAGGCCAGTTAATTGGGCTTAAGAGTAAATAAGAAATGGAAAATAAAAACGATAGTTGTTTCTTTTCTTTATTTTTACTTTAAATAATGCATGTGTTTGCTATTTTTTTGCAAAAAGGCTTAACGTCTCACTTTATTTTAGCACGTTCATAATAAAGAGCCTCTTACATCGTACAGAAAAAATAGTATTTGAATTTTCAGTTTTGAACATTTCAAGAAGCTTTTGAAAAGATGTATGACTTATCTGTTTCTTTACAAAATCAATCACCGTAGTTGTTACCTACATAAAACCATGGATTCTTCATGGTAAAGTCGTCATGCAGTGCAAAACTGATTTTTGACTATGTAAAGTACATATATAGTAAGTTACTAGTGTTAATGTGTTGCTCCGCTTACAGTACTCAAGCTTGTTGAAACCTTAATAATACCATTAAAAAACTGCAGCACTATGCACAAAGTTATACGGTTGTTAGCATGGTAAAACATTTGGAATGACTATTTCGTGTGGAGGAGTCGGAGTTTTGGCACCATGAAAAGAGAAGTTAGAGGCGAAGGTTTTTGGTATCGGCTCCACAGCAATGGTGACAAACAAAGACCTTTGCAACAAATTAGAATGTTTTGTTGCTTTTCAGACAATTCAGAGGCGGACGACGCTCCTCGCCGCAGGAAAAGGTTGAAACAAGTGAGAAGGAACGAGAAAGGCGAGACTGATCTCCACAAAGCTTGCATTGAAGGCCAACTGAAACGAGTGGAGCTTCTGCTGGAGCAGGTTGAAAGCGGACGTGCTTCTGCGTCAGCGTTTGAAACCTTATTTTCAATTTTACGACACTTCGGGAAAATGTTTGTGTTAATTGCAGAATTCTTTAGTCCTGATCACCCCCTCTTTAAAGCCAAGTGGTCGGTCATTGCCGCCATTTTTGTTACAAAAGCCAACTTCATTTTTGTTTGATCGTTTTTGCTCAACACAGGTCGACTATTTTTTAAACGCCAAGCTTTTTAAGAAGCTGTTGGCAATTGTCACTTTATAAAGAAACAGAAGGATATCAGTTGCTGGGCGCTTATTTACAAACGTTTTTTAAGTTTAATCCCAAATGCAACTTTTAATGTTTTGTCTTATTTCCAAATGAAAAACTGTTAAATTACCTTTTCAGAAAGTTTGGTGTCGTAATGCAAGCAATATCCTCGTCATCAAACACAATTATAATGAAAACAACGGCCAAAGAAAACGATACAAACGAAGTCCTTTCTATCGTTTTCTCTGGCCGTTGTTTTCATTGTAAGGCTACTCAGCACTTCTACTTTTCGTGTACCAAACACAATTAGTTCCTAATGTAGGTGCTTCTGCAGTTTCTACAAATTTGGGCGCTGATTTCACCAAAAAAGGCCTGGGCAGGACCTTGGATATCCGCAACTGGCAAAATAATTTCGCATGTAGAATGCGATAGCTTGGAGGTATTGTTTGTATATGTGCATTGTCACTGAATTCTTTCTCTATTCAAATATGCGTCTCAGTCTCTATACCTTAGCCCGGGGTAATTGTTTTTGCTGAAATGCTATTTTCGACATTGTTGGTATTTATGTAGTGACAGCAGTCTGTCGGGATCAGAATATTGTGATTGTAATGGAAACTATATATTGTGTACAGTGCTCATGGCAGATATCAGGTCAAATGCTATTTGCGTTTGCTATAACTTGTGCCTCGTGGATGACAGAGTAAAATGGTTGGTCTAGTATAGTCTAGTTGGTATACCATATGCTGAAAGCGTAGCTATGTCAGCTGACCGTGAACCACCTCGTCGGGAAAGCCACAATCAGATATGCAGGCGTTGTCGACCCAAAACCGTTTTACTCTATCATCCAGTAAAATGTTCTGAAACTAAAACACAAGTTTTACGTTGAAGAGTCTGTGAATACTTCACAAATTTGTGCGCTGTACATGAACTTGTTAGCCTATGTTTGTAACGTCTCGTTTTGGTGCTTCAAGCAGTTACATTAGCAGCATCAGCAGAAATTTAGTTTAATAACTTGGCTAGCCTCCGCCCTAAAGCAAAGCATTTCTACTGTATTTTGGTGTGCAGTTGCAGCAACTATGTGGTTTGACGAAACGAACGTGCAGTTTGATTAATGTAATGTCATTCCGATTCCAACGCAGGGAATAATATTACATTAATGTGCTAACGCGAGAAGGGCAGTGTGTCGTCTACAGAAAATTTTACCAAAACAAGTTTGCAGTCTACACCTGAACTAAAACTCGTGCAGTGTTTTTTTGGCTTTTCTGCGGAAAAACACCGGGATAACTGTGCTTGGCTCTATCGGGTTGCTTTGTCGTGGTTCTGGATGCAAGGATGTATGAAAATGGAAAAACTCCATTGCTCAGGGCTCCGTGTCCTTGGAACAGTTTTACCCCCGTTACAAGTGGCTAAAGGATTTTGCAGGCTTAAGAGTTTCAAAATGTCAAGGCGTTCAATAGTCCTATCACTCTTGTATTGTGTATTTCATGATTTATGACGCATACCACATGCCTATATTTCTTGTACCATGCTAGCACTGCAATTTATACGGTTGCAACATTGAGTACATGTCGTCGCAGAAGGTTTCTTGTACTCGAAATTCGAACCTCACATGAGTTGACAGCAGGTCAGCGAAAAGGGTTAAAAGTCAGAAACTGACATGTCACAAATTGCATTGCTAACAAACGAACGCACTGTTTCATTTTCAGCCAATATATAAAACAAACCGTAATTTGCGTCCAGCTGATTCTAACCTATCTTTCTTGCGAACGTTCCGGACTGAAAATGCAGACTGCAGTTCGGACTGATTAATTAGTTGATGGTTAATCAGTCGCGCTGGTCGATCAGTTAATGTGACAACGCTTCATCGCCTCCATTTACTTTCTCAAACGATTGTTGCAAAATGACCGAAACCGTCTTTTGCAACTTTCAGAGGACCGATCACTTTATTGTGAATAGCCAATCTAGTTTAATATGTGTAAGCCTGTAAAGAAATTGTTTTTTGTTACTGTCAGGGACATCCAGTTGATCCCAGAGACTACGCTGACTGGACCCCGCTGCACGAAGCTTGCAATTTTGGCCACCGAGGTAAGTTACATGAACTAATTAGGCGTCTAGTTGCAAGACTATGATCAAAACAAGATTTTTTTGTTTTTTTAGAGATTGTCGATCTTTTGTTAAGCAAAGGGGCTGATGCAAACGCTCCTGGGGGTGGTCCCGAAGCTGTCACCCCAATGCATGACGCTGGATTCAATGGTCACTTCGAAATTGTCTCCAAACTCTTGCAGCACGGTGGCGATCCAAACAAAGTCAGCGGCCGCGTGAGTGGTAGTGGCCGCGTTTGTTTTCGCGAAGAAACCTGAATTAGATTTTTCTTATGTCTATTAATGCGTCTAGACTTTAAATTAATGAGTTTTGCTCAGTCATCCGCAAACATTTTTTTGCCGTTAGTCAAATGTCCCGACCGTTACGTGCGTCGGCGAAAACCCCCACAAAACTAACAGCTGAACAGACAAGCTTACTGGTGAAAACGAACCTCCAAGCTTAAGAATCGAAGATAGTGTTCCATTTTTTTTCCGCAAGAGCATTTCACAGTAAACCTGTTTATTTCACTACCCCCTTCCTGTATTCCGCAGTGCTTGCGCGTGTCGTGTACACCAATATCCAGTGTGCCTCGTCCTTTGCTAACTTGGTTCTTTTCTGCCACAGCGTCAGCTTCATGTGTTTTCGCATCGCAGGGCAAAACTGTACTGGATATACTCACTTCGTTTTATCAGCAACATAAAGAAGACATGGATGAAGAAGACAGACTGATGTACAAGAAACTTTATGCAGAATTGAAAAATATGGGAACTTGCCCCCGACCTGCTCCAACAACCACCAACATTTCACCCGCGTGTACTGTAACCAGCGGCGCCGTCCTCCTACCTGAAGATCTAAGCGACGAGGACAGTCCGTTACGTAACGAACGGGCAGTCAGCCCTATACTCTGCGATCCGCTGCCTTTGCTGAAAAGGTCAGGCAAGCGGACGACTGGCTCGTCGGGCGCCAGCTTATACCGCAGCTCGATTGCAGCCCTCGGCAGTTCATCGTCCCTTTCTGCATTCGCATCAACGCAGAAGTCCGNCCCGAAGAAACCAACGAGAATTCCGTCGCTGCTGGCGGACGAAGATCTGTGCGGCGACGACAACGACTGGTTGGTTGATGACGACGACGACTTGCTTCCACAAGCTGCCAGGAAGGCGAAGCGGCCGCACGCGCCCAAGTTCGCTGAACCGACGCGAGCGGCCAAGTCAGGATGGCGGCGACAAAAGACAAGAGTGTCGGAGTCGCCTCCGGAGGCTGCTGCCGAGATCGACGTGGCTTTCGCGTCGAGCGACTACACGGAAGATATTCCCGCACTTGCTACACCGGCCAACCCCCCACTGCGGCCAGCGCCGATGAACAATCCTGTGTTGCACCAAGAGCGGTCCGCGTTTCGGCTTAAAGTGAAAGTGGAAGATGACGTTTTTAACATTGCCGTTCCTGACAAGTGTGTATTTTTGTTCTTTTATTATGCTTTTGATTTTTATGTACTCGATAATTGCTGTAAGTGGTCGTCTTGTCGAAACCGCCATCACCTCTTCTGCCCAATCTGGTCCGAGCGATCCAGGCGCCATGCTTCTTGTTTTACTGCGTTACCAAACTTCGCTGCTGCCAATAGAGTGAGATTTTCTGCGTTGTCAGTAAATGTCCTGCTTGTTCTTTGCCCAGAACCAAGCCGATTTCTTGGCTGAGCGAAAGAGCATCGTCATTATTTGAAAAGCTGAATCGACTGCGGCCCTCCCTGACTCTCCTCACCGCTGACGGGGCTTTGTTGCCAGCGGACGACCTCGTTTGTGACGTACTCAATAGCGACGACTTAATTACAGCGAGGGTTGAATCGTGGCAGATGTACCCCTTATCGCAAAGATACACGACGTCATGCAAATCCGATGGTCTGCGTGAGTAACACGGCCTCCAGCGAGACCAACGTGCTTTTCAAGCGTGCAACTTGTGAAGGCGATGGTTTCTAAGACTTCTGTGATTTTTTTGTTACAGCGGTCATACCTAGGATTTTCCGCGCCTGCCAGGAATGCGAGGGCACTTCAATCATGGACGTGAAACACTCTGCCTTCGGACTTGATAAATTTCGACCGTTGGTGAGTTGACCTGCCATCCTTAGTGACGTTTGGCAAATTGCGTGCTGAACTATGAAGAACCAATGCAAAACGCAGGTCAACTTGCAGTATTTGTTTCTAATATGTTTACATCCATCCGAACAACTTCTTTGCAAAAAGTCTTATTTATGACGTTTGCGTTTGTAATAGATTTGACTCTGTCTGTTTCAAGTTTTGTGTAATTTGGTACAATGGATGTAAACGTGACGTTTGGATGCCTGAATTATGAAGGTGGCATTTACTAGTTCAATAATATGAGCTTTGGGGGACTTTTATCGTAAAAACGAAAAACACGTCCTTGAGAGAAATTGCGCATAACGGTTCACCAATGTTTTTCTCAGCGTAAAATTACCAAATAAAATAAACTAGTGCGCGAGATTTGACGAAAAATTCATTCTTGAAAGAAATGGCAGTCTCTTTGATTCCGTTTCTTGCCGTAGACACACATGAGTTAAGCCTTGCGTACCTTTTGCGCACATGTAGAAATGGTTTGATTGTTAGGGCAAGGTGCGATTGCGTCAATCCGCGTGTTATAGTGCATTTTTCCTGCAACTTGGACAGCACCGTAAATACATTTTTAATTTGAAGCGCACAGGAATTTTTTGCACATTGCTCAGGCATCCCGCGTATCGCATGTATCCACCACCACTAAATTCCCCAACAGAGTGAATTTTGTTTGCGTGCAATGTGCTTTGTAAACAAATCCGTTACCGAAATTTTTTTATGCAACAACACCGGAACAGTTTGTCAACCTCGGTCAAGAAGAACTGAGCAAGTTACTTTTGCCGGGCAACCGATTGGGGGACGACGGTGTCAGGTNTTTGAGCGATTCCTTNTTACGACCAGTTTCGCGATCCACCTTGTTGACTGTATTGAATCTGGCCTGCAACAACATCACCGATGCTGGCATTCAAACCTTAGCTCGATGCGATTCAGTCAAGGTAACTTGAGTTCCGATTTGAACAACTTATCAGAGCTAGTAACATTTTTTGGAATGATGTGAATTTATCAATAACGTCACTGTGCGACAAGTTCTGTATTGAAATTGGTAGTTTTGAGGTTTTCATATGTTCCATATGACTCAGTAATATCAAGTGTAAAAGCATCACATGAAGTTTGAACGACATTCTTAATAAAACCATCTAGAAAACTCCAAAGATTCCTTTGTTTCTGCTTAAATGCTGCTTTCTGGCGTAAAATGTGTAGAACAAAAGGCGGTTGGACATTGCATCACCCTATTTTGCTCCCAAAACATTTTTACCCCACTCGTTTTGCAGGAGGCCAATGACACACGGTGATCGGAACTCGCACGTAATCTGCTCGGACAGAACCTTTTATTTTCAGCCTTCCATATTCAAATGTATTTTTATAACGAAATGATTTGACTCGATGTCGACAAGCCCCGTTACAACAACTGGTGTTGCTGCTAAGTTGATGTGGACCTGCGTTTTGGGTTCACCGGCATTATGTTTGGGTGCTCAGGAAATTCCCGGATTTTAACCCTTTTCATAGTCTCGGGATTAACCTAATGAAAAATCAGAGCAGTCGTACAATACATGCCGTCTGCCATGGACATAAAGGGTTGTCAATGTCATAATGATCTTAGTGTCATATGTTTGTACTCCGACTATGGTGTAACAATGTATTGAACAATCGCGAGTAACTTACTACACATGTTGCCACCAGTGTTGCTACTTCTAGTGATTTTGAAAGTCTTTTAGGGATCAAAATCTACTTATTTTTGATAATTTTATGGCCTAGAAATGGATCAAAAGGTTTCCCTGCTTCAGTTCGCAATCACTACAGCACTGCTGAATGAGAATTTCTAGTGGAAGTCAGCGAGGTCTTAGCTGGGTTGGTTTAAAGGTGAATGTAAAAAAACACAAAGCATTGTTGCCAGCTCTTACTCGGTACAGAAAGAAATGCGTCTGTACGAGACCAGGAAACCTAGAAAATTTGTATGAAGCACACAAACTACGTCAGTTGAGACTGAACGTGCTTTCTCGGATTTTGGCTATTTCGCAAACAAAGTAGGAGATCCTAAAGAATAAAACTCCTGATGCCTTGCGGTTCATGCATCAATATTATAAGAAATAAATGCGATTACTGCAGATTATGTTATCGATTCTTGTAATTTTTAATCCCAAAAAATCAAGGGTTTATGGAGTAGAAATCCTGGGAAAATTTCAATCCCGGGATTTCTACAGTAATTTTATCCCGAAATCCCGACCCTGACAGGCACCGGATGTGATACTCGGTCAAATCCCGTCTAAATTTACTTTCGCATGCTCATACTGGTCAGTCGTGTCGGTTAGCGAACAACGTGGCTAAACCCTTGTTCGAAATAGTTTTACGCCAAACATTGGGCAAATTGCCCTTTTCTATACCTTTTGCTTTCTAAGAAAACGGCCATTTGCCTGTGAAAACCTCGAACATTGCAGCTTTTCGTTCCAAACAGCCATGTTTATAACCTAATTTTGAGAAGTCAAGATGGCTTCTTTTGAACTTTTGTTTCTGAAAGGTTGTGAATGTCAACATAAGAGTGTGAATACTTCATTACTTTCTGCCCAGCGGAAATTCTTAGTCGATTCTTGAGAATCGTGTTGCGAAAATGCTCGTCTGAAAAAAGTTTTTTTTATGGGAGAAGTAAGAGCGACGATGGTAGCCCTGAGTTAAGAAAACTTTTCAATAAATTTGTTGCATGAGTAACAGTTTTAGTAGAAAAACTTTGTGTGCGCGTTTTGCTGATGTGCAAAATTTTACGTGCGCATGCAATTGTTCATGATTAAACAGCAGCTTTATTCTCATTGAGTGATGTTTTGACGAACCTGCGCAAATGAACTGTTACTATTTCTGGTAGTGCAGCAACAAATTTTGTTCGTTTGCTTTCCAGAGCATCGCCTGTTTGAACGTTTCTTACAATCCGATTGCATCGGGAAATGGCCTGAAGTTGCTCCTCCGAAACTGCACTCGGCTAACATCGTTGAACGTCAGTACATGCTACCTCAGCGACGCAACGTTTGCCAACCACGATCCTGCCGAAGAAGGTAACTGCAGCTTTCCGTATTTATTGCACTCGTGTTTTGTTGCCCTTAGTTACGTCAGATTTAAAGTCCATTGCCGTATTGGTTTACGCCGCGGATACTCCACTGGAATTTCGTTGCACACGTAGCAAAGGTTCCTGGGTTTTTGCGTGGTCGTTTTGCTGCATTTTTTCTTGATGATTGAAACTACTTGCATTGTTAACGTGTTAGTGCTTCAACCCATCTTTAGAAATCCTTGAATTTGGCTAATTTTAAGGTCCTTGGTCTTCAACTAACCATAGGAGTGTGGTTAATTTATTTTATAAATAAGTTGAAATTAAGCGTGTGGACTTAAATTACGGAACCCTGGGCCTTTTATTGTCAGATCGTCCTTCGCTGATTTCGTTGGACATATCCGGAAACGCCATCGGATACCGTTCTTTATCGAAATGGCTGGATTTGCTCAGCAAGTCTTATGTCGAAAAACTTAAACTTGATTCAATCCTAAACTTATCTGCAAGTGACAAATTCATTGGGTGAGTCGGTTTTCATGCGTCACCAATGCGCTTCTTGTTCGTCTGCATCGGATTCATCGCCATTTGAGTTTTTGACAGACCGTCCGTTAGTCATTTTGGGAACCACTTCTGTGTTTCTCAGTCAGGCTGGTTATTTTCGCTTTTGTTACAATTTTGTTAGATCGTGATGAGAACTAGCTGAAGAAATATCGCATTCTAACTCCGACCACCTGCAATTACACAAAATTCATTTGGTATTCAGTTTGGAAAAACTTTCCGCTGCATTGTTTGTCGTAACTTCAGACGATTTTCTTGTGAAAACAACTCATTAATTGAAATTAATTTTTGCAGCGCACTTTGCAAGTTCCTGACGAATCGCAGATCAAAGGTGACATTGATAGATTTGTCGAAAGTTAAGCTGTCTCGCGAAGACATAGAAAGTTTAAGGTGAGTTAGTCAATGGTCATGTGCAGTGGCTACATGAAGTTGTTCACACGAGCACCTCTGACGAAAGGGGTGGCACAGGAGGTACTGTACCCTGGCCTGACCTCTGAAAACAGCCTAGATTCCTGCAAAGGTTACGGAAAACTGAAAATGTGAACTGAAAAGCATTTGGTCTTTTCTTTTCCGCTTCAGTTAACCTGCAGCAGTGAAGAACTGCTTGACGCGCTCAACAGCCCGCCGTAGCGTAGGGACTCAATATCGGCTTGTTAGGAAAAACGACACTGTTTGTAGTCATTTTAAACAGATGGCAGTCGTACGTAAAAATTTGCTGTTTGCCATATTTTTTCAGAGCAATGTTCCTCATTTTATCGTCCTCGGCTTCTTCAACCTCATAAAAAATAGAACAAATTTTTTTTTAAAGTTCGTTGCAAAATTGTTCATTGCTTGGAAAACCGAGTTTTTGCATGCGACCATGTTTTCGTAGTGACAATTTCCACGGCTTATTATTTTGTAAGATAGGGTGTTGGTCTCAACCCCAAGAACACATTTTTTCACGCCTGGCAACTTTCTGCGGAAAATCCGAGCAGTTAATTGAATAGGTAGACCCTTTCAGTACTTGTTTCTTCGCTACTTTTGCAAACCGTATGTCATTCCTCATTTCTTCGTACTCAGTGAGTGCAGACCAATCTTCCACGTTTTTAAGAACTTTGAAACCTGCCATCAAAGGAATCAAAATGAAGTCATCTCTTGGCCCAAACGAAGTTCTTGTTGAGATTGTGAAAAACGGCGGTTGTTCAGCTTCTTAGAAAACTGCTAGGAGCATTGCAGACTTCTTGACGACTTAAAAAATCCAGCGTTGATCTATAAGCGAGGATGGCAGGATTAAGTGAAGCACTTACTGTGGGATTTGCGCCAGCATGATTAAAGTCTGGTACACACGTGATGCGGCAGAAGCGGCGCGGCACTTGTGACAATTGCGTCTCGACCGTTTGAGTATTCACACGTAAGGCGGCTGCAAAGGCACGGAATCACTGGTCGCGACTGCTCAGCAAAGCGTTTGAAGTCCCTGCTGGACAGCGAAATAGAAATAAGCTTCTCCATCTTCTACATGTGTCATCTGCAATTTTTTTAATATTTTTTGTTAAACGCGATGACAAACATAGTTACACCGCAGTTAAAAACAAACGAATTCAGCATTTCAGCTGTTTGCAGCAAATGCAAAGGTATGCCGACAGTTTGAATGCACACAGCATTTCCAAATTTGATTTACATTAAATGCTATTGCTTAATCTAGTAGCAAATTTAGCAAAGCACATACAAAGAATCATCGTTAGAGGGTCAAACTCAGTGAAGTGTTACATAAACATTGCCTGCTGATCACAGAGTTTGGAGTGCAGTGAGCCTCTCTCTAGAAACGTTCAAGACAGGAAGTTTAAAACTGAGAACTGCTTTCCCAATGATTAAGCACTTAATTTAAGGTTGGCTGAAATCTGAGAAAATGGGAAGGCACTGTGTCAGATGATGGATGGATTAACCTAGGTGGTTGTTAAAAATATGAGGACAAAGTGAATGCCTAGGCCAGTGGTTCTTAACCAGGGGTAAATTTCATCT
>JGI24159J19872_10010224_pt1 | contig 12304 bp, 4 predicted proteins | sample Ectturendosymbi4_FD_19872 | JGI IMG/M metagenome (IMG submission 19872)
CTAACAAGTAGAGAAAGCAAGATCCATAATCGAGAATTGAAAACAAGATCATTTTCAGTATCTGAGTATTTGATTGTGATGTTCAAGATGCTTTATTATTCCTTATTGTTACTAATAAGCACGATACATTATTTTCCTCTCCAAATACAAAACCTAAAGAGAAAAATGTGGGGGGGACATAGCATATTATGTCCCCCCCGTCTGAAAAAGTGAGGGGGACACGTCTCCCGTGTCCCCACCTAATTGCGCCCATGGTTTATATTGATCAATCCAGTTCAAGCATGCTTGTCGGGCAGGTCTTCTGCCTTGTTCCACCCGGGACATTATGCTTTTGTTGTGGGCTGTTATTTAAGACTTCACTTGCTGCTTTTTTGAGTGCCACAACTATGTTAGTGTAAAATTGTTCTAGGATGCCACTGTGTTGTTGGTTTTTGCATTTAGGATTGTCACATTATGTAATTTCCTTAGATAAGGGTATTTTGAGAGCCAGATCTTGCTATTCTGTTGATAATTCAGTTTTTGTTCCTGTGCCTTTGTTCCAGTTCATATTTTTCTCATGCTGTGTCATGTCATCGCAGACCAGGGTATGAGGCAGTGCTGTGGTGTTGATGGTTGCAGCTACCGGCCTGTGATCAGAAAGAATGAATTGGTGTAATACAAATGCAAAAGCGATGCTACCAATGTCGCTACTGTTACAGGCAACTTTTGCCTGAACAATGAATTCTTGTATATAAAATCAACTCTACTGGAAAGCCAAGAAGCCTGACGAAAGTAGCAACAACGACAAGATATGACAACCAATAAAAGCTGATTGTCAAACCGTTACCAAGGCAATAGAACCTGGTAAGCTGTTATCCAAGGACAATAACCTCAAGTCACCCCAGATAAATCACAGTGAAGTATCAACAGAAAGCACATGACAATTACCTAAGGGTCAATCACGACAGGAACTGCATGTGACAGGAAATGCGTAAACGGAACATGAACTGAAGTCCAGAAGGTGGAAACCCAACATCAACAAACCCCAGATATTTCCAGAAACCATTTGACCAATCACAAAAAGCTCTAACAAAAGGCAACCAATCAAAGTTCATGAAGTAAAGGGGTGTTAACAAACTCTGAAGCAACACTCGACTATAAATACGGCTGAATTTGGACATAAAGTCAGTCTTCGGAAAAAGACTCTTCCTGCCAATAAAGTCCAGGACGTGAGGCAGAAGACTATTGTAGGCCCAGGGCCGCAATAGGAAAAATTGGCTTGTCCGGATGAATCCCTGTCAGGCTAACTGAGAAAATTAGGCTTGTCCGAACGAAGCTCTGTCAAAAAAGATAAAGTACTTTGTGTGATTACATTCATGTTTTAAGGAAATTATTCTTGCAAAGTTCTGAATTGTGTCAATTGATTTCTGATTCCTCTGCGAATCAAAACCTGTGGATTACAAACATGCTCGATCGAATACAACTGTGGGTATACGTGGATTAATGGATATTTCCTGCACAAATGAGGACTACCTTTTTCTCAGAAAGAATCGTGACTAGTCAGATTTGAATTGTCAGTCAGTGAACAGTACATAAAGAGTCAGATAGATTGTATGATTTCGTAAGTAAATTAGTTGAATACGCAATTGTTGAAAGGAATTACTTTTGAATGAAATATGTAATATTTCATATGATATATTTATATAGATATATATATAATTCTATGCTCGATGTACAATATTGATAGAGTGAAAATAGCAGAAAGACAGAATTTATGCTCATAGTGAAAAATGCTCGAATGGGGGAACCGTTCTATATAGATCGTTGATCTCCCTATCGCACACTATGAAGACAGTAATAGAAAATAAAAGATATGTAAGTGTGAGTTGTCTCTTGTCGAGAAGTGCATGAACAATATTGGATATTATTAATTGGTGACTACTGTTGGTGTTTTTCTGTTTGTTTATTGCTGTTTAATAAAGTGTGAAATATACAATATTACTCTCTGATGATTTAACTGATATAAGAAGTTCAGAATAAAATATTTAGAAGTTAGATAAACGGGTTGTTAAACAGAATTTCTCTGTGATAACGATCCTAGGTTCAGTAAATAGGACCCACGTTTAAGTTTAATTAATCACTGAATTTTAAGCGTGGCTGTGCCCCCTCCCAGGCCACACAACATCGCCTACATTTTGGTGCCCAATCGTGGTTTGTTTTCAAAAATAACATATTGAAAAATTTTATGAATAATCGCAACATTTTGGCACCCAACGTGATTAGTTTTTTTATAATAAATAAATTTCAAAAAATTTTTTGGGCCGAAGCAACATTCGGCAACAACAGCGACTTGTTTAACACAAAAATTTCAATACAGTTACACTATATTCCTATGCGCTGCGCTAGTGTACGCGTCAACACAACCTTGGTATGTTCAAACCTTTGATTATTTTTTAAACATTGCACCTTTTAAAAACAATTTTTTGGTAAACCCCGAAGTAACCCTTGACACACAATGTTAATGGTTTCAAAAATAAGACATATAAATAAAATTTTTTACACATTACTATATACTTAATAAAGCCTTGTTTTAACTTAGCTTTCATATAATTTTTTAGGGCCCAACGTTTTAATTTAACAATTCGAGTGCGTTTATTTATTCCGCAATAGGCGTAGAAACTGCGTGAGCACAAATATTTTTGCGACATAAAACAAATCTTTTTAAATAACATTAACAATTTTTTATACCCCACGGTAATATTTAAGTGTTAATTAGCGAGTAGATTTTAATTCTTATGTGCCATGGCAATGATTTCATACCCAACTTGGCTTGTTGCAACCTTAGGAAATGTTTTGCTAATTATTGGTCTCAGTCAATTGTTTTTTCTCTTCGCCGTTGGAGGCTTAGGCCCCCTTTCGCTTCCACCTTGGAATGCCTTACATAAGTGTGCAATGCACCTTATGTGACGCCGTAGCCGAGCTACAATGGGGTGAGGTCATTTTCTACGTTTCTACATGCGTGAATACTTTAGTGTTCACCCATATCCTGCTTGGCATGTCGATCACATCTCTTTGTGATCCGCTTGGGTCGAACCCAGCTCGGCAGTGGTCACAAAAATACTTTGATTCCTCTTCGAATCAACCCCTCTTGATTGAGATCATGTTTGAGCAATTTTAAACAACGACTAATATTTGATGATTGTAACGATCAAAATGAACGGGTGACTGATTCAGAACGAAGGTTGTTTTAAGCCGACTTAGGCAACTTCGCTCCACACAGAGTTAATTTAGCCTGAAGCGACTGTTGCTTTGGTGTCAACTGTTAGTCAGAACTAGAAGTGGAGATGCTTTTGCTAATTATGTAATAAGTTCTGTAACTTCGATCTTTGCATGTAAAACTTGACACGAAGTTTTGGTTTTTGGTTCATTTGTCGCGATTAAACCTACGCAACTTTTTATTGCGGTTGGGAGGTTCCTTACTCTCCCTGAAAGTGTATCAGTATTACTGCATAACTCACATGTTAGCATTGCCTTCGGGCGACGGGAGTGCCGATACGTAGTGTTGTGTGGAATTGATTTCCTATTTAGTATTGGTTGTTGAATTTTTATTTATTTCACTTGTGGAGTAAGATCACTTGAATATTAACACATATTTAACCTCACTCACAAACAATTTTTTAAATACAAATTTTTTACTACAAAAAAAGATTCTTTTAAATGTCACTATTACATATGTATGATGCATAGTTCCTACTACTCAACGTATGCTTATTTTTCACAGGCTCTGCCTTATCGACATGAGCAACCTCACTACGATCCTTACAAGTTAGAATGTTTATCATATCTAATATTAGATTCTTTTCTAACTAAGGGTGATCACTTGATATAGTAGGAGACAGTAAATATTTAAAATTAACATAATATGACTCAGAAATGGGTGAACATAGTAATTTCATTTTTGTTATTCCTTGCTTTATACAGAATAAGGAAGGTTATAACTTTTTGTTACTAAAAGTTATAAATTCCTTGCAAATGTGTTTAAACTATAGATATATTATAACTACTAACAATAGCAAATTTTGACATTGCATTGGAGCCTTACACAATTTTACCATGACACCGATATTTCGATAGATGCTTACTCGCACTTAGTTTTCAATAAAATACTTCCATTACTTTTCAAGAACTGACACTTCGCTTATGAATTCATGTTCAACGTTGATGCAAAAAACAATAACCATTATACAAATTTCGATAAGATGTTAAAGCACTATTTAAACGTTAGCACGTAAAGTAAATATGGTTTGTGGCTCCCCGACATTTTTTTCGTGATTCGTTCTTGTTCAGCGGTGCAGCTGCTCTCTGCGCTGTCACGCATTCCATGAGTATTTTCATAACAGAGTCATCTATTGCTATCAGTTCGAATTTTATGCTTAACATAGAGGTTGCATTTTTCTTGCACATGTTATCTAGGCCAATCAGCCTTATACTTCGTGGTTTGTTTTTAATATATTGTTTTCGAAATTTTCACGTGCCAACGTAACATTTTGTCACCCAATGTGGTTTAAATATAAAATATTTTATTTACTCAATTTTAACAACCGCCGACGTTACATTTGACGCACAACGTGGATTAACACCCTTTCAATGTGTTCAAAATATTGATCTACTATCAGCAGTAAGAACCACAAAATTCAGAATTTACTGCCTCGCATCATTCTAAAAAGGTGCCAACTCAACACTTGCCGCTCAATTCGCTGTTTACAAATCTCTTAATATTTTTATTGGCTTTACTATTTGAATTGATTGAAAATTACTGAGTACCGACGTAGCATCTAATATCAAACGTAGTTTCAAAACAACGTGCTTCATTAAATTCGCCCCAATAGACGCCGGCCTAACCTCTGGCTCACAATGTAGACCACTAGCTAGCCATAAAAAATCATAAATTAGCTAATCGCTAAAGTAACATTTAAATAAAGCTTCAAATTTTTAAGTGACAAACGTTTTACCTTTTTTATGGCCTACTTTATCCGGCCCGGGACGCCAATCCAATCGGTCAATATTTTTCCTGAAGTTTGTTTTGGAAACTACACTATCATCCGAGTCCTTANAGCCCTTGATTGGCTTTCTAGCATATCTGGAGCCAAAATTATGCCACAAAAAACAAAAAGTGGTCAAAATTTCTACCCCTACAAACTCCAACCTGGGGTAAAGAAAACCCATATTGGATATGGCCATAAATCGCCGCCAGAATAGGCTAGAGTGCTGTTCAAGCCCTCTAAAGACTTGTGAAGACTTTAGTTAAGACTGCAAAAAAAATTTTGGCTTGAGATCTCGGGTTTTTCATTGATGTTTACATAATGAGAGGATGTTTATGCATATTTGATTTGGATGATGACGTCATCCCCTGGGAGTCGAACAATTCATCAGATTTTGTGGCTCAAAGTTTTTTTTGGATCCTAGGCTACAATACGAGTCTTTAGAGCGTTTGATGGACTTTCTAGCACTTCTGGTTCAAAAGTTAAGGCAAAATAAGCAGAAATTAATTAGGAGAATTCCCACTAATTCCCTATGGATTTCCTGCAAGATTTGGAGCCTTTCAGCCATAACTTGGGCAACAGCAATGCCAGGAAGTCGATCTAGGGCAGTGCTTGTCAACCGGGTGTATCTTGCACCCCAGGGTGTACCAGAATTTTCCAGGGGTGTACCAACTTGATGGAATGTACAGGGGTGTACCAGATGTGTGCACTTCAAGAAGAGTCGCATTGTCCCACATATGTCGTTTGCTCCAAGGCAGATGTGTTAACTTTTCACAGGTTTTAAAACCGCATCTATCGGACGGGGTGCATTGTCTATCTTTTCCCGCCTGTTTGTTTGTAATGTTGGTCAGATGACTATCACGTATTCTTTTTTCTTTAAATGCAACATTCGTGAGTATGCCTCTAAGAAAAGTTTGGGAACCATTGCTCCAGCTTGAATTTTTTGTAAGCTAAATGTACCAACCATGCTTTTTTCTGCAATGATTATAATCGTTTTGTAGTAAGACACGTAACAATATTTTCCACATTACTTTTCAAGCAGTTAGCTGGAGCTAAGCGAGAACTTATACCAAGAGGAAGTGAGTAATGTCTATGTTAATTTTAATTTTGCATTTTTTCAGTTCAGATTTTAAGCTGTTATCATCTTATACTTTTGAAAGGCATTGCAGTAAGTTCTTGATCTTCAAAGAAAACTGAAATGCGCAATTTTTAAAAGAAAAATTTAGTAGCGGAAGATAGTTGTAAAAAAGAGCATAGTAACTATCAAAGGAAATACTTCAGTGAATCAAGTGAAAGTATGGACGTCAGCAAGTCACATGCTGAGCGCAACGTAGCCCACTTTTCCGGGAGTAAGGTCGAATTTTAGCAGTGTACAGTTAGATATTTTTTCAAGAGAAAAAGGCTTGAATTGTTAGGAAGCACAAAGGAGGAGCAATGCCTGCATTGTGCATGGGTTTTGTCACACAAAAGAAGAATGCTGAACCCGTATCCTTCAGGGCATTGCCTATTTTATACAACCGTATTTGATGAAAGTAATTTGGCTCCAGGATATCTCAAAAACGTGTGAGGTCGCAGCATTCTACTCATCAATATAAGTCAAAGGCATTCTTTGAAGCATCTCTAGAAAGTCTTTGTCGATGGAGGAAAAAAAGCCGTTTCCATGGAGAAAAAACAGCCATTTCCAAAGTAAGAAAAATTCCGCTATTAAGCAATACAACTAAACGTAGATGTCTTCATATTTCAGAAAATTTGTTGAAACAACTTCATGACAAGCTGAAGAAAGCTCAGTTGTTTGGTATTTAGCTCGATGAAATAACGGATATTTCAGAAGAGGTTCAGTTGATTTTGTGTTGTATGTTTGCCAATCAAGAAACAAAAACCATTCTTGAGTTGTGCTGTCTTTAACGTGGGAGTTTTCTCAACTGCTCACGCCATCTTTGCCATAGTGAATGAGTTCATTGAAAGCCATGGATTTGATTGGATGAAGTATAAGGCAGTTGCTACCAACGGCAACGGAGCAGCAACCTTGCAACGCACTACTAATGGAGCTGTTCGAAAAAACAAAAACGTTTCCCTTGACTGTGTTTCAATCTATTTTTTGGGGCTTTTTCGGTCACAGACCGAAGTTTTTTGAAATGAACGAAAAAACTTAGGTCAATTTGGTTGTCATGCCATTATCAGACATACAAAAATGTCCCAAAATAAAAAAAAATGACAGAAAATTTTAAGTTATTTTGGAAAAATGACCGAAATGTCTCAACGGAAATAAACCTAGGTTTCAACTCACTGAATGATTAATCAAGAATTTGTGGTTAGAGTTTAATTTAAGATAATAACCAGGGGTCATGTCTGGAGATTGTTCTTGAGGATGTCAAAAAATTGAGAAATTCATCCTCTCACATCCAAAGAAGCATCGAACGTTTTCAGAAGTGTGCAAAGACATGATAGCAGACACTGAGGTTATATTTCATGCTGAGGCACGCTGGTTTATCCAGAGGAAAAGTGTTAGAGCTTTATTTGATTCTGAATTTGTGTCATGGATTGTGAAGCCATTTTCATACAAGTAAACTGACTTGGGCTTTTCGCATGTAGCTGCAACAACGCAGAAAACGGCAGGACACGGCACCAGGGGTGTAACGAGGGGGGCAAGGGGGTGCAATTCCCCGGCGCGTAGTCACTATGGGGGCGTCCAATGGCTGCGGGGCGCCGAAAATTCCCAACAATGTCACAAGTACTTTCTTAAATATAAGCTGAACGTATGCTTTCGAAAGATCTCAGTTTCGAATGTGGGGGCGCCAAATTGCTTCTTGCCCCGGGCGCTATCTAACATCGTCACGCCTCTGCACGGCACAGCACACGTAACAATAAAATTAATGAAAGTCAATCTTCCTGCTCATGAAGTTTGCACAACACCCAGTATGGATAAAAAAAGAAATCATTTCATTTACTACGATTGCTCCCGCTGAATTTCATCCGCCAGTTGTGAAAAACATGTTTTTAACCCTGTTTCAAGGGCGGTTTTCATATGAGGATCAACATCCTTGAATGAGTTCTGTTTGAATAAGAGCTGATGATGTCTACATCGTAGGCGAAATATATACTCTTTAAGATCTTAAAGTGTCTGATTCTTTGCTGAGAAAAGATGTCTTTCCATAGACAGAGTCCTTGATTGAGTATGTTTTTTTCATTTTATTTCGACAAGCGCAGAAAATCCTTGCTCGCAAAGGTAGGTTGTTGGCATGCGATCAAAACCGTAAATCGCTTATTGGGTGAGATTTCGGTATTCAGAAATGCTGAGAAGTGATACGCAAAAATCTGCTAAGAAACCGACTTTTACAGCGTAAAAATCGCTTACATTTCACACTTTAACGTAAAAATTGCTTACATTTTACACTTCAGTGCAAACTACAAGACTTCACGAGTCTTTCGAGTGTTCGAATCACGAATAGCTCGCTATCATGTTCTAGCGGCGAGTTATCGTTATCACGCTAGCCGCCAGCGGGAGACTCAATACATTTTCTGCAATTTTCTGATTTGGGGGTAGAATGGGGTTTTTGGGCCATGACTTTGGTTCCAAACATGCTAAAAGGTCAATCAAGGGCTCTATAGACGCGGCTGATCGTCTAGTTTCCACAAAAAGTTTGAGCCAAAAAATGGCTCATTGGATTGGCGCCGAGGGCCCGCCAAAGTTGTTCAAAAATTCAAAAACATGCCCTCTTTGTGGCGTCACCAAGACAAAAGCCCACACTCAAATCAAATAATTTTTTTTCATCGAAACTAGAAGACTTGCAGAATCTGTAGAGGGTTTGAACAGCTCTCTAGCTATAGAGGCTGGCGAGTTATTGCCAAAAATGTGCCGGCCTAAATGTAGGCCGGCGCGGTCGTTAAAGGAATTTGTTTTGACTCAGAAAAATTTGTAAATTGTCTTGTTCATTAAAAACACTACCAACCCTTCTGTGTAAAGACAGGAGGTGATGCCCTGATGAAGCTCCCATGTTCTGGCCTACTACTCAATATTGAAGTATGTTATTTGAGAACGTGGAAAAGAGGCGAATCATTTCTTTTTATTTTAAACACGCACACTCGATGTAGGCGAGTGTATATAGCAGCAGCACTAATCAAAACAGCACAGAAAAATGGTAACTCGTCAGTTGCTTTCAATCCTTTAATGTTTTTCGCAGGTATTCCGTCGTTTAAAGCACTTGCTAATGAAGTAACAATCTTTTAAAATATTTTTCTATCTACCACTCACCTGTTTCGCTGTATTCTTTTTATTTTAACGCTAAGCAGTAAGTTAAAATTCTGCACTGATACTCAAACTTCTTCGCCACATATTTCGCGTTTTTTTGACTAACAAATCTTTGCCATTTTTTGTAACGTTACCTGCACCTTTCCCCGTTCTTTTTTCCTCACACGACATGTAATTGATTTAGAATTCTCCAAATATTTAGAAATAAGAGGTGATAAATTTAGAGATTTAAAAAACNAAAACACTACCTTAAAATTTCAACAGCAAAATTGTAACTTNTTTCATCCATCNAAACCTGCCCACTCAGTCCAAAACAAGTTTTAAAAAATTTTCCCGTGGTTCCCCTGTTGATGCAAATAATAAAATATTTAGTCCATTANAGTAATAGACGTTTTGGCACGAATTAGGTTTACACTTGAACCAGCGAGGTAATGTAGCAGACAAAATTATTGTCTACTACAACTTGGATATTGAATATTAAAAAGGATCATTAGATGTCAAGCTAGAAGGTATGAAGACCAGGACTATGGAAACCTTCAACAGGGAAATCCGAAATCAACCAATCATGAAAAACGTCATAGACACACCCACTTATCGATCCAGTAACGAATGGACATTTACAAACAAAGATGGTGTTGTTTCCTAGCAACACAGGAAATGTAAATACATTTAAGTACTTTTTAGGGACTTTCCCAAGAGTCTAAAATTAGAACCTATATAAAGAGAAGGGTATAAATAAGGCTGATTTCGCAGGCCCAAGGGCAGAGTGGTGCTAGATCACCTGAAAGGCTTGTCCTTTCCTGACGGCTCCGCTCTCCTTCGACTATATCAACCCATTTTGGTTTGTGCAGTAGAAGTAAAAACGAAGCTCTGCCTTGCAGTACCCTGAGGCTCGGAAGGAGTATTGTGAGTGCTGTTGATTCTCTCCGCGGTGTGCAGAGATGGTCAATGGCTTGAGTCTTCAACCTAAAAATGAAGTTAGATTCATTTTTAGTTAAACAGAAGTGGCTTGTCCCCATGAAATTCTGTCACTGTGTTTCATGAAACGGCTTGTCCGAGATAACCGCTGACAGACTGTTTCATGAAATGGCTTGTCCAACCAAATCCCTGTCACCCTGAACCATAAGTTCTAGATGACAAATTTGGACATATCTTAAAACCTTTGTCCTAATAAAACTCTGTCATTATGTACAGTGAATTAACTTTGTTAGAATGAAGTTCTGCCACGTTAAGTTACAAACTAGAAGGGATATAATTGACACTAAACAAATTACAAATAATATCAAAGGCTTACAAGTCAATAGACTTTGCTTACCTGGCAAACCAGGAAACATCTAAGGTATTAAGATACTGACTCATAGTTTCCTGACTGACATATATTTCTAAAACAGAAAATACCAACTATGAGTGGCGATTCCCATGCATGCACTAGACAAAGTAATCTGTGGTTGTTGGATTGATTCGAGAGAGAGCTTATACAAACTGTAAAAGACTTTGATGGGTAAGTGTTCTTATTTAACAATGTGACAATGCTATCTTGAACAATAAAATACATTTGAACAATTTATATTTGCATTGAGTTTGTATACATTAAATAAGGAAGTTGTCAGAAGCCATAGGGAGATCAAACAGGCATTGACCTGCGAACATCGTCCTTGGTGTAACTGCTAAGGCGAACTCACGGATTAGCTATAGTTACACCTAAATACAACCTTTTGAGTTCTATTACAGACCAAAAGATGATTGTACAGTAATATCTCACCGCATGCTCCACTGCAGTGGCATAGCAATGCTATCGGTCGCCCGGGTCCGACAATAAAAATGCTTCCTCTTTCCACTCCTCACATTTGCTTACAACAATATAAAATGAAAGACAATCATGTATCATGCTTATTATTACTATAAGGAATAATAAAGTCTCTTGAACATCACAATTAAATACTCACAAACTCAAAAAGGGTCTTGTGTTTAATTCTCGATTATGGGTCTTGTTTCTGTGCTTGTTCTCCACCTTTCTCATCATTACTTTTCCTATTTTTTCTGCCTTCTTTGCATAGCCTATGCAATCATGTATGGCTACATAAATATCATAGTTGGCGCATGGCAGGCTATGGTTCAACGGGAAAGTTTAATTTTTTGTCATTACTTGTGAAACAATTGGGACCGTGGATTGTATGTGTTTTCCGTGGCGACTACAAAGTGTACAGGACTAATAAAGCCTTGAAGCAAATTCGGTTTGCTTTTGGTGCATGCAGAGTTTTTCTTAAAGAAACTGTTAGGTACCCAATATGGACCTGTAGTGACCCGATATCTCTGATTCTATGGACCCGATTTTCTCTGATTCTAGGAACCCGATTTTCAATTCTAGGGACCAGAATCGGGTCCCTTTCGACAGGCATTGTTGGGTTGCAGCATGCTGTAGCACACATGTGTCAAACTGGTAGCGCGCGGGTCAAATGTGGCCCGCCACGTCTTTTTATCTGGCCCGCGAAGCTTATATTTTAAGACTCAGCCTACTTAGCTTTTTTGGAGCAGTAGTGGTTTAGTGGTTTATACTTGTTTATAAAGGAGAATGATGTCTTTGCGACATGTGCGCAATTTGGTGGGGGACGCGGGAAAAGCGTCCCCCCCACTTTTTCAGAAGGGGGGACATAATATGCCATGTCCCCCCACTTTTTTCTCTTTAGGTTTTGTATTTGGAGATTAGGTTTTGTATTTCGAGAGCTTTCAAAAATAAAAGTGATGTTTGTCACGTTTTGTGCGAAAAAAAAAGTGATGTTTGTCACGTTTAAAGTGATGTTTGTCATAAAAGTGATGTTTGTCACGTTTGTACGTTTTGTAACTTTTCATGTTAAATGGCAGGCCATACACAGCCAGGTTGATGTTGAAACAGAGTTTGGTGTGTTCAAGTATGTACTTTCCACGATGGGTGTAAGCAAGCAATCAATCAGCAAATTTTTAATAGGAAATCGATTTCACGTAAAATTACGCATCCTCAGTCCTGAAAATTGCAAGCAAAGCTTACGGGTGAAAA
>JGI24159J19872_10010229_pt1 | contig 12301 bp, 10 predicted proteins | sample Ectturendosymbi4_FD_19872 | JGI IMG/M metagenome (IMG submission 19872)
CAACTTCAATGTGTTCAATAATATAAAGATAACTTTACATTACAGTGTTTACATGCGCACATCAGGTGAGAAAGTACGCATATCGGCTGAAGCAGAACGTGTTCAATCGGTTTCATATTCTCATATAAGATCACTGTCAGGGTTATATACAGCGCATGGTATGTTTAAGGGAAAGCAAGCGAGGTACTTGCCTCGGGCCCCCCTTTGCAACTGTAATGTGTAAAGTACCTTGCTTTCAAAGAAGCCCAACAGGAACTGTTATGTATAAGTCGGCTACTTTACTTTAAAAAGGGCCCCCAACAGCAGTTGTAATGTGTAAATACCTTGCTTTGAAAGGGGGCCAAAGTAACTGTAATGCATAAGCACTTTTTTTTCAAAGGGCCCCCTAACTTTATTGATTTCTCGTGCTTCATATTGCAATTTGGGGGTCGAAGCAAGCTTTCTCTGAGGTGCTAGGTGATGACGGGTCTGGAATTTTGGGCCCCCTGTGGCAGTGTGGCTCCCCCCCAATTGGGGGGTATGGAGTGCGGCTGATACGGCTCCGAGTGTAGCAAATGTAAACTGCTCAACCACGCTCACCCGCTCGTTTTGAAGGCGTTTAGAAGGCAGTGAATGATTTGGTACTATTTCATAAAAGAAAACAAAATTCTGAACGCAAATCACCCTAAAGCATGCATCATGGTGCAGGATGGGAAACAATGCCGGAAATAAAACTCTGCGAATTTTGTTGTTCAAAATAAACAGATTTTTAAGCGTGCTTAAAACTGGATAGATTGCAATTAAACGGCACTTTCGCACAAGTGACAGCAAAATGAATAAAAACATGATATACCGCATAGAAATCAACAAAACGAACGTCCGCACCAGCACCTTATGCAAACTGACAAGCAAAGCGTTATGCACTTCGTGAAGACGAGATGGAGCGACTGTGACTTTGTCTCGAAAGCAGATTAAGTTGTCGAAAATTCGGGAAACAAAAGAAGGTTTGCTCTGCAACAAAAAAAACAACGCAATTTTCAACTCGACAATGCAGCTTCTTTTTTCAGACAAAGCAAACACCAAAATCACCCAGCGTTGCTTCGATCAATATCGTTCGTTCAACGCTGTACGACTTTGCGCGAAAACCTACATTTGCGTAGAGCATGTCAGAACAGTGTTCTATAACCGAGCCAACAACGCAGTAGACATGGACGATTGACGCGCCTGAAGACCGAGGCGACCTGGCGATGCGCAGGGCTGTGTCGACGCTTGGCAAAAACCATCGGTTTGCTACGTCGGTCCATTTGACGCGACTTAGGAAGTCCTGCGGATATAATGCAGCGCATCAAACCCAACACTGTAGTATGAACGAATAACAAACACTGGCACTTTGCGCTAAATACCTTGGCTAGACTGTATTGTTTTGACAAGCTTTTGATCATGGAAGCAAAGGAGAGTTCCAAATCGTCGTGTAATTCCTTTATTGGCTGGAGATTCATAAGAGCTCTACAAACAACATTGTTAGTTGTCACGTAGCACTTTTATCAACACACGGAATACCAAGTAAAAAACTGCATCACTCCTTTTGATTCCAAGAAAGTTTTTTTTTTAATTCAAAACACGACCGGAGCTGTATTTATTTACAAGTTATACTCTAACCGAAAAGTCGCGAATATATTTCTTATATCGTAAAAGCTTTGCACAACTACATGAGATCCAGAATGTTTTCATAACATTTATTACTATTATCATAACAGCTTGTGCAATCTAGAACAGGGGAATGCGATTCAGACAATAATTACAAAAAAACGGAAGTCTGCGACATTTTGTAGTTATAACCAGTGAGAACAATTATAGTTCTAACCAATGACAACTTTTGATAAACCAGTAGAATGATGCAGCAACAAGTTGGTACTTTATTCAACCGCAGTCCCAGATTTCAAAAACGAAAAGAATTTGCAAAAATTAAAAAATATTTGGAAAGTTCGTCTACAACGCGGTTTTTCCTTTTTTGCGATACTAACTGGTTCAGCTCATTAACAGTTTTGTTGCTGCTGNAAACGAAGAACGAGCATTTTATCCATCCTTGAACAGCCGCATCGCAGAGTTCCGACGCGGTGCCGCTTTTCCTCGCGCAGCTGTTGGCGACCTCGTAATCCGCGTTCAGCCTTGATATCACGTCCGCTTGCTTGAGGCAACTGCACAAGAAGTTCCATCTCCAAATGCCGTCGACCTTTGCTTGGGTTGCAAACAGCATCCACAGCGTAGAAAAACTTGACGAACTTTCACTGTCGCAAATGGCACGGATGTGAGTTAACGTTGGAAAAACAGCGCAAGTCGATCATGCGCGGATGTTGGGTTCAACTTTGGTTGAATTAAGAAGTTTTGAGTCAGTGGCTGTTTTTATGTCCGCAACATCAAAACTGAAACAATCACACCTCAAAATCGAGTTAAAGTTAAAAGATTGCGTTTCGAACGAAGGTGGTAGCACAGAATTGGCTTTTACTTCGTATTTTGCCGTTTACGAGGTCTACTGGCATGTAAAAAAATTCTGTTTTGAACACCGCTCTATTTTGAAAACCACAAGGGCTGCATGTTTGGATCTTTCATGCACAAGCAAAATTCCATGAAAAACGCAATTTCCTACGCAAAAAAGGCCTGTATAAACGTTGAGAGGGCGCCATTTTTCCAAGATCCTAGAGTTAGTTCCGAAAGTTGTCTTGAGTTTGCTCAAAACGAAACGTTTGTTCGTTTGAGCGCAGTTCCACCAGTTGTTTCGTGTCACATAGATTCTAACAAACATTTTCGCACTTTTGTGGTGCTTCAAACTTGCGCCAAATTAAAAACCATTGCCTTCTGCAGTCCGGTCGTAGGCGGTGGATTTTTCTTGGACCCGATTCGGGTCCCTAGAATCAGAAAATTATCATCGGTCTCTAGAAGTAGAGAAAATTGGGTCCCTAGAATCAGAGAAATCGGGTCCCTACAGATCCATACTGGGTACCTAACATTTTCCTTAAAAAAAACCTGGTATAAGCTTCACCAGAAACACCAACGCACCGCAGGATTTTTTCTTCTGCTGGTTTAATAAAATGTACTGCACTAAAACTCAAAAGTAGGCATTTATGTACAACGCGAATAATGTTCACACGCACGCCAACTACACGGTTGCAAACAGTACTCGCAAAATGTCCACAATCACGAACCAATGCTTTGCTTGAGGGAACAAAAATTTATGAGAGCATGAAAGTTGTAACGTATTAGAACAGCACACCAAAAGCGGCAGGCTAAACATCGTGGAGCGGAAAGAAACCCAAAACTTAAAAGCATTTCAAGCATCTTCCTCGTCGCAAGGTAAATGCAGGTAATTTCCAACATGAGTACGCGTATTGCACACACGTCGGTGAAGATGTTTGGAGGTTTTCGCGATACCATTTGCAAAAGCAGCTAACGTTTGTAAACTCTCCACAGTTTTTTTGCTACACTTAATGTAGGGTCGTGCCACGAAGCCGTTTTTATGAACTAAGCAACCAAATAGTAGCGAGTTGCGGAAAATATTTGCATTTATATTCAGTTCACTTCGGCTCATGTCCAGGTTCCGGACAAATTCGACGCACTATCCAGACTGGCCTTCTTGACAATTTCGAAGCTGCCATGTCCAGTGACACGTGTTAATAACACAAAATTTGGCTGTTGCAAGGCGGTTGGCATGCGTCTTTCAAAAACCGCTAGTATATAAAACATACCATGAACCTGATTTCGCAGTGTTCTACGTGACCTGTAAAGAAATTCAAACGCCAGGGAATGAGGAGAACTGGAAAACGCAAGAAAAATCATGCTTCTGACTTCAAACCGAATTTTTTTTGTTTGTTGACACAAGGAATGTATGTTGAGATTACACTTCACCCATACAAAAATAGACGCGCCCACAAACACTCGCGCACACAGCAGTCGGCGGTTGCTGGCTTTTAAGGACGACGGGTGTTGTCAACAAAACCATCACCAACTTACAAATGAACGCTCAGGCAGGTCATGTCCCGTGCAATCTCGAAAGGAACATCGACGGGATGAACACCATTGGACAGCATATGCTGATTTAGCCACGGTTGTAATTCATCCACTAAACGAGATGCGAGGCGAATGCAACCCGTTTCGCGAGCGTCGTTTACTTCGCAGTGAGCTCTGAAATATAAATTAGTTTAGACATCACAATAGCAACTGCAGCTGTTGGTACTTTAAGTTTCGTTTATTCGTCTACGCGTTGAAAGTTTGTCTTCAAATCTTATCACATCACAAATTAGAGAAAAATTAGAAATTTTTCATAAAACATGAATAAAGTAAAATTTAAACGTGCCGCAAGTGATTATTTTCTGCCATCTTCTAATGCAATCGATACAACTTACTTTAAAAAATACAATATCGCAATATTGGTCTTAACAGAAAATATGTGGAAACTGACATTAGACACGTTTATCTAAAGTGCTAAGCATTAGCTTCATGGACGCTAGAAGTCCCTGACCGAAGCTTACAGTGCCTGGAGTGCCAACGATACCATCTGGAGTTCCTGCCTGGACAACGATTTTAACAGAATGCTGATAGAGACTGGCTTCAACAATTAGCATCGGTAAGAAATTATTTCCTGTCGGAACAAGCTCTGTTGCACAATATTACTTGTGGAAAACGATGTTAAGATGTCAGCAACTCAAATAAAAACTTACCTCAAACACGCTAAAATTTCTTTTGCGAACGTGACGACAATCTGCGCGTCTGCAGGTCCACGCTTTTCTACGACAGTACTCAAGCTGTTCGGAGGTATCAAACCGATCTGCGACAATCGTGACAACGTTTTGGGACAAACTGACCCAAAAACCTAATTTGCTGAGCAATAATTGAATTTATTATATTGAGAAGTGACTAAATAAGGTCAGATACAAATTTCCATCGGCATACCTGCCCGTTTAAAAAGTTCGGCGAATCTCGTAAAAGATCAAGTACGCGCCGAAGGTAAAAAGCAAACAATTTATAAACGTCAGGACTCGACCCAGGCGCAGAATTTTCAAGCAGCGATCTGAAAAATAAGCAGAAATACAACGTTATTTTACATGAATCCCAACACAAAGGACTGCTCAACGCATTGGAAATTTTTTGCGTAGTATCGGCGGCAAATGTCGATGACACACAAACCTGCATAAATGGAGGAAGAAGGTGGCCGCGTGTGTTACGAGAACTTCGAACATTACTTTTCTCTCAAGACAAACATGCATCGATGCGAAAAGACCTGAAAAAATAAACTGTTCAAAGTTTGCGTTTCATTTCAACTCAGAGCAAAACGAACAGCTCCGTAAAAATTTCAGATACTGCAGCTTTCCCTCCCGGCGCATCTAGATGATGAAAATTTATCGCTGAAACTTGCCAGCCATGCATCAGCCGCGCACGGCGTTTATACAACATGAGTCAAACTCGTTTACTGTAGGAATTTTCAATTCTGTACAGTATTTCACCTGGAGTCGGATTCAAACTGAAGATCACGCGTTGCTTGTGGTAACTGTATGTTAAAGGGAATTCGAGCACGTTTTCTGCACAACCACAATCTCTGAAAATAAGTGAATGATCCAAGTACCCACAGCCGGCGTGTTGCCAGAATCTTATGCACAGGTTCTCTGCAACGTTCGAGTACCCACTACACTATGGGTCAGTGGTGTAGGAGGCGGGGATGCAGGGGGTGCAAGCGCACCCCCAAAAGTTTTGATTTGTCGACAATTCGGGAAAAATCTACGAAGAGGTTCGCAAAATATCTGAAATTCTGGGCAAACTACCTGCAAATATGAATAAAAATGGCACTCAACGTTGTTTCATTTTTAAAAATTGGCGCCCAACGTGGGAAGAATCACATGAAGACCCCTTTTTGGAGGTCATCACAAAATGATCTCTGTGGGAGGAAATACTCACACAGAGTTGCATTAAAACTTTGAGCAAGTTTGGGGAAATTCGGGCAAAAATCTTTCGCACCCCCAAAAATTTGCCTGCTCCTACACTTGTGCTATGGGTACATATGAAATTGGATCCGCGCATACTTGCAAAAAAAAACACATACATATAAACCGATCTCGTGACCGGTGGCCCAAACGTCCATGGTCAAAATAATTTGCGATGTCAAAAGTAGAAACTCGAGTGTATTTAACTTAAAAGAACCACCTCAAAAAGCCAAAAATAACAACCTCGTCCCGTTTTCTTTTTGGGAATGATGCGCTGGCTAACACGCCAGCTACGGTATATGAGGCTGGATCACATCTCATCATTAAAAAAGTTTGTTACCACTTGCCAATAAATCGAAATAGTTCTGGTATTGGAAAATATGAGCACGTTTTCCCATTGTGTTAACACATATTGCGCTTAGATAGACGCGGCATCTGTAGATAGATTAACAGAGCTCTTACCGCACAAATGACTGCGTTAACATCGACAGAAACAATCCAGAACTCCGGCAGAAAAAGGGGGCCTGTACAACGTTTGAACCACTGATACATGATTAAGACTTGCACTACCAGCGAGTAAGTTTTATAGCGAGTATTTGCATTGCACTAGCGAGCGCGTAAGTAAGTTGCAGTAGGTAAGTAAGCGAGTAAGTATTTGCACTACTAGCGAGTAAGTTTTATTTTTATTGAAACGCCCCAGATTAGCAACGCATACCACTAACGAATATGCTGTAGTGAAGTCAACATGGGCCATCTTACCTGTTACGATCAACTGTTGCTTTCTTTGCCCAGCCCTTGTAAGCGGGCAATGCCGTATAAGCGACGTGGACTCGGCCAATATGCTTGGCGCATGATTTTCGGTGCAGTAGAGTAGCAGAAGTGACGTGACAGAGAAAAACCGGTAGATCCCCAATTCGTTCAATTGCTTCATTACGTTGATTTGTATTCTTGAAAAAAACCTAGCAAAAATAACGACCGAAACTGTGTTTTCCAATCAACTTTCATACGACACTGACCTTAAAAAGTACGCTGATTGCCCACCTGTCCTTGATTTGTTCCCATACACTTCCTTTGCTCTCTTTCAGTAGTGTTTGAAGTACAGACAGAAACGCAAAAAAGCTGTCTGAATTTTTCCTTTCCAAATTGTCAGTGTGAACTTCGTCAAGCAGCTTGCATTCATCAATCCAGTCTCGAATGCAAAGTTCGTTTGGGATAAAATTTCTTATATCTGTGCAAAGCCACGTGAGACATTTGCGAGTAACTCCTGTGTAACTCGCAAGGCAATCCATTTCACCGCACGGTACACACTCTCCTATCGCGACCAAATCAAACGAATACGGCAAACCTGAAACCTGCCACGTCAATGTTGTGTGGCGTCTCGCAGAAAAAAACAATGTTCGACGCGTTCGATCAAGACCTACTACTTAAAAACAGGACCTGTTTATCCTGAAGGCCTTGCTTCAATCTCCATGTCATCACCTTTTCATCTTTTCGGATATTTGTCATGAGAGCATGTTTTTAAGTCAACGCGTAGCGCGAACTCGCAAGACAATTAAGATTGCAGTAAATAAATAGCGAAAATATAACCAGTTTGGAAACAACAAACTTCTAGTTTGATCCCCTCTGCCATTTGCAAGGTTACCAAGTCTTAACAGACTTTTCAAGCTAGAAACATTGCGAAATTCCGCTAGAATAAGACCAACTGTTTAGGCCGCTGGACCAATTATACTTTGGACTCTTTGGAGCTAGACAGGATTAAAATCTGCTCGATCTAGCGAAAAATCCACTAAATTGGCAACCCTGTCACATGCATTACACATTGTGACAAACCGATTTGCAAACACGCAGTTATCATTTCTCGCACAATGACGACCTTCTGTGTTGACTGCTTAGTTTTCTTACCTTGCTGTTGAGTGGGAACGACTGCATTTAATTTTGCGCTGAAATGTCGCCACAAAAGGTGAAAGGAAGCAAGCTGAGAAGAGTCCCAGGGTGCATCGGATGGGGATGTTCTAATTGCTTTGATGACTTTGGAGTAACAGTGCAACTGATATGCGAGGTATTCATCGTGCAATGCACACTTTGTCAGCGAAAGACGGATGAGCCTTGTAATTAATGTTGAACCACGGTCGCCTTGGGATGGAAACCACTGAAAAGACGATTGTGGGCGAAAAAAGCAGTGATTATTGAAAATGAAGCCAACCAATTTATTCTTAGCCACATGCCAAACTCACCACGTCTTTCACCCACCACCACGCAAAGTTAATCGCATCCTTTTCACATTGAAACAGCTTATCGCTCGAACTGTGGAGAGTCTTCCCGTTTTCGTTAGCTGCTTTAACGTTTTGCAAAATGTTGTTTATAAGGTTTCCGACTATATTCCAGAAATCAATTGATTCGCCCAATTTTTCAGTGCAGTTCTTCAAAAAGGTCAGAAAACATTCACATGGGAAGGACTTCTTGACAACAAGCGAAGACAAAGAACATTCAGCGCCTGGAACAATACAATCGCAAACGAAATGAATAGCAGTACTTTTCACAGCCAAATGTCTTGATAACTTCATAAAATCCTATTAGTATATTTGTTATCTTTCGGATACCAAGATTTTTGACCAGAATTATCAAGTAACAGTAAGTCACAACTCGCGGACTCCAGGATGGGAACCGCAGGTTCAAGTATACTGTTTTCATTAAGCCCGAAACAAAAACTGCATAAGCTGGTGGATTAAACTCATATATTCAAGGTAATCTAACAAACATCTGTGGTTGCAGTGGTTGGTACATAAGTTTGACAGCAACCGTGACTATACCGATTACTGGCGTAGCGCTGCGAAGACAAAAAACACACTTATTTACTATTCATTTGTCGCTGACGTGCGACTTTGCCAATCCGACAAAGCGGTTTCTGTTTCTCCGGGACCTGCGACACCAAAAGGCGAATTACAGGCGACTATCCATCCCGAATAATTTCAAGGCTTCTGTAAATGGAACTTTACTTTGAGAACTCTTTAGACTGTGATTTTCAACATTTGAAAAAGCTTGGACGAAGAATCAACTCATCTGATGTATCAAATTATTATATAATTCATATTATGACTGAAACATTACTACTAAACACGATGCGTTTCATTTTTTAAGGGGAAATAGAAAATATAGCTTTTTTCCACACGATTTTTTTGGTGTGGTGCTGCTCCGCGCGTGGATCATTGTCTACGATATCGGTGGATTTGGAGTTTATTTTAGTCTTAACGAACTGCGTGAGTATAGTCACGTTTTGAGGAAAAGATCATAACGCTACTCTTTTAGACCAGCGGGCTCCAAACAACGGCCGGCGAAGCTGTTTCATCCGGCGGCAAAGACATTTTGTCAATAATGAAGAAGTAATATATTCACGAAAAATTAGCTGATTTGGTAGAATCCAACATTTCCCGTAAGATGTCCGGCCCTCGCACTTCTATGCAATAGCTTATGTGGCCCTCGAACAAAAAAGTTAGAGAACCTTGTCTTAGACCAACTGATGGAATGGCGAGTGCTGGCCGCATAGCCATTGTGTCCAATACTATAGCAAGCCAGAAAGGAAGCTGCGAGAAAAGGACAGAAATTAACGTTTTCCATCCCAGAGTTAGCAGTCCGCAGCAGATAAATATACAGATTATTTTCAGTAGTTAACAATTTATCAACAACGCCTTTAGCAAGAAGGTTGTTGCTTTAGACCCAGCGCCTGTGTCAAGCGAAATTTCTGACCTTTGCGAAATTTTTGACCTATTGTTGTTTTTCAGTTATTTTGCTTCTCAGAATAAATAAATAACGTCTGGTAATTCGTCTTTTGTTGTGTAAATTAAAACATTTTGGTTAGATGTCAGGTACCCACAACAAGCTACAGCACGGGAATAAATTTCACCATTGAAAATTTTCGGACTTAGTCCTTGACCTCAATTATTTTTATTTTTCTCACCCCAACCCATACCCTAACCCGACAGACTTACCTAAACACGAATTCCTATGCCCTAATAATCAGTTTTATCAACGTATTTAGCATGTAGAACAGTGGTTCTCAACTTGTTTGGTCTCATTTACCATTTAACAAAATCAAAAAATTGATTTTATCCCCAACAATTGTTAATGTGTCAAGGCATGACTTTTCTGGAAATGGTCTGGGACAGGTTCTCCTGCAAAAATGCTTTAAACTTACACTCAGATACATGAATTTTTGTGCTTACTGGAACCAATTTTAGGGTAATGCTTGTACGAAAATTATCAGTCTCTGGGATGAAACCTTAATAAAATGCTCTTACATGCAAGTANGAATACTTTTAAGAAGTGGTTCGCTGAGGTNGTTGAAATTCTAAAAACAGTTTCGNACGAACCGGTACATCACTGAATCAATCGGCAAAATGTTTGGAAGAAGNAATACACAGCCATGTTTCAAAAAAAATTTTTTTTTGGAAAGTGAAAAACAATTTCAACCAGTCAGTCAGTGAGACTTGTGTGCTTGTTTTCTACGCACAATATCTGAGGTTCTGGGAACAGTGGTTAAATGAGAGATACTTTCATGTCATCCTTGGGAATCAATCGAGATCAATATTTTGTTTTATGGTCATCATTGAGGAGAACCCTGCTTCACACAGATAAGTATTTTGAAAAGATATAATAACCTCAATTGCGCGCTTCGACAGCGTTGGAAACTCTTCACCCAATCCACACCGAAATTTGGAAAAGTCATAGTTGCAAGATATGAATTTGAAATAAGCATTTTTCAACATTGGAGATCAATCAAAACATCTTTATAAAGTACTTTGAAAAGACGAGCCCGTCTCTGGTGAAATTTACGCGTTCAGTAACGTGTTTCAAAACTATTTTCAAATATTCTGGAAGGGCTTTACTCGCCAGTGCATGCCGATGAAGAACACAAGGGGTAGAAATGATGTGCAATGCCATTTATTCACCAGAGTGGTAAAAACTGACTTCGCTGAGCACATAAGAGGCCCCCTCTCTGCATAGTGAGTAGGGCTCCGACAAGGGAGGGGGGGGGCAATGCCCCGGGGCAGCACTTTTGGTGAAAAGAAGGAATAGCAAATATCTTTCACGAATGAACCTGAAGTTAGATTTAGGTTTAGGTTTTAGATTTTGATTTTGGTTAAGGAACTACCATACGTCCCAGTTTAACGTGGCAAGTTTCTTGGGGAGGGGGGCGGAACTTTTCGACTCGCCCCTGGGCGGCACTTCCCCATGTCGGGGCCCTGATAGTGAGGCAACGTGATTACACGAGTTTGTTTTGTTGAAAGAAATTATTAATTTTTTCGTGTCCATCAGTCACTTCGCAAGTCGTCTCTAGACTTTCGCACGTCAAGAACTCACTCTTTCAACTCAAATGTATGTATATATCGGCAGTAAACCAACAAATACGTGCACTTCAACACGTCAGTTGACCCATCTAGCTGAAGGGTGACTCTTGCCTTATAACTTCAAATTTCATCTGCTACATGATATAAAATATTTATACGACAGCGTACTGTATGGTTTGATAAATAAATTTCCTTATGTTTCTTCTTTTGTTCACTTTTCGATTATATCCAAGGTGCACGGTTTGATAAGCCATTCCCCTATTGTATACGATTCCTTTGCTTTTGCTATTGCAAAAGCAACGCGACAGTCCTAACGTGTCTTTCAGAAAAGAAACCTGATAAAGGCAGAGTTCCTACAGCACGAAATTGAGCGCAAGTGGCTGTCATGTACGTGTGTGAAAACGAGTGAAGCGAGCTTACAAAATTGACGGCTTCATCGAACCATTTCAAGGCACATGGGGAAAAAGATACTTTCAGTTTTTCAACATCATCTGTTGTGCTGAAGTCGACCCGATGTCCACGTATGATTCTAAATAAGTCTTCTTCTTCGACATATTTGCTGAGAATATCGAAACCTTTATTTGTTAACTAAGGAATAACTCATTCGCTAAAAAGACCAAAAAACGCTGTCCACTGTCCAGTCTACAAAGAAAGAGAAAAATGGCGCTAGTGTCTGACCATTGTGAAAACAGTGAAATTTATTGCACAAGAGAGGATTTCTGAAGAGAGCCACAACCTCCTTTTACGAACAAACTCCAAATTAGGCCGTGAACAGAAACATTGTTGCTCATCGATTTGGTAACCTACATGCATGTGCAACAATTAACTAAAAAGACAAAACTTACTACTGAGCACAACTCTGAATCATAATCCAAGGTGCAGCATCTCAATTTATGTGATATATCCGTAAACCTAATTCATAACAACGCTCTATGACACCTGACATTAAGCCTCTCATCAATCTATGAAAAAAGCACTGTCGGATGCACATTTGCAGGTTTTTTT
>JGI24159J19872_10010231_pt1 | contig 12300 bp, 8 predicted proteins | sample Ectturendosymbi4_FD_19872 | JGI IMG/M metagenome (IMG submission 19872)
TGGGAATGCTTTCAAGTGTTTACAAATGGCGTTTGTTTTTTATTGCATCGCACCCGGTTTTTGCAGTAAACAATACAATACTCACAAAAAACCCACACGCCCCAAACAAAAAAATTTTTTTCAAGTGCTGACTAGAAGACTTGCCGCGTCTTTTGAGACTTTTACCGGGTCTGTAGAGCATACCGGACCGGAGAAATTCCCGCGCAAAGCCATGTGCATTTAGGCGTTTTTTTTTCCGAAAATCCCCAAAAGCAGCCAGACACCAAAGAGTTAATTGATAAAATTCACCTCTAACAGTTTTTCGATTGCAAAGGTGGTAGCATTGTTGGAGCTGCAAGCAACAGCAAAGAAGCACCAAATCAGCGTTTGCTCTCATGATTACCAGCATCCTTTCCAAGTACAAATTTGTAGTGCATGTCCTGCCTACTTGTAGAATCAACGGTAAAGACCTGGTTGTTATGAAAAAAACTATCAGGGTCTGGAGGAAGTAGGATTCTATGTCATTTCTGTCATTACCGACAACAACGCTATCACCAGAAAAGCAATGTCATTCTTCATAGACCCACACCAGCTTTCATTTCTTTACACCCACCCTTGCGATGCATCTCACCCATTGTATTTCTTGTTCAATTCCATGCACCTTTTCAAGTGTATTAGGAATAATTGAATAAAACAAAAGTCTACTGGAAAATGTATGATGTACCCTTCCGTAAAAAGTGAAAGGGTGCATGTAGACAATTGCGACACTACTTGATTCGAATTAACCAGTCCTGTAAGCATTGCCCAGGCAAGTTAAATGCACTGAAGCAATTACACCAGCTGGACTGTGATTCAATTGTAATATTTGCCTACAAGCTATCTGTAAAAGCGTTGAACCCTTCCACATTTGAGAGGCAAAATGTAAATTTGGCTGTGCATGTATTTAACGATTTTGTCGCTCAAGACTTGGTGGAGCTTGGCAGCAAATACAACATTTTGCATTGGCATGAAACTAACGTTTACATTAAAATCATTTCCACCTGGTAGGATGTAGTGAACGTTAAAAACCGAACGAAGGGTTTGAATAAAAAAATCCTTACCAACAGCCATGAACGAAAGGCGACACAGAACCGAGACATTTTTAAATTTTTTTTTTTGAAATGGCTATTAGCATGGGAAGAAATTCCTGGTGATTGTGGGAAATTAAGTAAAGAAACTTTCACTGCATTGTGGAACACGTGCTATGGGCTCCTTTCAGTAGCAGATTATTGTTTGTCAGAGCTTAAGTTAAATTACGTGCTTGTGGGAAAGTTTCAGACAGATTGTCACATTTTGGTCAATATCTCCAACTTTCTGGTGGGAAGTATAATATTTCGTTACGAACAGTTCATGATAGTGAGAAAAGACTTCACTTACTTTCTACTCTGAAGCTGAAACTCAAAGAAAAGGACATAACTTTGATCAATTTTGATTTTGACTGGACTGAGTTTGTTCATGTACCAAACGATTCAACTGAGCAGCTAATGTTGTTATGCGATGACGATTTTTTAAAAGCTGAAGAGTATTTTCCCGTAATTACTTATATTGCTGGATACGTTTGCTTTGCCATAAACAAAAAGTTGCAATGCATTTACTGTAAAACTTTAACGATTTGCAACGATGGTGATGTCATTAAAGCTTCTTTTATTAAAGGCATTTCACAGGGTGGTCTTTTATTTGCATCACCAGAAATGGTTCGCATTGCTTTGATAAGCTACTTGGTTATTATTAACATTTGTGAAAGTGACGAGTATCAGGACTGTCCTTCCCAGTGTGATTTTGGTGTTAAACTATCTCAATCCGTCTTGGAAGCCAAAGATTTTCCATTTTTTTCGTGGTGCATGTGTAAAGGCAACCATGACCTACATACAGTAGTAAAGATGGCTTGTTGGATTTATTCAAACATTCTGCTGAACAATTATTGTTTTAAAAGAAATGATCAACTTAGCTGTGATAAATTATTATCAAAGAAGAGAAAACTGCAGACTTTAACTTGATTTGACAAGTGTTAGCACTCACATGCTTTAAGTACAGCCATTTCATGTTGCATGTTATGACTGCATCAGTGAAGACTTTGTGTAACTACAGCAATGTGTCACGTATATCAAGGAATTTATGCAAAGTTTTGCTGTGCCCGTGTACACTGTATTGTTTAAATAAAAACTATCGTGAAAATCAATCCAGCAGCTCAACTGAATGCACTGCACACCCGAGACAGAGCAAGTAAAGTGAAGAGAAAAAGGCCTCGTCACTGTGACCTAGGCGCGTTTTTTGACACACGCTGAATGGCCTTCTCTCTCTAGAAAGCCTTGCTATAACAGTGTGGTCCAATTATAGGCCTGCAGGCTGCATGTGGCCCAACACAATGTTTCCAGTGGCCTGCAGAAGCATTTTGAAAAAATCTTCAAAGCTGAACTTTGTTGAAAAGCGTGTCAGATTCGTCTCATTGAATTGCTTGCGTCGGATAAAGTGCATTTGCACAAGAACAATGAACCTAATGCATTGTTCTATGTACCATTATTGTTTTTGTTTTAATTATTCCGCTAACCCTGCACTGGGCCACATGTCTGGATCACCTCCGAGTTTTTATGGTGTCTCAGCATTCATTGTCTTGAAGAGTACATCTGGTGCAATTAAAACTTAGTACTGTCAAATAAATGTCTATCTATCCATGAAGTGCCGCCTTTTCAATAGTGGCCCTGGGCCAAATTAATTGCCCATCCCTGCAAACTGTAGGGAGCTTCTGGTAATTAGTCAACAAAGATTGATTTCCCGAACTTAAAGGATTTCACACTAAAAACACTCTTGATGTTTGGAAGCACACACATGCATGACGGTAGTCTACATTTTCTATACCATGAAGCAAGTCAAATCTATAAACAGAAATCAAATGGCAGACGAAATATTGGACAATAGTCTCCGACTTGCTAGTTGTTACCACTAAAACTGGTATTGATATAGGAACAATAGTGTCAGAGGAGCCTCGGCTACAGGTGTACCAGTGACAGAGATTTTAATTAATTGCTATTTCTTCCCTGAGGCACTCACTTGTCTTCCATTTTTTAGTTGTAAATGTTGTGAATATTTTGTTTTGTACATCATTTTATTGGAAGTGGCTTGAAAATTGTCACGTTTTTGTAAAACGGCCCACAGGTCAAAATAGTTGGACCACGCTACACTATAACTCACACATTTATAACAAAAATTACCTGTTTTTAATCGGTAAGTCATCCATCCTTTCACCATTGCCAAACATCAAGATTTTTCATATTACCATACACTTTAAATAGTACTGCCAACCTTAAGACACAAACAACAAAACTAACAAAGGCAATTTAAATCAGTCAACAAATTCAGTTACATGCGCAAATGAGCAAGCAATACATTTTTTTGCTGAATCAGCTGCTTAACAAAAATCCACAGTAAGTTATAGCACATACAACATGGTAGAAATNTGAATATATTNGCTTGATGTATTCAATGTGTCGGAAATATGTGCCAGATTTCTGTTTATGATTCATCTTTATTTGCGATCAAATCAAGCAACCAGGTTTTTGTAATTACTTTATACTGATTGCAAATTTCATTTTGAAAATCTGGTATTTTAATTAGGGTTTTAAGTTTAAAGAAGTTTAACCTTTTCAACTTAGTGCATATAACATAACTGCAACAATGACTATATTTTTCTTAACCACTAAAATTGCAACTGAAGTTTCACAAGAAATGTTCCAACAACAGATGTTTTTACTATATGGGGTAAATAGCTCAACTAAACGATTTGCTTGTCAAACAAATGCAACCTCTACTTTTGTTATGTAACAGGAAAGTTTCAAAAACTTGAAAAACTAGCAATTCAATGTTTACAATTATACAGCCATAAATGTCTTTTTGCGTGAACTTTATGTATGGCAACATAAGATCTACACATTTAGCAACAACTGATTACATACAATGACAATAGCAAACGTTAACTTTAACATACCCTTATTCAAATGGTAGCATAATAAAATGCATAACACTGGGACACTTCAATCAACCAAAAACTTTGGATAATGCAATTTGACAGTCTGAACATTGTAATCTGCATCAAAATGCCTCAGTCAAACAATTAGGGAAATTGGCTTGGTAAAAAAATCTCTTAACCATGCTTTTCACTTTCAACACTTTTTTAAGAAGCTAAGGAAAAAATAATTATCTGCAAATTTTTACAAGTAAAATTTGAGACAAACATGCACTGAGGCATTCTAATTCCAAAGAAATGGAATAACTTTCCAAGCATTTATAGTTTAAAATCTGATTTGAATTGTTTTCCAATGTGTTTTTTTTTTCTGAACAACAAAACAACACATTGAATTTATTCATCACATCTCAGCAACTACCCATTTTGTACATTTAGGCGTATGAAATTTATGAAAGAACAAATACTAGCAACAGCTCATGAGAAAAGTGTTTCAGTCAACAATAAACACATGTTCTGCTTGTTTAGCATCAAAGGTGAATTGACAAACATTCCTAAACAAAGAACATCCAAACACATTTTATTAAATTATGTAATCCTTTTAGTACAATTTAAAGTTGACACACTAAAATCCAAGCAATGTAGACATGCTTTTCTGTTGTTTCGTACTTTTGTTACAAAAGTGAGCTTCAGTGAATCAGCAGAAAATGCCTATTTATGTAGGGAGCAGGAAATGCAAATATGAAATACATTAGAATAAGAATAACCAAGAATGAAAAACTTGAACCGAGTCAAGTGCGAATCATTAAATGGACAGTAACAAGTATACAGTCAAGTACTATTTTAGTATTCGAACAATTTAAGCGACTGTAACCAGCATACAATCACAGCTTTGGGAACAAAGGTATTTGCACCAATTGCAATTAAAAAAACATCACTAAAATGCAGTATAGTGACTATTAGAACACTTTGAGACCATTTTGTAAAATCATAAAGCACAATACCAAGCATTCTGTCACTGAAGGAAATAAGAACTAGCGGCAAACTTTGTTGATTGCGGTGGTGTGCTGCTTGCTTACTGTTGTGGTTATGATTACATCAGTGGATTTCAACCTGGGCGTCATGATCCCAGAGGGGTCATGAACCATTTTTAAAGGGGTTGCGAGTAGATATTTTACGTATACAGCTGTATTACATTTGTTTTATGCGAGTTGTTGGGTCATAATGGGTTGCTACAATGGGTCACGGTACAAAAAAGGTTGAAAGCCACTTGATTATGTAATCATTTATAAATTAAAAGCACAACTGAAATGTGAAGTGATATCTAAAATTTGTTGTCACATAACTGGTACAGTCTAAGCAGGCCTGCACAAAACATGACTCACAAGTGCTTTTTTCTGCACACGAGAGATTTCTCAATTGCATAAAATGTTGTAGAAGCCCAACTTCATATATTGTTGTTCCAGAATTTCATCAAAACTATAATGAAATATACTTTTGCAGCCCGAAGAAAATTTATGTTGATCAATTTGACTCTTTAAACTTTGAGTTGTGCAGACCTGGTCTAATGCATGGATGTAAAGATTTTCTAACATCAGTTTTTTCACAATAACTGTACTCAAAATGGAGGTTAGGAAGTAGTGTTGTGCTCTGCACTCACTTCTAGAAAAAAACTACCACCTTTGCTAACTTAATTTGTTATTTCAGTTGGCATGATTTTACTGTAACAATGACAATTGTTCACTGGCTCTAATACCATCTGAAGATTGCTACTACAGTTAAAATGGATAAACTATGGCATGAGATGCATAACTAGCAATCTCCCTGCAGGAGTCTAAGAAACATAAGGTATACATATACAAGGCAGTAGTTAGGAAACCACTCAAATAACTTAATTTCACAACCATAGGTATTAAAGCTGATTGAATATGCCTCATTTCATGCACAGTCAAAAAAGGTGTTTGTTTCGCTTTGGTATCTTATTATAAATTTTTAACTGCACATGCATATTCATAAGCTTTGCACAAAGTGACAATTATATAAGAGGAAAGCTTTAACTATATTCTCATAAATAATGTTGCTCAAAAAATTAAGCATTGGCACAAGCAATGTCTAGCTACAATTTAGCAAAGGTGACCAGCCAAATGCAAATGTCCGTATGTAACACTGAGTAATGGACAGTTTATGCCAAAATGTACAAAATAATGCATTACCAAATATATTTCACCCCAAGCAAACTTCTTGAAAACCCTTCATGGCCAAGAATATCTTTTAGTAAGGTCAGCACAAAAAGTGCTTCATGATCTTTCAGCATACATCACTACAGGATGAATATTTGAAAATTTATTGTGTTTATGTGAGGTAAGCTAAATCAGTTGCACTGAACCACAAACCATGAGAACAGGCTGATATTCATCTGTGAGACACAATTATATTTTTGCTTTGATGTACAGTCATTTATCTTTTTGTACATAATCTTTTATTGAACAATGTTATGTCACTGTAGTCAGCTGAGAATATAGTTGCAGTATTACCAGTGCTTAATTTATATATAACAACTAAGCTGATCAGCCTACAGCCACTAAACACTAAAACAGATGACAAAACTTAAATATTTGAGTTGAAATGAACAGGAATTAATGCCCCAACAAGTTGCCCAAATGCCCCAACAAGTCAACTAACACCAAAACGTTTTGCAAACCATCAGCAACACAAATTAACATAACGATGAAAATTATATTTTTATTCTACTCATGTTGAAAATTCTTCACGCAATGTATTTAATGGACATAGATAGTTGTTAGGACTATTTACTAACTATCCCAACTTAGTGCAGTGACTTTTGCAGCTTCACTGGTCATGCTGAAAGCAAGTATATAATGCTTTTACTATACATGGTAAAAAATGAAACTTCTGCACAAGCACTTTAAAAACAAGATGACAAAATGAAGATATTCTGATATTATGTTACCAAAACTTTGAAATTCAAGCCTGCACAACAGTTCTTAAATAAGTTAAGAATTAGTATTTTCTATGGCAACATCAATTATTTATTGACCTTGTCCAAACATTTAATATTAAACAGAAAGTAAATTATGTACCAAATATGTAAGTTGGACAAGCAATGTATGTATCCTAAGTCGCACCATTTATAAAACCTTTTCCAAACCTATTCTTTGAAACATACTTTGTTTCACTAGTTTTGGGAAAATTTGCTTGGAGGAAACTACTTGAATAAACAAGGCAATGCAATAGCTTACATTAGAAAACCTGCTAGGCAAAATACAAGTTCCTGAATAGTCCAACATTTTAATTAAAAGTTTGATATTATTTGTTGCAAATTCTGCATCACTATTGCTACAACAGTCAACAAAAGATACACGAAGTGAAGTGTTCATAAACATGTTTTATCATCTTTATAGCTGAAAAGCACAAGGATGAAAAGCAGGCCAAACTTTTTGTGACAACATCACAAAAAAGCTACTTGCTTTTGAATACATTATTGGTAGACATACACTGCCAAGCAAAGATTTTTAAGCAAAATCCCAATGTCACTGCTGGTGGATGAGAGCTGCTCATGAAAACAGTACTTTTTAGATGAAAACAATGCACTGCATATCCTTACCTGCAAAACAGAAAATCTGGCAGGTATGAAAATACCGTGACATTCAAAAAGAACAATATTGCACAAAAAGGATTTGCTTAAAGCAATATGTCTTATTCAGGATTATCAACTTCGTCGCAAGAAGCTAAATCAAATATTGACGGACACGATGACCAATCAGACATATCCTTGCATTCCCAATATTTGTTATCAAAAGTAAACATCATTTCTTTGGTCAATTCATTTTGTTTAAGTGAAAACCACGTTGGTTTGTAGCTATTGACTGACACCCCTGCATTTTTACATACAAGGGCTTCAGCTTCCCTCTGCTTTCGTCGTGCTCGCTGGGCATCTTCCAGATTTTGCTTCAGTTCATTTGCTGTGTCCCAGTTGCCATTTTCCATCATTCTTTGATCAGGTCTCAGTCTAGAGTCAGTAGGAGCAACACCATCCTCTTCTTCATTTAAAGTAACAGCCAGCTTAGAAAAATAGTACATTTTCTCAGCACCAACAGGTAATGGTGAACACTGCCAAATTCTCTTGGAAGGCAGTGTTGTATATGTGGGTTTAGATTTATTGGTGTTATCAACACTTACAATCTTTGCATAATCCATGTGAGAATCCCATGTGCCACTGATGACATAGTGAGCAATGTCATTTGAATCCATAACAATTCCTGATACCTTTCTAGGTGTTTCTCTGGAAAAGTAGCTATAGGCAAAATATTTATGCTTGCAATAGTCCCCTGTAGTGTGATTCACAATGATTGAATCCCCTGACTGATCAACCCATAGCTTTCCTACAATTATATTGTGAATAGTGATAGTAACCTTGCTCCAAGTGTAATGGTTTCCACTTTCATGGAAAATGAGATGCAATGTTCCAACAGGAGTCACATTAAGGTACTTTCCACGAAACTTGCTTGTGACAGTGATTTGAGTCCATAAAGTCCATCCTGATTTCTTTCCACAATCTTTTGACTCTACATGCATTGCAGCAGATGGAGGGTGATGACTAACTTGCTCAGAAAGCATGCGAAAACCAAGATCATCCCTTCTGTCTAATTCAAATGTTTCTCCAAGTAAGGGATTAAATGGCTTGCCAACCCTATACAATGTAGTTGCATAGCAAGATACAGAAAATGCCACAACATAAGCCATTTGCTCTTGTGAGGATGAGCACTTGGCAGCTCGGTCAAGGATAAAGGAATACTCAAGATCTTCTGATAACCGCTGCAACATAGAAAGTGGCTCATTGAAGTTTACAGGCATAGGGATTTTAGAAAGATCTCTCCCTATGCAATTTTTCATGATACTCCACAAATTGACACTCTGATTCGGCTTATATGGAATTTTATTTCGTCTTTTACGACCGACACTATCAGGCACTGAGTAAGATTTGCTTTGAGTAACTGATGTGCCACTTTTCATTCCTGAAGGCTCCACAGAGCTAACACTAACAGAACTGCTGGTTTTCTTATGTCCCTGTACACATGTAATAAAACCTTTGTCAGATGCATCAACAAATTCATCGTTATCATCTGAGTCACCTTCATCCTTTTCAGCAACATCAGCACCTGGTTTAGGTGGTCCAGTACCAGCATGAAGAGCTCGCTCCAACGTGTTGTGTTGTTTAGCCAAAGTTTCAACTGTTTCTTCCAATCTGAGGCGTTGCTCTCTTTCATGCATAACGGCTTTATGCCATTTTCTACCTTGAGATTGAGCAAGTTGCAAAAAATCATTGCATGCATTTATCATGGCAGTTGAAGTTATACGAAAAAGAGTAGCACGTTCATTGACAGCTTTAATTTTTATTGACAGCTCATTTCCAGGTGATTGGCTACCCAAGCTATTTTCTGCAGTTTCCAACTCTGCCAATGCACGCTGCAAAGCTCCTCCATGTTTTGAGATGAGGTCGTTGCAAGTTGCTAAGTCATCCAATTTACTGCCTAAAGACTTCAGTGTAATCCTAACATCATTTCGCTCTGAATCTGTCCCAACAAAGTCAGTTGCCATGCCATCAGCATTATCTTCTTCAGATGAATCATCTGTGTCAAGCATTCTTGATGCTTTTGCTTTTGCCAATTCCAGTGCTGTAATCCATCTTTGACGCTCCACCTCAGAGCTGGCTTTCAAGTGAAAAGTTTGTGTACCACCATTTGATATCATGAAATTACATGAATCTTCAGTGACAATAAAAGCTCCAGCAAGGTTTATTGTTCCTCGGCAGGTATGAGCCATTTCTGCCTGGGATCTATAGTAAGACAAAAGACCATTAGACAAAACAAACCATCTCCTTTGGTACCCTTTGATGTAATTTGTCCATTTCCATAGCCAACCTTTAAAGTGATCAGATTCAGATGTCTTTTCAGCCATGCTTTATGAGAATGAAAATGCATGCACGTCACTCTATGAACTGCAGTGGATAAAAATAATCAAGGTAAATAATGATGCCAAAAAAATTTAATTTCTCGAAGTTTGAAACATACTTTATCATTTTGAAATCACTCTTGTGGAAACTAACTATATACTTGACTATGGTAGTGCTATCTAATTATAAGTCTAACAATGTTTTACAAACACAGGGGCGCATCCAGGCCAGGGGTCTGTTTGTCTGTCATGGCAGTGCTGCTTGTACCCTACAGCACTGTGTGAATTAATTGGAGGACAAGCAACCTTTTGCTGTTTTTTTTGAGAAGTTTCATGGAATAACTGGCAGTAACTTGAAAATTACTGCTGAAACCCTGTCTTTCAACTGCTTGTTCTACTGTTCATTGTGAATCATCACCAAAATGTCATCACAACCACAAATCATACCAATTTTTGCATCTGAACTAAATCATTTGTGTGGTAGAGTTGTAAACTTGCAGGGCAAAGCTGAATAATTTACAACAAAATTGTTTATAATTTCTGCAGTTTTTGATATTGCTGTAAGCAGGGTTTTTTTAAGGTGTTTTAGGACCTGATTCAGGTCCCTAGAATTGAAAATCAGGTCCATAGAATAAGAGAAAATTAACATTGGGTCCTTAGAATCAGACAAATTGGGTCCCTACAAGTCCATACCAGGTACTAACATTTTCCTTAAAAAAAACCCGTAAGTATTAAAAAAACGTTTGCCATGAATGTTACACCAAGCAAACGTGCTCAAGTTGTTGTTTTAAAAAAGCATAGCAAACTAACCATCAGAGCGATTGGCTCTAGCAAAATCAACAGTAGGGAGGAAAGCAAAAATGGCAGAAAGTGGTAATGATGTCAAGATCCACCGTCGAGGAAGATTTGAAAGAAAAAGACAACTGCAAGCGATAAGATGGTTATCAGGAACAGTGTTAAAGCACCCTAAAAAATAAGTAGGGAGTTGCAAAGTGATCTAGCTGTGTCAGGGGTAAAAATTGATCCATCAACTGTCCGAAAAAGGCTCTTAACTGCTGGGAAGATTACAAGAAAACCCAGCAAGAAGCAATTGTTGACTCCAGTTATGATGAAAAATGACTTCAGTGGGCCAAAAACTATAAGGATTGGGGTGCAGAATAGAGATCAACCGACATATCAACCTGGCCGATATATCGGCTAATATTTGTGTTTTACCGATATATCGGTATCAGCCAAAATGGCCGATTTTATCGGCCTCAGTAGGTGTTGACAAAACGCTGTTATATTCCTCACGCATCCAGACAATTTTCGCAAGAAAGCACAATGAAGCAAATCAAGACAGTTATCTTACAGCAACGTTAGCAGGTGTGGTTACAGAAACAAGCAGACAGGATTAACCATGGAGCGTGCTTTGCCCGTCGCAGCTTAAACAAAAGCATCATCGGGAAGTTTTGCAATGCTTGAAGCTACCGCGTGCAGGTGTTGTGTACAAATAAACTCCCGCTGTACTTCCGGAAGTTTCGCAGCATGAAACGTTTGACTGTAACTTAAAGGTACAGAAATCCAATCGATGCCTAGTTTAGCACAGATTAATTTTTTTAAAGTTTGCATGAAAAATGAATTGCGTTATGTTAAGCAACATTTCTGGCATTATGAATATGATTACAAATGCAATCGCTACTCACTAGTGATGACAATGGTCGCTGTGAAGCAGTTGCACGTAACATCTCAAAAGGATTCTACTTTACTTAACTTGATGTGTTAGGCCTAGCGCTCTGGTTTATACTGTACACAAGCTAAAATATCGTGTTCATGGGTTAACTTATCGACATTTTCCGCAAGGCATGATAATTGTGATCTCATAATCCAAGTTGTTGCAACGTGCTGGTTTATGGATATGGCACACAAGTTACGGATGTGCTACTCCAGCATTTCACAAATACTTTAAAGTGGTGATTTGTCGTTTGGTCCAATAGCAGCTTGATAGTCAGTTTTCATTGTTGCATCACAATTGTTGTTGTCCGTTTATTAAACACGACCAGCAAAAGTATTTGCAACAACGCAAGTTAAAAGTGCAGTGCATTATTGCATGATCATCAGATGAGTATTGCGCTCATGTGCATCTTAGCTATTGTCATGGCGACTTGTTCTTATCAAATTTACTTATGGCAGATGGGCGGTAATCGGTTATAGCCTAATGCTGCTTTTGTTTAGGCTAGGTTGGTGAAAATGCAAAAAAATTGTGCTTTTTGTATGACCATCTTAAACTGTTGATATGGAACTACTAAGTGTTGACAAATCAGTTGAGGTGTTTCATTTCATACCAATACCAGTACTTCAGTTGCAGTAAC
>JGI24159J19872_10010232_pt1 | contig 12300 bp, 4 predicted proteins | sample Ectturendosymbi4_FD_19872 | JGI IMG/M metagenome (IMG submission 19872)
GAATTCAAAGACTATTTTTTGTTTTTAATGTGTTAGGTTTTTAATAATTTGTTTTATTCTGTGGGCTTGAGACATTTGTTTACAAGCAAATTTCTTCTACTCATGGGTAAGCTATGCGTTGAGAGATTACATATTGCATTTATTCATGCAAGCAGCCTACGTATCAGAGAGGCCCACCAAAAGAAAATAGCACTTACGGCATGTTAGGATATAGAGTTGTGTATTGTTTCTCTTAAAAAGTAGTACAATACAACCACGCCATTTGATGCACCCTTTATATTTTTCTGAACGATAAACAAATTTCTAAGGATATTTTGTTCAGTAACAACAGATGAAGGTAATGATGGCAGTGCTTCATCTCTCTGTCACGTCACTTAACATATATTTTCATGCTCCTCCGGCAAGTTCCCATCAGATCCATGCAGCACGTTTTAGTAGCCAGTAAGAAGCGTCTAGTTCAGGGTGTGCAAAAATGCGCTCGCACACTCGCGCCGCGCGAACAAAAATGTGGAATGCGCGAACGTCTTTTTTACCTTTTATATTTCATGCATATGAATGCTGCACGGCAAAGCTGTGTGCGCTACTAAAAATTGCTGAGCGCTACTAACATTCACACAAAATTATGAACCCCTGGTCTAGTTATAAGATTTTGATAAATGCACTTTTTGTAATTTCACTCTTTGGATGACCCACTACCTTGGATGACCGGGGCAATCGCCTCGTTCATGCCTCCTCTGCACATCCCTGGTAACAACATTGTTTAAGTTTAATCGCTGCTCTGAAAGCACGCGCAATGTAGCACTTTGCAGGCACTGTGAGATTCCCGTCCCATTGTAACGCATCTATAAAATGATAAGGAGGTCGGAAAGTTCGTAGCCCTGGCATTCTGAAAGCATTGTGACGCGGCCGTGAGTCAAACCACAAGCGGACGCTTATTGCTGGAGACAGAAACTCCGCCTTGAAACGTCACTAAGGTTCATGATTGCTCGCTTTGCGAACCTTGGTGATCTTGATGAAATTTCGCAATGACATTCGACATTTTGTAAACAGTAGTTATTAGCATCCGCTGACATTTGACATTTCGTAATTAGTTCATAACATTCCGACCTCAATTTGGCGCCCCCAAAGTGCTGCGCCCGGGGGCAGATGTCCCCCCCTTGTTACGCCACTGCCCACGTTGGGCGTATCTTGTCGCTATGACACAAAGCAGAGCGTTGGTAAAATGCGTGACGTTGGTAAGGTTGGGAGTAAAGGAATTTTTTACTGATTTTTTCGTCCTGTTGCTGCACAAGCATAACAAATGTCGAATACTTTTTAAATTTGTATACATTTTGTTCGGTGAAAGTGAAGTTTTAGCTGTAAAAGTGAATTTCATTGGATGTTTTGCTGTANTAAAGAAGTTTGCATCATGGCTTGACAGAATAAATGAAATCTTGGTGACACAAGCTCGCGGTAAGCATTTGTTGACGGACAGTTGGTAAGTGACCATTCGGCCAGAAAAATCGCTGGCCACTAGATAAGGGAGTAGCTTGTTTTGCCTGACGAAGCATTTTTTGCAGTGGAATTAATCCGGTGAAGATTACAGCAAAGCCGGGTGTTTTTCACTTCCAACTGAAATCAACTGGAGAAACAATATGATCTGATTAACGCAAAGACACAGACATGTAAATGTAATGTATAGTAGAGCTATAAACAACAATTTTGCTTGGTCAGAGTCTTTGGGTAAAGTTTCAGTTTAACCTCAAACCCATGCCTAAGCAATTTCCTGACAATCTGAGGCAGAACAATCCAAAAGGACAACAATAAGGGATTATTTACCTTCGCATTTTCTTTGAAGGACCTGAAGCATCATCGCTCAACCTTCAATTTAAGAACAAAATAATCGATCATCACGAAATATTTCCTAAATAATATTTGTCAAACTACTATGAAAGGTAAAGACGTGACATTTTTATAAACCAAAGGTAAAATCAACTTGACTATAAAATTCAAACTAATCGTTTGGTGAGAAATCTTTTTTAAGTCAAAAATCCTATAACCGTTCGTAACGATGATCAACTTTCTACGTGGTGTTTTTATTTCATTCTGAACCAAACAGCATGGTTTAAAGAAAAAATTACTATCATGATGACATTTAGCAAACACATCCCTTAAGAAAGTTTAACTCATCAATCAGGGCAAGTATTTTTTGCCCATGTAAGATAAAAGGAGCAAGAAATGATAACCACTGCAGTAAACTCCGTTAATTAACATTTAATCAGTGTGAAGTTTACGTCATAATTTCTTACACTGATATGTATTTTTTTTGTTGTTTTGAGCATTTTTCGTCATGAAACAAAGACTTCTTTATCCGTGATTTCTGAACGAAATGCGATGATATATGTGCATCAGATGTTGAGTTTTTTGACGAAAGTCTACCTCGGCCTTCGTTTTCTATACGCCGCCCTTTCTTCTCTGATCCTCTACTGTTGTGGTATGTTTTCCAACTAGTACGTAATGAAAAAAATAAAAATTTTGGGCGCAGTTGAAATGGTGCTTGACAGCATTGCACAGCAATAGTCAAGTAGAAACAAGTGAAGATCACAGAAATAAACGAAACTCAAAACTATGTACGTATTTTTTACTATAGAATGTTGTTGACAATTAATCTGAGGCAGAACAATCGTAGTTTAGTTGACAATACAGGCTGCGTTTATTACTCCTTCAATACTTTCATGCTAAATTAATTGAAATCAAGTATACGCCACATTCTGTTGAAGTTTTCGCCGCTGCGACGATTTTCAGTACCTGTGTTGCGGAGTCGGAGCCGGAGTCGGAGTCGTAAGGAGTCGGAGATTTTTGGGCAGAGTCGGATTTCTGACAACACTGGGATTCGGAGTCGGATTTTTTGTCCGAATCCGACTCCGGATACCCAGTTGGATCATTTTTAAAATCATACCCTAAATTGGGAATTCCTGTTGAAATGGTAGAATTTCTTTTGAAACGTTTGCTGAATCAAAGATTTCTTGCTGTGTAACACGATTTCAATTGATTTTAACAACAGCCAAATTTCATTCCCTTTATGTTCAGGAGTCGGAGTCCGAAATTTTGGAAACTCGGAGTCGGGAGTCGGATATTTTACCTCCGACTCCGCAACCCTGGTCAGTACGTAGGATCACTTATGACTTTTGGGGGGGTAACATTTCCAAGTTACTAATTGTTAGTATTGTCTGTTTCAAATAGAATAGTGAGCCGTAAAAGTACGCTTATCTTTGTTGAAAATAACCACTTCAACGAAAACTCAGCCATCACATACACGTAACCCTAAACGAGATGCAGTGCGCAGTACAATCATTCATTCATTGACTTTCACTCCCTCTTATCCTCTGGGCAGGGTCGCGGAGACAGCATCCCTAGGAGGACTGGACATACCTCACGGTCAAAAGCAATCTCAGAGAGTTCGGCTGCCTCCACACCAAGAATGGCCGAAGCAAAGTCGGAGATGTAATCACTCCACTTGGTACTTGCACGATCTCTGGGCCGTTTCCCGTAAGTATAGCAAGACTTGCCTCGCCAATCTTACCTGGGATATTCTGGGCAAATGCCGAACCAACGTAGCTGGGATCTTTCGATTTGGAGTAGAAGTGGCTCGAAAACAAGGGTTTTACAAATTTCACAGCTGAACACGTTGTCGCGAAGTGTCACACCGTAAACTCAGCAAAGATCCCATATCTGCCGTTTCACTTGAGATAGTATTGTATTCTTTCGGCCATTACGCAAGGGTCACGACCGTAGGTGGAGATCGGAGCAAACAGAGACTGTTTGAAAACTGACAGCTTTAGGGCATTTTAAAGCTTCCGTTTTGTCATCACAGAGCGATTAAGCTCACGCAGAACTTTGTATGCTTTAATGCTGATTTTCATTCCGGCTCGGTCGCACGCATTAGAAGTCGATCAAGTGCATATTGAAGTCCCTGTTGAGAAGATGCTAGCAATCCCAAATCGTCCGCTAAAAGCAAACGGTAGATCCTGCAGCTTCCAACAACGACGCCTTCGTCTTTTCGGCTGTCAATCCCATTCGTATACAATTTGAAGAGCAGTGGGGACAGGGCACATCCTTGTCGGAGGTGAACAGTTGTGATTTAACTCCCCCAACACGGACATAAACTTATGAGCAGGTATGCAATAAATTGACGGCCAGTAACAGGCGGCCGTCAACACCGTACTTCCGCAACCCTCTCCAACGTTTTTCACCACGAACTCAGTTGCATGCTCGAGCTAGACAAAGCATGTGTAGACGTCTTTGGCATTTCTCTTTCTCAAGGTACAAACCTTATTTAACCTTATTAATGTAACACTATCTCACCATTAGGCTAGTGGGAGACCTAACTAGAAAACCACCTGATTATATTAGCCTAGTATAACCTAACGCTATTAGGTACCCGGAAAGATGCAAATATTATTATTCTGTGCGTTTGCTTGTTTATTTTAACTTGTTCATTTTTGTGAGTTCCCTTTGTGTGCCTGTTTCCCGAATAAAAAAAGGAATGAATGAATTACCCCAATTTTCTGGAGAGTGGAAAATTTAGTTTATAGTGCTACGGCCACGACAAAAACAGCATTGGTTGTCCTCCAGCTTTGGTTCTATTGTTTCACGGCATCTTTTTGCAAGGCACTTTGCATGCACTTTTCCAGGGAGGCTAAGGATAGAGATGCCAAGTCGGCTGTTGCATTATCTCTTCTCTTCCTTCTTGTGCAATGTGTATGGGGTGATCACCTCAGTTAGCCAATTGTTGGTGCCATCCCAGAACACCAGGCCACTTGACCCACACGAGTCAGCCAAGTAAGGCTTCGATTCAGGGCTTTGTACATTTCAGGTCGAATTTCATAACAGCCTGCAGCCTTCCCGGCATTCCATATCATGTCAGCTAGAAGGCCTTTGGCTGCAGTAATGGTATTTGTCTCCCTCAATATACCTCGTTTGTGTCTCATTGTATGATAATGACTGGTTTGAAGCGTCTTTGAAATACTCCCTACATCTGCCAAGGTTGTCCTCCTCATTGGTCTAAGACAACATCTTGGTCTTTGGTGGATCTAGCAGTATGAGGTCGTTAGCCAGAAAGACGTTAGATGGCTTGCCAGAAAAGATTTTTAGCTTGCCAGTAAAATGGGATCCGGTTCATACTCGAAATTCCCAAAGATTGCATTTTGGACTTTTTCACCACGAAGGTTGCGGACTTGCACTCAGAGTACTGCGAATACAAAAAAGAGTGGGCTTTGTTGTGAAGCCATGTCTTTTAGGCTACTTTCTTTGCTCGAAGAGCATTTTTAACCTCTTCGTTCCACGAAGAGTTTACGTTTCTACCATTATTCGCAACACCCAAGTCTTTTCTACCTGTATACCCGAGCAGCAGATGAAGCTACAGCTGCTTTGTCCAGCTGCCACTCCATCTCCACTTCCGCTGTGCACTCCGAACGTTCCTGGCAAATCCGGATTAACTGTTAGGTTACGAAGGCTATAACCTTCAGCCCTGGGAAATTTCGGCTCTCAATGATTTTTTGCAAATCAAATCATAGGCCAAAAAGTTCAGAAATAAGGAATCACTTACCGGTACCTTGCAAAGTTTTTAGAATCGGATGAATCTGAAGAATCATCAGTAAACCTAAAAGGTGTGCAGTAGATATCGGAGAAATGTGTTGCAAAGTTTAATTCACATTTTGCATTCAAACCGAACAGCAAAAACCTTATGTCATAACATTTTCAACAAACCATATTAATAAACAGCACTGACTTGAAATGCACTTGCAAAGGTAATAGTAAAAGTACATTATTTCATGAGAGCCATACTTTACATTAATTGATCTCAAACTTGTGCGAAGCAGTGACCAACATCATCCTCCAGATTTAGTTATATAAACTACACCAATCACCTCACAGAATGTCTTATAAAATACATATTATTCTGACAAAACTACTGCCGACATGTCAGCTTTCAGTAAAAAAGTGGTATGTTAAACTCAACGTCGTAAGTACTGGGGAGAGATTCTACCTGATATGTCACACAAGCAACCATATGTCACCAGTTCAACATAAGATATCAATTTATATGATTTTTAGTTCACAAACTCTTACAGTATAACGTATTTTTTTCTTGGTCTTGAATGTTTTCCGTCACGGTGTGAAGATCTGCTTCTCCATGATTTCTTCACAAAGTGCGGTAATCTACGTGCAGGAGATGAATCCGGTGACGAACACCTTCTTCGGTGCTTGTTGTGCTTCAGGCTAATTTCCTCAGTTTGGTCGCTGGGTGACCTTAGAAACAATTATATTTTTCTGTGAAACTGCTGAACAAAAGCGAAATACAGAAACTCTGCACATTTTATTGAAATTTTGATACAGAAATGTTTCGGAAGTGCCGAAAGGAATGAAAAAACATGTTTGGTTACTTGCAGCGCAACTACAAAAAACATCAACACATCCCTGTCTAGTTTCGAAGCTCTTAGATTTTTCTCAATTTTACTCGTAATTAGATTGGGTGCGATGTGGAAACGAAGCAATTTAAAGGCGTATTTGTGAAAAGTATTTTCTGGCATCACAGAACTTTGACACACAATTCGTTCTTATTTCCGACGAACCTAAAGTTGGTTCTATTGTATTAGTTTTCTACAGTATAAATAGTTTGAACGAAGAAGCATGACGTGGGAGAGAGATTCTCAGGCGCTAATCAGTAATCACAAAGTGCAAAAATATTTGCCAGACAATGCATAACCTCCTGAACTGTATAACTCTGGCAAACCGTGCACTCAAAGAAACTCAGTAGATTTCAGCTTTACACACAGATTCCCAACCTGGAGTACATGTACCTCTAGGAGTATATTTGCCTATCAGAAGGGGTGCATTTAAGGTTAGCAATAGAAGGGAAAAGTATATTTATATATTATTTATTTACAAATATTTATAAACATATCAGTGAATATAATTTTCAAAAATCGTTATATGTTAATTGTAAAATATATCTATGATAAAATATTTTCTCATAAGAAATTTTAGGGGTACATGGTCACCTGTCGAAACGCTGAAGGGGTACATGTTCAGAGAAAGGTTGGGAACTCCTGCTGTAACAGCACATGTTCACGTACAACGCTTGGTTGCCTTTGTGTGATGTACAAGAAGAGGAAGGGAAAAATTATCCCACGCGTATAGCTGCTTAGGAAGACACTTAAGTTGTAACAGAGGTACGAATCAACCTTTGGATATTGCTTTTTAACTTTGCCTGTGCCTTAGCCCCAATGAAGGGGCTATGCATTTTAGGGGTACCAGTGGAAACTGGACGATCATTTTTTAGTTCTCACATAAAAAGGTCCCAGAAATCTTTATTTGCTGGGCCACATATCACCACGCCTTAGCACTGAGCCTCTACGTTTAATACTCATTGTGCTAATATTGTATTCAACTTCAGAATATTCATGGTCTATATGACATTTGATATTCTTAGGATGCGACAATGGGCAAATTTAATCTCCACTGTCCTTAATCATGGCACAAATCGCCTCGAATTTCCTCTGGAATCCCATTTCCGTCGACAAGTTTATAAAATATAGTAAAGCTTTGGATTTTTGAAAAAGGTTTGTCCCGAGAGTTACTGGGCAACATGACATTCAAGAGTTTGAAAAAATCTATTGCACGGTTTTAATTTACGGGAGACATTTTCGTCAAACTGCTGTAAACCCTTTTTTTGACGTTTCTGATAAAAAAGTTTAAAACTAACTGGCGCATGAAGTGGTCGTCCAGTGTTTGGCTGCACGCGAGAAAATTTCTTCGAAATATTAAGAACTACGAAGTAGTAAGAATGGCACGCTTTAAAATTCACACATGGAAGCAACGACGGGCAGTGCTGCTCCTTTGGTGAGTTTCAAAGTAAATTGTTCAAATTGAGTTCTTAACCACTTGTTAAATATTTTGAAAACACTACCATGTTTTACAAAAGTTTTGTCGACTTTTTGGCATTCGTCAAAACTGTTCGCATGATAGTTCATCCACTCAACAACTTGGGATATTTTTAACCGATTAACTAGAATAGTGCAGAATGGCGATCGCCAGCACAATAAGTTCAATTGGTTGATGTAAAATCAAGGCTCAGCATAAATCATAATTTCTTACACCATGATGTATCTTTTTCGTTGACTTGAACGTTTTTTGTCGTGGTATGAAGATAAGCGTCTCCGCAATTTCGTATCTAAATGTAATGAATTGTGTGAAGATGATGAATCGCTTGAGGAACTTCTTTTTCGTCTTTGCCTTTCCACGAGTCCTGCTTTTTCTGGGTATTTGCTTGACGACCTGAAACAAAATATTTTACCAATGTACAAGCAAAGTACGAATCAAGCTCAATCTATGCTATGATTCTTTGAAAGATTGAAACCGATATTTCAAAAGTGCAATAAAAGCATTTTTGCAGTTAGTTATAATGTACTCGAGTTATTTACAGAGTTACCTTGAATAAACATCAGCCAAATCCAACTCTTCTATACAGGCTCTTGTGCTTTTTTGGCATTTACTTGTAATCAATTAAATTGAATATGCTTTGAAAAAAAAAGTTTTTTGAATATAAACATGGATCTCTGACGTCACTTCAATTTGGTATTCACATCGATTTGATTTCAAAGGTACAAAGGGATGGTTATATCAATTGTTTAGAAACGTCTAGAATGAAGAAACATGGAATTCGGGGGAGTTCCTCACTGACCTGATACGAAATACAAAAACGTTTACGGATGTTCAAATTACACTGCACATTATCTGATGCCTAAGCTAATGTTGAAAATTCACGCGCTCACAAACATACATCAGTCACACTACCACTTAAAAAATTCAGTTCTTTATAATGATCAGTGTTTGGCACGACCTTGGCTTAGCAAAACCTTCTTGGATATTTTGACAACCAGGAAAAAACGTTCAAATGACAAAATTCAATCTCTTAAAACCAGTAAAGATTTCGTCCTTAGCCATACGTGTCCGCCGAAATTTTTCCAAAGGGGGGGGAAGTCGACATTTTGCTTATCTTTTTAGGTTGCTGACGATGCAATGCAAATGGACGTTCACAAAGCGCTTTTCCCTTTCTACACCACAAAGAAAATGACCCAGCAGTCACAGAAAATTGCGCTTCGATGTCAGCAATGCTTCTTTTCACCCAATATAAAACTACGTGTCTTACTGCTATCAGCAGTCACTGTCTCGATGCATTGCCTGCCAAAGATGTCTGCGTTCAACAGTCACATGTGGCAACACAGGATTACTAACCTGTATTCACCAAAACAGCCAGACCTAGAAGCAAAAAGCCAAAAAAAAGCAAAAAGCCAAAAAAACAAATAGTAAAAACAAGATGGATACTTCACTACAGCTTGTTAGATTCATCGATGTCATACAATTACAAAGCGTCAAAATCATGTTCTTCTTCCGTGATTACGTTATCATACATTGGTTTCTTATTAAATAAATCAAGCATTTTTAGAGGAAAAAACAGTAAAATCTTCGCAACAATTTTTTCACAACCGAGGTTATTTTTTACACATAACAACGCATCTACTGTATCATCCTAGGGCTTAAATTAATTCCTTAACGTTGGTTTTGTTAAAGTAACGGTTGAGAAAATTTGTTCCATCTGTTTTTTAAATCGGAAATTCTAAGCAAGACAGTGCGTAGGTACATTGCAACCGTATCAGAAGTGCTTTCTCCTGTAGCATTTTTGTACTTTCTCTCTAGAATTTTTCTGGTGGATGTTTAGAGGTATAGTGCTTGAAATCACCTCGTTTGCCCAATCAACAAAACACAAATTTTCTGTATTGCTCTTCTGTCTCATGCATATGTCTTTCAGATAAACATTAATAAGTTACATACAGGAAATTCGAACCAAACTCTACAGTACACGGAAGAGAGACGTTCGCACCCTGCATGGTCATAGACACTCGTCAGAAGAGATTTGTAATGTTGAATATGCAGCTTTGTCAATCTTTTTTCAGGGACAAGTTTTCCCAACTGAAAAAAGCCAGATTTTGTCTGGATTTTTTTGATTTGAAAAAAAAAACAAGTACGTCAAAAGGCCAGAATTTCAAAATCTGGCTTCACTAAATCTAAGCTGGGAACCCTGCTGCAAAACGTCTACTACCATAAAATTAAGAAAACGTTTGAAGATTTTTATGAGAAATAAAACAGTCACAATAATCGAAAACATTGTTTTATTTGACGATTCGGCTTATGCGTAAGCCATCATCAGGAATAAACGAATTGCGACAGTTAAAGGAAAAAAAAAAAGATTTGTTGCCATGTTATTGTTACGAAATAAAGACCAACAGCAGAACAATCCTCTCCTAAGTTTCGCAACCTGCCCTAAGACAAATCAGAGGACATGAGTGAATTGCAAGCTCTCATCACTACATGACACCAGAACAGTGAACCTGGCTCTTGTCCAGTGTGCGTGACATAGCAGCAAATAAACTGTAATTGCAAGAATCAGATCAATTCATCGGAATTAAGCCGCTGGCTTCAGGGTTTCTGGAAATGTTTGGTTCTTAATCCCAATTTCCAGGGGAAAATTGGCCGTTTTGTCCCCACCCTGCGGACGCCCATGTCCTTAGCATATTACGTCAAATACAAGCGTGAACATTACAACAATTTTGTCTTTAGATCGGATTGAAAGACCTTTCAAGAGAGAATTTATTTTGACCAAGTTATTTTGTTCGTGGCCTCGAACATTTTCTGTAATGGCATGAAGACTTGCTTCTCCGTATATTTTTTTTGCAAATTTTCATGTTTATGCGAATTTGACAAATCCCTTCGCGGTTTGATTTCCTTCAGCCTTGCTTTTTTCTGCAGGCTCACTTTGTTCATCCCAGTGCTGGTGAGAGGCAGCACACTAAAATTGTAGGCTCTAAAACTTTACAATGCAGTGATATGACACATTGTTTTAAACTGGTAATGCGTCTTCATTGCAGGGTTTACACTTGATATGTATTTTGATTCTGGACAGCGGAAAGGTAAAGTGAAAACATATGAGTGAAAGATATGGCGTGTTGCTTGTCTAGTGTCTGCCCAAGACTTTTTCTGTCATATGTAAGCATGGGCTTCCACCTGTGAGGGGAAACGGGCAATTTCCCCCCTGGAAAAGTCAAATTCACTTTTGTAAGAAAAGGGAAAGGGGTCGCAAGCAACAAACGATGCATTACCATTCTAGTTAAAACATCCCCTCCCCAACCCTATTTGTCTGTCCCACGTCACATTTCTCTAAACTCTTGATATGATTTCATATAACGTTGTTCGAGAAGTTACTCTTTCTTCTGTGCCTTTGCAAAACTTTATTTACAATTTTTTCTGTTTTAAATGTGAACCAGGTTCAAGTTACAATTAAGTTGGTTATGGAATGTAACGTGATTCATGAAAACATTTGAATGGCTTGTTGACAGTCAGCTAAATTCCTCCCATCTCGGTTTAACAACACTCCAACTGTGCACACGCAGAAAATCAATCAGAAATGTGCGATAAACTCTGTTGAATTACATTGGTTTATTCAGTTTCTTAAGGACGGGTTTGTCACCTTGCAATGTGTTTTTTTCTTTGCCTTGAGTCAGAGGAAGAAGAGCTCTTTCTTTGTGACTTTTTTTCAAAACATGAGGATTTGTGAGCGGATGATGTGTGACTGGATGAACGTCTTCTTTGGCGTTTGCTTTTTTCGAATCTTTTTCGTGATGAATCTCGTTGTTTTTTTCCAGACTCCAAGCTCGTGTCCCTTAAAGAACATTATGCCCAGCCTGATTAAATGCCTAATCTGCTGACAGGCACAAGCTCTGCATTTTTTACAAAACTTGTGACGACCAAGTGAATTTAAACAGAGCGTAACAGTTCACGAAAAATCAAGAAAGGCAGAGCCTTTCAACGTACTTTGGAAGCGTGTAATGAAGCTAATTTTTAGGAACTGTCTAATTTTTAATTTTTAGGAACTGTCTAAAAAGCTAATTTTTAGGAACTGTTTTAGGAAATTGACGAACTGTCAAACCATCAAAGAAGTTGTGTTTGGAACAAGGAATAACTAAAAATTAGCTTCATTGCACGCTTCCAATGTACCTTGAAAGGCTCTGCCTTTCTTGATTTTTCGTGAAATGTTACTCTCTGTTTAAATCTCGTGGCTTCTCTCTGGCACTCGTCATCGCGCACGTGTGTTATCTCCAGAGGAAAAGTGTCTTTGTTAGACCGCTGCCAAACGAAGATTTTCTTAGCAGTGACTGGTTTATGAGGCTCTGGGAAGGTCAGCCTTTTAGCTTCGAAAAA
>JGI24159J19872_10010235_pt1 | contig 12298 bp, 6 predicted proteins | sample Ectturendosymbi4_FD_19872 | JGI IMG/M metagenome (IMG submission 19872)
TAATGTTCATCAAACACCTTCCTGTTATTAAGTACAACGCCAATGTTCTTGCAATCTGACAAATCTGTCATATATTTATAACCTAGTATATTTTTTATGAGTTTAGTGTGTTTTATCATTGATAAAATCTAGTACTTTTCCGTAGCAACAGAGTGGCAACACTGCTTCTAAGGATTTTGTCTATAGATTGGAACTTTTGACCATTTCAGGGATTTTTTAGGGATGGTCGGAAAAGTTTGAAAATGTGTAAAATGAATCATTTCAGTTTTAGTTTTAACATGTATCTTTGTGCTGAGAAAACAAAATATTTTTCTTTTGATGTACAACAATAACATTGAATCAATGAATCAAAACAAAGCAAAAGAAATGAAAATGCCGTCATGGCCAATAATGTAGCAATGAACAGCCCACAAAGTTTAAGCGTAGTTACGTAATGAACAAAAGAGAAAGGAAGCATCAATACATTGATCAGAAAAAGAAAACATATCAAGCCAAATGACATGATCAGACAGTTAACAATAAATGCATGCAAAAGTAACCAAAGTGACAAGTAACAGATTATGAAAAATGACAAAAAAAGTTGGACCAAATATGACATATCGGAAAACATATTCATGTGACCAATTCAATCAACGCGAGTGGCAAGCCCAAAAGATATAATAAAGAAATAAAAACAATATACAGAAATGCAAATGTTGAATCAAATACACAATAGACATCAACATAACACAGATGATGGTGAGCAAGCAATGGATGAAGACTGAAGAGTTAAGGTATGCACAGATGAGCCGGTGAACCATGCACATTGGCGAAGGAAGTGAGCAACAATAGGGGTTATGAGACAGTGAGCAATGCATTAGAAAACAAAATTTCATTACAAAAGCACATAGCAAAGGTAGAAAACAATGTTTGTACATAGAAATCATCAAGAAGAAACACAATTAATTACCCACAGACCATAGTGGAGTGAGTACCATCGACGAATGTATGTCCCACCAGACATATGACATCACCAAATGAGGTTGAAGAGGCAAGGGTATAAACAGATTACAATAAGTTTAGCAGCAAACATTAATCAAATATGTGTTGGGTCCATAAAAAGCAAAATTGCAGTAACAGAAAAGGTAATATTTCACTCATAATATCATGACTTATGAGATTTATCCACCTTGTGCACAAATATGACTGGTATCATGTTATTGACAACCCACTTAGCTTTATATGATTGTAGGCCTAGGAATTAAACTGAAGTCAATGTCTGTGAGATCCTGGAAGTGAACATCGCTTCGTTTGCCTTGAAAGCTTTGTATTGCAGCAAGGTTGTAGTACCAACCAGAAAGTGATTGGGTATGACGTCCTGAGATTTTCATGCAGGACAGGTGAAAGGGCCAATTACATTTTGAACATGGATTGTCTTTTTTCTCTTTGAGCCTGATTGGCTATGACAGGTGGTAACATTGGGTTGGGTCTTCAGGGCTAGTTGCCTGATGCCTGCCAGTTGACAAGCATTGACTGAAGTAAAAGGGTACTGGTTCAACTCAACAAATATTGTCACCTGCTGACAGCCTGGCACAGCAGTGGGAGAGCCACTGCTCACAGGAACTGCATTCAATTGCTGTTGTTTCATTAGGTTTACCACACAAACTGCATTTACTATTTTGTCCAAGCATTGTGAAGTACAAAGCTGATCATTCATGTAGTGGGCCATGGCAAATAAATTCACAAAAGCCAGAACACAAGTGTATTTCCACAAGATGGGTACAGTCCAATACTGGTGTCATTGGATCCACAATGGTGACAGCAGTATTTAAATAATGGTGGCGCTTGTATACATCATCTACAGTGGGAGATGAAACAGGAAATGAAGCAGTCACTGTCATGTAGAGAAAACGCTTTGCGGCATTGCTGAACTCATCAAAATATTGTGAAATTGGCAATTATGTGATACCAAATACAGTATATTCTCACATGGTAATTTTGATGGGATTGATGAGTTGATGTGCAACAGCTTTGTGATTAAATCTCTGCTACGCAAACTACCACTGGATCATGCAGCTGGCAAAGATTACATCTTCGCTGAACACATTTTCTATGCTGAGTCAAGTGTGTACAACCATTTCAGTAGTCTATTCAATGTGTGTTTAATGCATGGAAAAATTCCACAGGAATGCATGCCCACTGTCATAGCACCTATTTGTAAAAACAAGAATGGGGACATAAGTGATGCTGGAAACTACAGGCCTGTTTCCCTTACAGCTATCATCTCCAAGCTGTTTGAGTAAATGTGAATAAATCTAATGTTCACTGATGATATATGTGTATTCATCTCCAGTATTAGTAGGCTGCAATGTCTTCTGAATATTTGTGGTGACTATGCTGCTGAACACAAAGTCACTTTTAATTGCAACAAAACAATTGGTGTTAATTTTTGCCCAAAAAAAGTATAAACAACCTGCTCTATCAAATGTGTTTCTAAATGGTGTACGTGTACAATTTTTTATCAAGTGAAATACCTTGGTGTGTGGATAAATGCATCACTGCAGGATGATATTCAGAGACAAGTGAAATCACTGTACTGCTGTGCAGCAAACAACTCAGGGGCACTTTCGATCAGTGATCTGCAGTAAAAAAACTCTATTTCGTGCCTATTGCATGCCTTTGTATGCTTGCCAATTGTGGATCAAATACACAAAGACCAGTATGAAGCGCTTACGTGCTGCGTATAACAATGCCTACCAAATTATGCATTGCATACTCAGAGATGTAAGTGTTCGCCCACACCAGGTTAGCCATTGTTTCAGGACCTTTGATGCCCTCCTGAGAAACAATTTGTATCGATTTTTTATATGATGTGCATCTCCATTCAACTTTTTCATTCGTTCGCTTAAAATGTCTGATGCTTTTTACAAATCTTCATTTTTCCGCAGTTATTCAATGCTCCTGTATGATGGAGACCAAATGCAGTAGTTGTTGGTGAATTTTTTGTTTTTCACATCTCATCAGTACAGTACTGCTTCAGTGTAGTAAAAAAAATGAGTGTGCAATGTCAACAACCCAAGCATACAAAAAGTAAGAAGTGCTGTTAAAGTGTTTTGCTCCTCTCAATGTTGGTCATGTGCAAACACCGATTCTGTAATACGCTACTTTATGACTAACCATTTTTTGTGCTTTTGCGAATGATAACACAGTTGTGGTGATAAAGTGTTTTGCCCCTCTCCATGTTGATTATGTGCAAAACCGATTCTGTAATGTGCTACTGTGTGGCTAACCATTTTTTTGTGTTCTTGTGTCTATGATCGTGTCTGTATAGACCACAAGTCTACAATAAACTACTATTATTTTTTTATTATTAAACCGAGAATTTAATTGTACAACACACCATGCACTTAAACATTTGGTTTAAAATATAGTTCAACTATGTAGCCTTATTCAAATAGAATATTTATTTAGGAGCAATTGTTCCCCAGTCCCTTCTCTAATTTTTTTGTTTGATCCACTGAAATGAATAAAAGATCAAAGCTAAGTGGTGTGAGTTCCTGCAGACTCAAGCCAGCAGGGAAGAGGATTTAAAGAAATATGTTATTGCCATGGATGCATGTGTAAAGAAAGCAGAAAAAATAGGAAGAGTAATGATGAGAAAAGTGGCCAAGAAACCATAAAAACAAGACCCATTTCAGCTTGTGAGTGTTTGATTCTGATGTTCAAGATGCTGTATTCTTTGCACCTCAAGCACNAAACATGATTTTCTTTTATTTTAAATTGTTAAAACCCGTTATATTGTAAGTNACATCAGGATACCATCAAAGGACTTGGGGAATAGTTGGAGTTCTTTTGATAGAATCTCAGCACAATTAGAGGTTTACAAAGAACNTTTTTAGGGGCCGAAGAAGCTGATGTATTTNAAAAGGATTTTTCCAGCCATANCTCACCAGCCAATAGAGCTTGAGAGCTGTTCAAACCCTATAAAGATGCANAAAGTCTTCTAGTTTTGATAAAATAATTTGGAAGTTTCAGATTTCAGTGTTTTTGTGAGCGATGTCATAATGGGGGTAGGTTTAGGCTTTTTTGCTTATGTTACCTGTCCTTGGGCACAGGGGTGCATCCTGGGGTCTGTTCAGCTGTCATGACAGGCCCCCTTATATCGTAGGCATTCAACATCAACACCAATTAAATATCAAATGCAGCCACCAGTGTTCCATTTNAGGTGCGCAGATGTGCAGTACCAGCAGACCATTTGCACAGTGAAATCTCATTCTCACGNACTTGCAACATTCCAAATTTGATATCATATATATAACATATAGCCCCCTTGTAATNCTTGAAACATTTCATTGGTTGTGAGTTTACAATGATTTTGCAATTGCTTGCTGAATAAAAAACATTTGTTCAGTGTAAAATTTTCTTAGAGGTGTTGCGGCCAGCAGCCCAACTATAGGGACAAGTACGTATGCTCTGGAATCAACGCATTGTAATTAGACTGCTCATTGAGCCATCCTGCTGCGCACAAACCGTTCACACTGCATTTGTATGTATCACATGACTTAACAGTCACACATTGTACTGGATGCATTTTTCTACTTGCATTTCTGCATGTGTATTTACGACCTCGCGGAGTTTTGCATGGACTTTCTTCCCGAGTAGTGTCGCGAGTGAGTTGTCTGACTGACCGATCGACCGTTTTCTGCGATACATTTGTCTCTTCAACATGGTAAAGACAAGTCACCGTTTGTGCTAATGGTCGGTAAGTGTTGCTGTTAAGCGTTATTACATGCGAGGCAAGAGTCGAGGGCAATAAATTGTAGTGTCACATCTCAAATCCCCTGCCTGCTTTGTGTCTTAAGCAGCCGCGAGCCTGAGTAACGCCTTCACCATTGCATAAGACAGAGTGAATCAGATTCACCGATCGAGCTTACATGTTTGCAGAGTGAGACATGTCAACAGAGGGAACACTGGCTACCACTGGAGTCCTCTAATGCAGGTGGTTGGTGGTTTGGAACAGGCAATGACATTTCCCTTCTAACGTTGCATAGCATTATTACAAAGCAACCACATCCTTGCTCTGTCTAAATAGCGCTTCCAAAATTGATACAGTCTAAATATTGATATTGCGTCGAATGCACGCATTTTAGAATCTCGTACTCTGTCAGCTCCAATGCAAGGAACAATGTCAGAAGCATCTTGTAGTCTGCCAGACACACACAGAGCTATTTTGTAATATTTCACTTCGTGGTGAGAGGACCCAGTCGCTGCTACGCCACTGCTCTGCACGGAGTGTTCGGAAACCCATGTTACTAACTTCAGCTGTGATTGATTAAATGCAACTACTCTGACCTGTTCCTTGTGGCACATTGCCCTCTGACTATAATACATCAAGTAGTGCCCAATATACAGAGCACTGCGTAGTCGTCCTGACAAACTTCTCTATGATGTAACAATTGCTCGTAGCTTTTGCATGGTAAGCAGATGACTTCCTGAAAAAAATCAGGATATGTGCTGTTGTTGTGGTGTTTGACTGTTTTAATGACCTACTAGGTTTGTGCAGAATTCAATGCTGTACAGTTCTTCATCCCAGTGAAGTAATGGTTTCATCACTATTTGTAATGACTTGTTTCATGTTTTCCAACACATCATCAGTCCTGTAAACCTAAGACAAATCATACAGGTGAAATATTGGCACTTGAAAACAAGTAAAGAAAAACACACGAACTGTGGCTAGTTACAATGACAGCACTACAAATTTTCGAAGCTAAAAGGCTGTTAGTGCTGTTGTAACTAGACACAGTTCATGTGTTTTTCTTTACTTGTTTTCAAGTGCCAACATTTCACCTGTAAGATTTGTCTTACATTTACAGGACTGATGATGTGTTGGAAAACACGAAACTAGTTTCCCCATCAATAAACTGTGACTGATTTACTTGCCACCATCTTTGTGGCCTATAACTATGAAAAATAGGTAGATACGCAATTTTTAATCATTGCAGAAGAATGAAAGCAGGCAGATTCCTCAGAAGCTTGCCTGCAAGGTTAAAGTTTGTTGTTTGTAATGAGTTGCACATTATGTAATGTCAACTTTCTAATTGCTCTGTATTCTCATGCATGTGTCATTTGTATATTTCATTGTTTATTTGTAATATGTTCCTAACTTACCACAATCAGTTCTTTCATTTGACCCTTGTATAATTGTTCCATTTGTTTATGTGGTCTACATACTGAAAAAAAACATGCACTGTAACATCTTTCAACTGTGGTTTGCGTAAATGCAAAAATATTGGCATCAGTCATTGACAATAAAAAGTCTTATCAGTCGAGGTCTAATGGTTGTACTCTAAATAGCTAGTTGCGCTAGGCTACTAGCCAAGTTTCATTGGGTCTTAGAAAACCTGGTTTCTTTCTGATAAGAATTACCAAAAGCTGCCCTTCCATGACAGAGCCCTTTTTGCCAGGTTAATGCGCCACTGCCTGAGCCCCAAGCTCAAGGTAAAATTTCTTGTTTCTTTTCCTTAAAAACTAGGTGAAAACCCGATCTTTAGAGCTGTTGATTGGCCTTCCAGCATTTGTGGTTTGGAAGCAATGGTGTAAAAACAACAAATTATATAATTAATCCCCTAGTGGATAAATCAATTTTAATTATATGTATATTTCATGGTTTTTAAATCATAACTTGCTAACTACAAACGCTAGAAGGACAATCAAGGGTTCTAAATATGAGGATTTTCGCCTGATTTATTTGTTTAAAGAAACAAAACAATTGTTCGTTGTGCATGGGGCTCAGGGACAGGTAATATATTGGCCAAAAAAGCCTAAACCTACGCCTATTTTGATATCACCAACAAAAAAGCTCAAATCCAAAATTTACCAGTTTTTTAAATTTGAAACTAGAAGACTTTCTGCATCTTAGAGGTTTTGAACAGCTTTCTAGCTTTATCGTCTGGTAAGTTGTAGTTGGAAAAGTTTTGACAATATATCGGTTTCTGCGGTTCCTTTAGAAAAACTTCTTCAGAATTGCTGCTGATATGGGCAATGCAAGTTGGAGTGCCATTGTGGTGAAAGTAAAGTCATCATTAGATGCTACTGTCATAGCTACAGGCTTTAAGCATTGTGTGCAGTCAGGTCATTGTTGCTAATCAGTATACTATTTTCATATACATTTGAATTTCTAGTTCATATGGTGTTTTTCTATTATGAGTTATTGAAAGTGCAAACATTCTGTGTGCATCAAAATACTTAGAACAGATCAGATTGAAACAGCTCAGTAGAATCCCATGATAGAGTTGCAAAAGTTAGTGCTTGCATTTATGCTTCGATTCTCACTATAGTTGGGTTATTACCATTTGATTTAAGATGGATTCTAAATGACATGTTCTTGAGTATTTCAACCTAATTTTACAATTCTTTTTACTGATCATCAGAATTAAGCAATGCCTGTTAAACGAACCAAAACTGTTCAGTTACCTGTGGTAGAACCTCAGAAAAAAAGATCAAGGTTATTATCAGAGAAAAAGCACAAAGTGGAAAAGCTTTATGGAATTTCCTTGCCACAGGATTTTCTTCAGTTTTGGAACTTCTGTCAATCTCAAAATCCTGAGTCACCATCAGGTAAGATTAAGAATATCTAGGTGAATTTTCATTGTTTGAGATGTTGTATGTGATCATGGTGATGCTATTGGGACTGGCAGTGCATTACACAGGTCAACAAAAAACACTTTGTATTAAACGAGGATATAACATAACTTTTTAAAATGACATTTGGGTGCTGATTCCAAATTTGGCATTCATTTTCTTATGGCACATCAAATTTGCAGTTAACAGCGAAAGGCTTTTTTGGGTATATAAACAGTTGTATGCTAATATATTAGCTTTTGTTTCTAAGTGAAAAATGACCTGATAATTCAGTCTATCTAAAGGTTGGTAATTTATTACGAATGATCAAAAAAACAAGTTGAACCAATAAACAGAGGACTCCTGGCCTTGATAGTGGAACTCATAAAACTTCTATAAGTGTTTCGAACAAGACTTTCTTTCAAAAAGTGTGGCTGGATCACCACGAGACAACATCCAGCAGGCGATGCCATAGTTGATTCTTTTCCGAACCCCTGGTATCTTGCTTCTATAGCTTGAATATTATTCACCCTGGTAAGTCACTCATGGCATCAAGGTTTTCCATAAAACATTGGTGTGAATGCACAAAATTCATCTTTAGAGATATCGCCTATGGAAACCCATCTCCGTGTAAGCTAAAGCAATTCTGCAACTCCTTAAAAACAAAGAGCCTTAATAATTCCTATAAAGATTGAGCATATCTACCTGAATACCTTCCGAGCTTGTAACTCCAGTGCGTTCTTAACTGGACATTCTTAACTCGAAGTTCAGATCTGTCAAAACCACTACAAATCTATAGGCCTACAAAATTCCTTTTTTCAATTTAGCTTTCCCGAGATCAGGAAACTTTTCACACAAATAGTTAACTAAAGCCACTGGAATTGCATTTGGCCATTGGTTTCACAAAATTTTTCATCAAGCTCAATTTTATATCCAGAGGTGACATCAGGACTTATCATGATTTGCTAGTAGAGTATGCTGAGCTCCTGAACAGTGTTCACTCAAGGAACATATGCGTTTCTTGTCGACAAATGTTACTTTTCATAGTGATCCACAGTAGCACCTAGAGTGGTTGTCCCATAAACATAAAAAACAGCAGTACTAGGTAACTCCTATGTGCATTCCGATTAAAATGCTTATTACCTTTAGAGATGCACATAGGCTCCACTGGTAGTCAGTGTAGCCAACTAAAACGCATTCAAAGCAATCTGATTGTTATCATACGATTCATTCAAATGAACGGAATGTGCAATGTGGATTTAATATTTTATACTGCCTGTGTCCACAGAGATATCAATATGTCACTCAATAAAACAGGTTCTTGCACTTAAATCACTCAGTCAAGGTTGGTAAACTTGCTTTACTTTCACAAATGGTATGTCTGCCACATCAATTATTATTCTGTGTTACGTCACAATGCAAAACAATGCAACCTTCTGTTGTTCATAAGCCTGTGGTAGGCTAGGTAGCTGGAAACAAAACATACAGATATCTCAAAAACTAGATGTGCTACAAAAAAAATAATGACATTTTTGAAATCAGCGTCAAAAATACTTTTACGGGAACTTGTTGCAATCACTGTTTAAATTTTGCTGTTGACCAGTGTTATTAAATGAAAACATTGGAGAGCTATGTATTTTTGTAGACTTTCATGTGGTGATTGCTAGAATCACATTTGAGTTGATTTGAGGCAGTGTGATGGGTTTGCATGTGATAATGTTGGCACATATTAAAGCTTGCTAGATGATCCACACAGCTGTGCAAAGGATTTCTGAGTTACAACCAATTTATGTTGTTATTCTCAATCTGCAAGCATCTGGGCAGGGCAGAGAAAGTATAAGCCTTGGAAAAATGAAACACCAGGTTTCCACAACCTTTTCACATCCAAACAAACCTGGGGTACGTTTGCGAGGTAGATTTATTCTACAGCCGCANCAAATTAACTTTGAGACATAAAAATGGAATCTANGTTTGTAGTTCCAAAATTCTAAACNTTCTATTAAAAATTCAGTAAGTTTTGGTTATTTTACTCAGCCTTTTTGTCATATGAAATTTCTGGGGTACATGCCTATCTGTCCAAATGCTAAAGGGGTGCATGGTCAGAGAAAGGTTGGGAACCCCTGCTCTAGGTCAATGGTGGGTAAACTGTGGCTCGCTGACATATTTTGTGTTGCTCTTCTAGATGAATAGCAATATCTCAAAATGATAGGAGTCATTTCCATTTAATCAGGTTTTTTTTAAGGAAGATGTTAGGAACCTGGTATGGACCTGTATGGACCCAGTTTTCTCTGATTCTAGGGACCCAAATCAGGTCCCTAAACCACCTTAAAAATCTGATTTAATATTTGTTTTGTTTATCAATGTGTTTGCACAAGTACATAATATTACACTTGGGAATCTGGCCGGTTTCAGGGATTTTCACGAAAAAAACAACCGGATTTCATGTGCGTAACTTGGGCGCCGAAAGTGGTAGAGAGCTGTTTAAACCCTCAAAAGATACAGCAAGTCTTCTAGTATGCACTCGAAAAAAATGTTTTGGTTGGGGAGTGTGGATTTTTTGTGAGTGACGTCATAAGTAGAGGACTTTCAGGCTACCTTGGCCTACTTACCTGGCCCTGGGCTCAAACCGTTACATGGTAGTATTTTGCTTAAGTTTTTATTGGAAATTAGGCTACAATCCGAGTCTTTTGATACTTTGGATGACCTGCTGGGGTTTCGGATTCAAAAGTTATGATCTAAAGTAATAAAAATATTTGACTAATTGGATAATTAATTAATTTGTTTATTTTAGATCATAACTTTTGACCCAGAAACGCTAGAAAGTCGATCAAAGGCTCAAAAGACTTAGACTTGAGCCTAGTTTCCAATAAAAACTTCAGAGAAATACTTTGGCCTAGCGTTTGGGCCCTAGGCCAGGTAATATGAGCCAAAATGGCCTAAAAACAACTTCACTTATGATGTCACTCACAAAAAATCTGCAACCCCCAACCAAAACAATTTTTTTCTAGTGAAGACTAGAAGACTGGCCGATCTATTTGAGCTATTGAACAGCTCTCTAGCGCAATCGGCAGAGGAGATATGACATTGATAAGGCAACCGAAAACTGCTGGTTTTAAGCCGAAATCTAGGTATGATATATTCGTATGCTGGTTCCCAAAGTGTTAAGTACCAAGGAGTCTGCAGGATTTGATAACAAAACAGTGAACCTAAAGCTCAAGTTAGGCTGCTTAAATTTCCAGAACAAAAAATGATATTTTTCAAAGAGGCATTGTCAAACTGTCATTTCCCTAATTTCAGAATGACAATGAATGATTTTTGCGAAAAGACAATTGCAGACCACAAAGTGGAAGAACACAAAAATACTTTGTAAGACTACTGGAGGAATTCCAATCCAGATTTGACCATTTGCAGAAGTTAAAACTATGCTTTTCATTCCTTGTAAATTAATTCAGTGTTAAGGTAGTCAGTGATGGCTGTCTAGTTTGCCAATCGTTTATCACAAACACATTTTCTGAAGAAATAAAACTGACCAAAATTCAAAAAGACCTGTCTCTAAAAATACGCCAGTCAATGCCACTCCACAGTGGACTTCTGGTGACAGGTTCCAAAGTAAATACCCAGAAATTAAAAGACCAGTGTGTGACTAATTTCTATATTTAGCCCAACATATTGCAGTGAATTTTTATTCTCTGTAATGAGGTTCATATGATCAAACCATCCCACAACCCAATAACAAATGAACACTTGGGAGAATTAATCCACGCACCTTTAACAATGTATTGTCCAGATCTTAAGAGATTATCAAGTAGCAAATCAAACAAAATCACAATATTGATAAATATTGCATGTGTTGTGTTTCATGCAGATCATTTTATGCAATAAATTGCATTCTTTAGCAAATGTGTATTAACACAACAAACTGATCTTGCAGCTCACTGGTGTTTTTGGTTGAAATCCTGAAAATAACTCAATTTGCATTGAACAAGCGGGTCCACCCCTGCTCTAAGTGTCTTCCAATAGTGTGTAGTTAATGTAGCTAAAATAACCCTCTACCATCTGTCACATACTTTCTGGAAAGAGTAGCTTGTTAAGATGTCCAGACAAACTAACAAAATCTTGACCACAACTCACAAAGGCATGAAAAAGCCAGAAAAGGCTACAACCTATTAAAGCCAAAATCAACCAGTATGGATAGGATGGGTCTTTGATGCAATTGCTATTGGAACACAAGGAAACAACCGTAATGAAAATACAAAGAGTACAAAAAGCATTATCAGTGGAAGCACACAAACATTTTCAAAACTATAGAAAGGGGAAAAACTCATTACTTGGGCACATGCAGAACAGTTTCTCATTATGCAACTACTAAAAGAAACTGGACTTGCATCCATGTCCAAATTAAATATCAAACCCATCCTGCCTCAGCATGCAGCAGCCACTCAGAAAATTGCACAACCATGGGCGCAATTTTGTTGTAAAGTGTGGGGCAGACAGCTTGGTGTGAAACTTACATAGTTGTCAGGTAAGTTTTTTAAATGCAGATTCCTCATCTTGATTTTCAGAAGTTTTTAACCATTTAATGACTGCGATTCGCTGGCCCTATTTTGGCCATAAATCGCCAGCCGCTAGAGCTAGAGAGCTGTTCAAACCCTCTACGGATTCAGCAAGTCTTCTAGTTGACATCGAAAAAAAAACGTTT
>JGI24159J19872_10010236_pt1 | contig 12294 bp, 4 predicted proteins | sample Ectturendosymbi4_FD_19872 | JGI IMG/M metagenome (IMG submission 19872)
GCAACAGCCGCGGGACGAACACAGGGGCACAATTAAGGATTGCAAGATTGCAGGCGCCACTACGTGGCAAGGACAAGGTAATCATACATTCACCACAGGAATTCTTAGTTTAGCGAAGATGGGGTTAGTTGGATGTAATCACTAGTCTAAATTTTCCCTTTTCTAGCCTACTATACTGGTATACTCTATCATTAGTCACATGAACACAGTACAGCCATATCCACAAGCACAATAAAACGCTCGGACTGACTGAAAAACACGACAACTACGTTTTACAACTTACGGCTAACTTCAATTCATTTTACTAGCGATTAATTGCTGCGCCAAACGTGTCACAACAGTTATTTTCCGCGTATTGTTACAATAAAATACACTTAGTTCCACTGTATTACTCAATATTGAACCAAGAGTTATAAAGCTTAGTAACGAACTATGACGTGTTTTGCCTAAGAAACAATGGTTTGGCAATGCTCTACCAAAGACCACATGCCTTGCTGCAAGGCAATTTTGCTAATAATAAGACATATAGTTGGAGGGATTTGTGACGGTTCATGGCAAAAACAATAAAGCTGGCAACTTTTGACAAATGTTCCCGATCGCTGCGATAGTCGATGCGATGATTTAGTGCTAGCAATTTTATTATCGTTGGACCATTTTTAATAACTTTAAAGAAACTTAAGTTTTCATCTTTAAAAATTGGAGTTTGGCCGATTAGATATTTTCCGATAGGTATACTAGTATTGTTCGCTTTCAATCAACACAAGTACAAAGCGAACTAATGCATACGAGAAAAAAACAAAATTCCGCGCATTTTTACATACATACAAGCTTCCAAATGTTGTTGCTTAATATCCCTTATTTGACGCTGCTCATATAAAGACTGGGCCAACAAACTACCAAACTACTATTACAACACTATGTCGTCATGTTTTAAATATTAGGCAACACACCTCGAACTTCGCCAGAACCGCAGTGCTTGGCTCCCAACCAGTGCCACTCTCCATGGCCTTACATATTTTGTGCAGTGAAACATTACACAGGACAATGTCGGCTTGATTGTTACATCACTAGTCCTTCATAGTGTGCTTTATGATATTTGTCAGAAACCATGGAGTCGAAAGTTCATCAGATGATTTGGTTCCAAAGTGGCAAATGCAGTTATTATTCTTGGAATCAGTTCAGAATTGTAGTATATTCTAACCTGCAGAATCGCCCCCCTGGAAACTGAAATCGCCCCAAAATTCTGGTAAATCACAAAATCGCCCCCTAAACACGTAAAATCGCCTCCGTTGAAGACCAATGATCTAAGCAATCCAGAACATTCTACCAGAGTACTCCATATTTTGCGTCTGTTTTTCAAACTCGGTTATGAATAACCAAAACCAGAATTGGCACTCGGTGGAACACCAACGACACATCTTTTCTAATCGATTACAATTTTGCGCATGCAAGAAACAAAAGTATATTGCAATTCACTAAAAGCTCATCTTTGTTGCACAGAATTTCTGAAGAAAAGAAAGAAAACGAAACTTTCTTGAATGAAGCAGACACTGTTCTGTGACCTGGGAGCACCGGCTTAAACCAGTTTTAAAGGCGACGCACGTCATGGACTTGACATCCGGCTTGTGCATGGTCTCGTCAAAAGTATCAGCTGTATTTTGAGAGACACTGATCAAAATCAATACATCTTGCTTTTCAGATGCAAAACGTCGTTCATAGAAAATAATTGCTGTTTTATGGATTTGTTTTGATATTTGTCACATTCGTTACCTCTGCCCTGCCAAACACAGTATTTCAGTTCTCTTTTGAAAACATGCAGTTTTTGCAAAGCGTTTTTGAAAAAAATAAAAAACTTAATGTATTGCGTAAAATTGTGGGTGGTGGTGATCATCATCAGAAACTAGCTAGCTAACTGTACGTTTATCATAACGTAGGCCAAACTTGACACATAAAATTGTTGTTTGCTAGTTCTCACAATGTATGTATCTCAGTTTATACGAGTTTTGGAAGAGCGATTGCAGAAATCGTCAAATTTATGTCACAAACAGCACCCCTGCTGTAAAAAAATTAACACTCGTTAGCTCGAAAACTGAGGTGAGTAGCAAAGAACTCAACAATATCTGGGCACATTTTAAGAAAGTAACGATATGGAACAAGGCGATGCATTATGTTATAAGGGGTACTCATGTCAGTAAGTCATCTGTAATGCTAAGCTACTGTACGAAGTGAGTTGTGAGACAATCACTGCGAAAACCGTTTTTGATGGCTTGTTGTTGTAAGTGTAAATCAAATGTTTGCAGCTATTGCAGAGTCCTGGGGCTAGAGCCTGAACAGTTTAGGAGTAAGTTGATTGAATGAATGGTATAAATGACTTTGTCATTTGATTACACCATCAGTTCGGAACGTCTTGAACACTTAAAGTGGTGGCAAAACTTACCCACCAAACACGATCTTTGTACTGTATTAAACTAGTATCACGAAAATGCACTTTGGCTTTAACAAGTACGCCAGTGAATTCAGTTCAAAAACCTTTTTCTCTATTGATACAAAATGACCATACATTTACAGTTTCGCTATATGGCGTGGAAGGAAACAAAGGGTAATTTCGGTTTAGGCAGGTTTCGTTTGTATTATGCGCAATGCTTTTATGCCATAACACAAAAGGAATTTAAACAATGTCAACTTATCACGCTGGGAGCATTCAAAAGTACTAAAACTGCAATGTGATACATTAATCATACTACAGACAAACTGAAAGCATTTTGAAAAGTGCTTAAAGTTATACCCTGCGACATCAGCTACTCCATGCCATAAAAAAGCTACCAAAATGATGTAAGCGTCTGCACATCATGTCTTTACAAAAACTTGAATTGTTGTAATTTTTACGTTGTTAAAATATTTGTAGGTTACCTGAAACAGTCACAATGAATGAACAACCTTAGGCTTTTCAGAATATGTAACTTAAATTGCGACAGATATGTATTTGAAAATGTCCTATCCTTGCATCCTAAGGATTACTGATGAGTCATTCACAGCCATTGAAATAAGGTAAAAAAATTTTTGCTACAATTGAAAATCTGGACGAGTTTGCCTTAAGAATCTTTTTAACCAACCTTTCGATTGCGATACTACATGCGTGCATATATATTTTGTGGCTGATGTTAGTATTAATATCTTGACAAAGCTCATTCATTTTCATAAACGCTTCCCCCCCGTGGAGGTCGCGGGGTCAGCAGCCCTAGGAGGACTCGAAGTACTACATGTTTTTCAGTAATTTCATATATTTCTCTCTGGCTCCACACTATAAAGACGGGACCAAGCAAAGGTCGGAGATGTAATCAATCCACCTAGTCCTCGGTCTACCTCTGGGTGAATTTCCCGTGGGTGGAGCCAACAGGATTTGTCTCGCCAATTTTTCGTGAGACATTCTGGATGCATGACAGAACCACAGATTCGCTGGAACCTCTCAATTGAGAGAAGCTGCTCAATATGCAGGACTTTACGAATTTCACAGCTGCGCACTTTGTCGCGAAGTTTCCCGCCGTGAACTCTTCGCAAAAACCCGTGATTGGCGCTTGCGTTTGGGATAATGTTCTTCCGGTCGTTGCCCAAGGTTCAAAAGTGAGTACCGGAACAACGACCGATTTAAAAACTGACAGCTTTGCGGTATTTGAATGTTCCCGTTCTGTGACCACAGAGCGACAAAGCTCATTCAGAACTGCGTTTGCTTTACCAATCAGTGTAGCAATCTCCTTGATCATCATTCCGTCACTCATTAATACCACCCGCATGGACTTGAACTTCTCCACCTGATGCAGTGTATTGCCGACTACTTGCAACGTACTCTGTCTTGAGTTTCTGGAAAGACATAATACTTCGGTCTCATATTGCTAATTTTCCTTCCCGCGTTGCCACACGCAGAAGAAATCAGATTAAGTGCAAGTTTAAAGCCCTCTTCAGAAGATAGAAGTAGTTTCGTCCGCGACAAGCCAACGGTTGATCCTGCATCTTCTAACAATGACACCTTCGTTACCCGGTCGTATGCTTTCTTGAAGTTGGTAGAACATGCGCAGGCATCTTTGGCTTACTCCCAAGATTTCTCGAAATTTTGCTGGAAAGTGAAATTTTTGTCTGCAGTGCTGCAACCAGGACGAAAACCGAATGAGGTATCTTTGTATACAAAAATAACGCACTTTGTTGACTTCCCAGTAATGGGAACCTAGTTTAACCCGAAATTTTCCAAAGATCGTTCTTTAAACATTTTTCTCTATGCATGTGGAATCCCACGCTTCAGCTTACAACAATTGTAAAAAAATCTACTTTGTTCTCAACCCAGGCTTTGCAAAACACTTTTTTGTTTGAATAGCATATTTCCCTTACTATTTTTTCCACAGCAATAATTTTTGCTTTTATTCGTCGCGCTGAGTTGTTTCCGTCCACATAACTGAGCAGCAGTTGAAACTACAGCTTCTTTGAACAGCCGCCACTTCACCTCTACGTTGGTTAGTTGGCGAAAGAACGACGATGCTGTGTTTCCAAAGATCTTTCTAATGTCACCGTCCACAAGACCTCCCACTTTTTTCAACAGGACCTCGTAGTCCTGCACGATAGTGTAGGTCGTACAGGTTTACAAGTCGTATTTGCAGATTATCAGGTGGTGATCAGTTGTGCACTCGTTTAGACACTAACGTGCGACAGAGCTTCTTTGTATACAAAAACAACACAATTTGTGGTAGGATACTGTTCAGGTGGTTTACACTCGTTTAGTATAAAACTGAATTGGAACTGCAGTTGTGCATTTGTAATTAAAGTGTGTAGCATGGCCCAATGAAGTGCATATAGTTCTATTTGCAGAAAGTGATATTTGATATTCAGACATGATGCATAAGTGTCTACAAAATACTTGCAGGATCATAGCGTAATATGAAAGAAAACTGATTCAGTCTTATTTCCTTTTATTCAAATCAACCCTTTGCCCCATTTGATTTAAACTCAATTTAATCGAATAGTACTGGGAAACATATAACTCTTTTCGTGTTTGAATAAATCCAGTCGTAGTTCAACTTGAACTTAGTTTATCGGAATAACTACGTCTACTTTGAACTTTGGAATATATTGGAGAAAAATTTTAATTGCAACTCAATTGGATCCACCATCATGATCAAACATCTTTGTTTTAGAAACATAGCATTGCATTGCAAGAAACAAAGAATTTACTACTGCAGCAGAACAAGTCGTTGCCACTGGGGGCATTCGGGGGTATTGCTTGCGAGAATTTCGTTCATTACGCTTTAGAATGTTTTCTTCAAAGTCGCTGAACCACCAAAAATTTGAACATTGAATCCTTAGATAAATTGGTATTTAAAAATATAGAGATATTTTCTTTTCTTCAAGGTGTCTGTGCGCAAAGAAAAAAAATCCCTCAAGAACTGTGTACCAAAGGGAACTCTTTCACAGCAAAAAAGGACACACTAAGATCTCAAAACAAGTGTATATTTTGTTGGGATCGTTTTTGTTACGTGCAGCCTATTTCAACATGTAAAAAGTGAGAACAGTTTTGATTTGTTCAATGTTCTGTCACTTCAAAAACTTGTTCATTAAATTTACAATTATTGCCATGGCAACATCACATGGAGGTGACAGTTAAATCCAACATGTCGCCTGGACCGGGAAAACCGGTCAAAATCAGTTTGATGCTTACAAGCAGTGCTGTGGCAACACTTATGCTGTAAAGTGAAGCCTGCCACAATGGAAACGTCCGACACTGCCCTAAAGTCTGATAGCGTGTTGCGACCGGAAAGCCCAAGCGGGAAGTGCCCAAAGCTTCACACTCCGCAGCAAGCAACAATAGAGATCGCGCGCGCGATCATTCTTCGGGTCCGTTAGTTATCATATTCAACGATTTACTATCAGTATTACCAAAGAGTACCAGCCGCGATCACTCTATTATTGCTCATTCGCGCCACGTACATATATGCGTGTTATTCTTCGCTCACATCCCGCCCCCAACCTGATCGCATCATGAAGCCCCATTCATTTTCTCACGGATAACAAGCACCCTCAATGACAAGTACCATCTGCATACGTCATCCCTTTCTCTGGGAACTATCCCACAAGGTTCTTCCACAAATGCGAAGGCTTTTTTCCCACTACGCCATCATTCCCTTTCTGTTACGTTTCACACAAGAAAGTGACAAGTTGAAGAAGTCTGTTCCGCGTAAAGACAAACAGGATCATCTTTGCTGTCCAAACGTAGTTTATAAAGTAACAAGCATGTGTGGGTATAATTACATTGGACAGGCTGGTCGAAATTTAATAAACCGAATTAACGAACACAACTTTGATCAACACTCTGAAGTATGCAAAGATTTTGTCAGCCAATCCGACGCACCGATTTGACTTCAAGTAATCAGAAATATTGAGAAGCATCGCCGGGCAAAAACACGCTTGTCCCACTCGAGTCGCTTTCAATACAGGACCACTAACCACGACATGGATGGTTCGGCTATTCTTTTACTGCTTCTCAATATACTGTAGAGTGGTCTCTATTACACAATACAGCACGAATACCTTAGAACAGCATCTTTGTTTTTGTGTCACTGCTGCATTTTATTAAGGTTCCTGATGATGGCTTATCACTATGCTTAAACATTGAACAAAATAATGCATTCGATGTTTGTGACTATACTGTTCGCAATAAGAATCTACAGCAACACCGCGCATTGCTTGCCACAATACTCGTATCATGTTTATAGGTATTAGGTCAATATCGACAATGTTTGCGGAAAACTTTGGATAGGCATTAACTGGTTAGTTGAACTACTGTAATTGTGTCTAAGCACGTTTAACACCATTTGCTTCTGTTGTACTCCAAGATCTGAAGACTTCGGCATTGGGTCCTAAAACCGTGTGCACAAAGACCTCACACTCTGACAGTAGACGGTTTTTGGTTTTCACCAGAAAACCCACATCAAACAATTGTAGTTTCATTACTACATTCCTCACAAATCTCTGACGTCGCCGGGAACCCTTTATAGTTTGCAGGGACAACCTCTTGCAGTTGCGGAAACCATGACGCCAGAAATAGAATTAAGAGTAGCAGCAGTCGATCTCTCAGAAACTATCACTAAGCTGCTCAGTTACTGATATGACTCGCAATTTCCTGTCTACCAAGTGCCTCTGCACTTACCATAGAGCACTGTAGTTGTCAGAAAGGTTTGCAGGAAAGACTTTGCTTAATACAAATGTGGTTCAGATGATAATTATTTGGAGAATAATATGTTATTGAACATTATAAACCTTTTATCATTTTGCTTTTTATGAAAGGTGCAACTTAAGGAAGCAATTGAAGAAGACAAAATTTTAGATGGTTTTATGCTAAACCGCTATTTGTTCAACAAGAAAATGAAGCAAAGGTAATCATTTATTGCAAACTCAACTCTTCAAATTTTTAATGTTACTGGAGGTGTTCCATTAAATTGGTAAGTTTTCAAAAAATTATATGCTGATGGTGGACTAATATTTGTAACGAATTACCACAACTCCATGATTACAGTACATGCCTTTGTAAAAGACTGTTGTTTTGTGAAAAAAAGATAGTAATGTTCAACATTAAGAAGTAGATAGTTGCAACAAGCACACAAACGGAAAATAGTAGAGCTATACATCCTATTCAGGAATAGAGTGTTTAAGCAGCTCGAGTTATCTACGCATAAAAACTGAGTTTTAGGAAAACTAATTTTGTCTTAACTGTTTTAAATAAAGTTGAAATAAAATGAAGAAAGGTTTATATGGTTGAGTTGAACTACTTTTCCATTTATTAATTTTTTTGCAGTGAAGACGTGTTATGACTCACCGAATGTTCTCGTGCAGTTTATGAGAAATGATTCACTGTATAACTAATATCATCGCTTTTTGGTGCTATTAGATAAAATTATATGTAAAACAAACTAAACGTTAAACGTGCCAATCAAACACGATCGTTGTAATTTTTCATAGGTTTCGTAGTAAAATATGTATAACATTCACTCAACAAAGCTCAGACGAACTGATGATTGGTTTCAAAGTTTTGCAAGAAGCAATTAATATAAGCCAATAAGGCATGGACCAATGCTGGGCATAAATGCGATATTTTATGCTGTAAAACAAAACGCCCCATTTGACGTGTGGTAAAATTTTTTTACGGCTCTCTAACAAAACCGTAGGTCTGGATTTGACTCCCTTTAGCGAAAAGGTTGAAAACCACTGTTGTAGAAGTAAGAAAAACGTTAACTACTACAACATCTTACTTTCTAGTCAGATTGATCTGTAGTAGTGTAGTGATCTAAAAAATTAGCTATAATGAGTAGGTATATCACATAAATCCAAAGCTTTTGTAGCTGTGTAAACATGTTGTTAGCAGGGAGTATGATTAAGATATGATCCCATTGCAGATTCAAGCGTGAAATGCACAGAAAACCATTGTAAAGCAGGATTATTTATTAGAAACCATTAGGCTTTCTTGCAAGGTTTACTCGATTACTGGCAAAGTTCACTAGGAAACATTGCGTTTACAAGCGGTAACATAACATTAAAGATTTAAATAAATGGTAGCAAACTAGCAGTGCTTTGCATAGAAGTACATTATCAAGAGGGTATAAAAGCCAATGCAAACAAACGTAGACTATTCTTGAAGATTTCATCTGTGGAAAAAAATATATGTTTTCAGCACGGTAACTAGCCTTATATACCCAGAAATTTTGCTGGTCAAATTGTGCTTTAGTTTGCGCTTCATCACTGCTTATTATGAGTGCTAAACATTAAAAATCAAAAGTTTTCAGCTATTTTAAAAATGTTCAACTGTAAATGTCTTGCGAGAAGTCATGCTATTTTTTTGAACAAAGGGTCTTAAAATACATCTTCGCATTTGTGTTAATGCAATGTGGGCATGTTTGGAAAACACATGAGAGTCGACGATGTGTTTTGCGCTCTTTGCATAGTTTGCCCGGGCAGCGCTGTTAGCTGGAAACGGCAAGACTGCAACAGGCAAAGCATGCAACGAGTGCAAAACACTTGGTCAATTGGGACTGGTCTGTGTTTGAATGCTCGGACACAAATGTAGTTTTCCCAACATCTGTTTTATTGATTCTGGTCGTAAGAAATAACAAAAGGTCCTTGGCACTAACGGCAAAACCAGCAACTGCCTTTGCAAAAACTGTTCACATTACCGTTATCATGAGTTAGGTTTCTGCTTGTAACTGTTCTCTGAGTCGTCTGAACCTGTAACTGTTGTTTTATCGCAAATTTGCTCATGGTAAGAGTGTTGCTTGCAAAAAACTATCAGATAAAATTACCCAAAGAAATTTGGTATATTCTCTTAGTTTTGTGTACTTGATTTAATTCATTTTCCATTCAACTTGGAGGCACACCAAGACAACTGAAATGTGTGAAAATGAACAGAAGCCGGAGCCATGAACAAAGTGAGCTTCAGAGCCGGAGCCACATCATGAAAACCAAGAGCTCCGGAGCTGGATCAGTAGCCATATTCATGAAAAGAAGAGCTCCGTAGCCGGAGCTGTGTCATTTTTGCAACGGCTCCGCAGCCCTGCTAATTTGGTTACCGGATAATTGAGTAGCTTCTCACGAACATTGTGTGAAACCGAAAACGCTTGAAAATAATTTAGATGCTGTTTTGTGTGATTTTACAACTACAGCAATTTCACTGGATACGATAAGAAAATTACTGAATCGTGTTCTTGTTTCTGTATCCAAGTGTAATGACTAAATGCGTTTCAAATGCTGTTTACAGCGAGCTCAATGTAATTGTGTGACTGTTGCTGTAAACCATGCAGAGTTACAGCGAGCTCAATGTAATTGTGTGACTGTTGCTATAAACCATGCAGAGTTACAGCGAGCTCAATGTAATTTTGTGACTGTTGCTGTAAACCATGCAGAGTTACAGCGAGCTCAATGTGATTGTGTGACTGTTGCTGTAAACCATGCAGAGCTGTTCCTGCAACGGCGTCTTCATCTTGATTTAAACTTTGATTACCTACGTTTAGTTTTATTTTTGCTGAATTTTTGCTAAAACGTAAGGATATCTGCAAATGTCACGGAAACGAATAACGAATTTTTTTAATTTGAAAGCAGAAATTTGTTGAGCTTTAATACAATGTTGCAGGGAGGTTGTTGATGAAAGAATGGAAGAATTATCACAGGTAACGTTGATAAAAGTGTTCATGATTGAAAATTTAACTATTTGTCATACATCTTTGCTACAGATATGCTCACAACACGTTTGCAAAAAAAGATATTGCCAGCTTTCAAAACGTGTGGCAGACTAGATCTCACACATTTTGAACTGACTTGAAATCCGAGCATTTAAAAAACATGGATTTATTAGATAAATCGTTTCTCACTTCATGGTGAAATTTTGATCATGTCTAATTTTGCACTTGTGTTTTGTAAAACTAATTTTCGGTAATTTCCTCATTGCCATACCTATTTGGCAATGCTCAAGAACAGCAGAAATATTTTGAAAAAAATGCAGAGTTTTTTTGGCATATTTGAAAATTTTAGCGTACTCCCAAGGTGTTGTGTAATCGTAAACAAATTTTAACTAATGTTAAACTCTAAAGACAACGTCAAGCATATTTTTCAAGAGACAAAGCAAACATAACGTTACGCTGATCATGTTTTCACAATGAAGTATAGAAATATTTGTAAATTACTTTTTGACTAAACAGCTACATTTTCCGGACCAGATCCCAAATTCAAACAGTTTACACATGCTTCAAATACATAATCACTAAAAGGAGTTTCATGAGTAACTTGAAGATTCGTGTCTGTTAACGGTGTGTAAAAACTGCATCAACTATACCTTTTAAAATGCATCATTTTTACTCAGCTTTGTCAAAACAACAAAGCAACTATTTGTTATTCATAAGCTTTTGGCATACCCATTGCATCCTGTACATTTTTTCGTAAGTAACCACGGAAATAACTGCAGACGTTTGAGTTGCACAACACAAAAAATTATAAAGACGTATTGTAAATATAAAGCTTGCGTGACATTCAAAATCTTCATAAGTAACTTAAACTAAATTTCGAAACCAACAGTTATGCGCAAACTATCTGTTCACATCCTGTTTTTTAGTACGTTTAACAATCCGTCGCATTTTTACAGTTGAAGAAATATGATTCGAGTGAAATTCGTTGTTTTACTGATCAGAAGGCAGAGCTGGGTTGTGGTGCATTTGGCGTTGTACGTTGTTCTATTCATCGTTTGCTGGGCAGAATAGCCGTCAAATGCTTTCAAACGTCCGGAGGAGACGCAGAAAAAGAAATGATTGCCACCATGTGAGTCTTTACAGCTGTCCACATTTCATTAATCAAACGAGTTTTAAAATGACGTTTTCCAAGCAAAAAGTGCATTACACGGTACAACGTCCTGAATTTCTTCAAAACGAAAATTTCAAAATCAACATCATCATTTTTCAATATTACTTGAATTTTTTGAAATTTTGATGACAGCAATTGGCGGCAGGCCGAAGCCTGAATTGTGCTTCTTGCCGGGGCGGTTGAGGTGAACGCTCTTCCCTAAGGAGCGCTACGACAAATCACTCAATTGTCGTGGATCGAACACCCAACCTTCGAATTGAGAGGCGGACACTTTACCACTCAGCTATTGCCGCCCCGTCTTGAAAGCAACGTTTAAAAAATGCAGCGGTGCATCTCATATTTTGTAGTACGAAAAACGCCTTTGTTGTCCCTTGGAAATTTGTTTTCTATGCGAAAGTAAAAGTTTTGTCACTGACGGTGAAACTGTGTTTTGTTTTGCTTTCAAGACTTTACATATTTAAATATGGCTAACGATGTAACTTGCTCTATGCGCAATGAAACATTTCACCCATAATTTACTAAATATAGAAATGCATACTCATGCAAAAGATGCTTTCATATTGATTTCAAAAAAGCATTTATTACAGTTTTACTTCACTTACATTTCCTTGACATTGTTGTTAATTGCTGTTCTATTGCAAATCAGGTCGGGCTAGCTCCAAGATCATATTTTGCAGGCTGCAAAACGAACTTGAACTGCTACTCAAAGCTAACAATGAAAACATATTGAGAGTCTATGGATGGTCAATATGGCCCAACTCAATGGGATTGATTATGCAGTACATGCCTGGAGGGAACCTAAGACGATTGTTAGTGGACACCAGAATTCCTCTCCTTTTCAACTTGCGACTTCGAATGTCTTCAGAAATAGCAAGTGGAATTGCCTTTCTCCATAACTTCAACGAAAAACTCCGC
>JGI24159J19872_10010238_pt1 | contig 12293 bp, 4 predicted proteins | sample Ectturendosymbi4_FD_19872 | JGI IMG/M metagenome (IMG submission 19872)
TCTTTTCACCTTTCAATAAATGTAATCATCATTGTGGTATCATTTAAAATCCTGGATTTGTGCCCAATCGCTTTGTTTCAACAAATGTGAAACACCCCGTACGTTTCTTACAGTTCACAAAGCTGGTGGTTTTTATGTCTGAAGTTCCACTGCCCGACGGTGAAACCAAAGAAATTGCGCAGGCACTGCATAGTAACCTCCTATTTTCAACGTACATCGTTCAACGACTTCCACGGCCGCTGCAGCGAAATGTAACGCTATAGAACAAATACAACATTTAAGTGGGCTAAAGGCATTCAAGTAATAGGTACAAAGTTATGATGTTTCGCGAACCTGTGATTTAAAAAATGAAATTAGACGCATTGAAACCGCAATATGATTTATGGGGTACTACCATAGGCGTAGCCAGGGGGGGAAAGGGGCCATGCCCCCCAAAATTTTTAGAAAATATAGTCATTTTGTGCTTTGAGAGGCATTTTTCCAAACAAAATAGTGTTATTCGCCTAAAACCTAACATTTTGACCCCCCCAAATTTCTGGGCTGGCTACGCCACTGGGTACTACGATTGTTTAACGAACGACAGTTAATCGAACCTGTAGTTAGTCGAACCGACTTTCAATAAAACGACAACTTATCGAACGAGAGCTGATTTACATGTCGAAAGACATTGTTACGGCGTATGCTTCACGTCGCATTCTCCAGCTGCAATTTTCACGCTGTATTTCATTTGTTCCTAGTGCAAAGTCCGTTTATATCTTTCTTTAGTATAGACTGGGAGCTAGCAGGAGTGAGAACCCACGGAACCAGCGGCTAGAACAGCAGTGAAGTGAGCAATTGCGGGTGAATTGTGAAGTAGTTTAGAAATGGAATTCATTTTGCGTGAGAAAGGCAAACGCAAGTGGCTTCGAAAGCTTTATGTACGTCAGTGACAAAACCCAAAATGGCGTAACTTACTGAAGATTTGAGGACTAACTCAAATGTAAAAGCCGTGTATCCACTGCCCACGACGACAGCCTCTTGAGAGCGCCATCTGAACACAGTCATTTTAAAAGCAAAATGATTTCCATGAAATACGCAACTTGTAACTTTTATTATTTTGTAACCGTGTACTTTGAATAAATGAATGTCACTGAAATGTGTGTTTAAAAGGCCTTGCGTATTTCATTGATTAAATTCATTCCATTCATAAAAATTGTTCCATTTTATGTGTGCATTTACAACTCCCGTACAGGTTTGAAAAAATTCCATAATTAGACGGTTCGATAAATTGTCGGGTCACGGTTCGTTTTCAATCAAATCAAGTTTGAAAAGTTGCAACATGGCAACACAGAATGAGAAGGTGATACATAAAAGTCAAAAATTAGGAAATATTGCATGGAAACCAGAAGCAGTGGGTAACTGCATACCAGCAATGTTCCCTTTAAGGTGCGCAACTACGCAGTACTGCCAGACCATTTTGCGCAGTGAAATCTCATTCTGGCGCACTTGCAACATTCCATTTAAAAACTTTTAACATTCTTGGGGCAGAAGCAGAATACTTCCGAGCATATCGCATAGCCCTTTTGCAAGCTATTTGAATTAAATTTGTACTTTGTTCGTATTTTCATAAGATTTTTCATACTTTTTCTGATAATTCACAAAGTTTGTTGTTCATTCAGAACTCTGCTGATTCAGTCTTAAAATATTCATGCTCACTACAACAAACATTTGCTCAGTGTAAAATTTTTAAGATTTTCTGCCAACAAAGTAGACTGTGTAGATAAACAAGATGACAAGCCGTTGCAAATGCGCTAATTTTGTGGTCTAAAGTGTTGCAAGTAATAGAATTTGCCGTAAATAAATCCCATGTTTTACGAAAAAGCGATAGGGACTGAATGTGCTTGCTTCATTTTGTAATCTTATCAAAAATAAGATGACGCACAGTTGTTTGGCCATTTTACACAAGCGTGGGTGAGGCAAGAATTGCTGTACAGTTTACATCACGCGATTAGATGTTGGAATACATCTGGAGCTGCGATTCTACAGTTACAAGCATTTACAAAACGCGGAAAATTGTGCAAATAAAAAGTTTATGTAAAAATGCAATACATTACAGATTCCGGCTGCATTCAACATTTATTTCAAGCACATCACAGGTGTTTATCCGCATAGTATGAGACAAACTAATACTCGCCAATTTGTTTTATCAAAACCACATTCAAACTCAGGTAGGAACATGTTGCACTACAGTGTGATGCAATTGTTGTCTCAAACTCCATTACAAATATGAAATAAACCTTGTTTCGAACCTTTCATAGCTCAATGCCACGCGAAGTTTTGAAAACACCTGGAAATTGTAAACCGCGACATCAATACGTTGCTGGTGGGCTAATAATTAAGGCAACCAATTTTTTGACCTAAAAACTTAAAATTTTGACTTTACAATTTACAAACTTTGACTTTATTTTGACATAAATTTTCTGCGCTGGCAACTGCAAAATAATTCAGATTTAGGTGCTGGGGTTAACCCAGAAGCATATTCATGCACTCTATGCTTCGAAATTTTAAAATATTTGGTTGTTTAACTTATCATCCCCAAACAACTACAGTAGAGTCAAACCTGAGAACATCATGAAGTTGAAATGTTATATGCACAATGAATTGAACATTCACCAAGACCACGTTTCTTGACTTAACATGCCTATCCTACATACTATTCAATTGCCCAGTAGCAGGCAAAACAGCATTATCACCCCAGAAGTCGCACTATTATTACATATTTGCACCTAAACTTGCAAAAGCATATCAATATCTGTTGTTGTAGTTTCGATAAAGTATCGATGAAGAGAAAAAAAACTGTGCTGCAAGAAAATTTTGACCTAATGATAAATTGACTTTTTTTTGACCTAATAACTTGGGATTCCCTCGTGGTGTGAGCGTGAAATTTGGATTGTGGACGTTTCATGAACTTTCAAAATGGCAGAAAAATTTTGACTTTTGGTTGCCCTACTCATAACCATAACAGCATGAGACATGCGTGTGTCGCAGGGCTATGGTTATAGGGAAGGCAGCCGGGCATGTTAAGACTCAACTAGTCCACCACATTAGTCGATTTGTTGCGGCGGCACTACTGGATACGACCCTGAGATAGGCTTACCATACGTCCCGTTTGACAGGCTTTGTCCAGGCCAGTCAACCAAAAAGTCCCTGTTAGACCTTCAGTCAGCCTGCATACCCCCGCACGAATTTAAGCATGCTGTGATTGGTCTGTTTAGCCAAATTGTTGAAGGGCGAATGTGTAAATTTACAATTGCTTAAACATTGTTGTTTTGTAGTAAAACGCAACATGTTTGTTTTTCTTGGTGTTTTAACTATAAGAATGCAAAACAGCTACATACTGCAAGTAAGATATGAACCACATTTATCTTATAAGGCTCGTTGTTCTGAAGCGCCCCGGTTTTCAATCACAAAAATATGGTAGGCCTACCCTGAGATAATATAAATAATTATAAACATAGGCTTGACTGTTTCTTGACTGACCGTTAAAAACGATTTATGGCTCTGTCGAGAACGACTAACTGACAAATTCTGTTCATAGCTCTAGAGCAGTGTTCTCAAAGGGGTCGATATCGACCCCCAGGGGTCAATTGGACCATCCAAGGGGTCGATAAATAATCATGGGGTCGAATGNGGTCACTAAATGGCCCCTAAGTTCTAGGCCTTTTTTGGGATTGTGTATTATTTTATCATGCATTTCAGGTAAAAAGTACTCGAATTTATTTTAACACATACTTTCCTTGTATTAGCTACTATTGCGCTAGGCCACGGGGTCCACAGAAAATTGTATACTTGTAATTGGGGGTCAACGTGCACAAAAGTTTGAGAACCACTGCTCTAGAGAATGCCACAATGAGACATGACGTAAATGCACACACCGTGTTTACCTTCTGATGCGAACAGCACGCGGCTTGAAATCCAGAAAACTTCGTTGTCGAGTGGTCGCCAGGGACCGTTCACAGAATTACATCGGATTTCTGCGCTTTCACGCCAAACAATCATAAACTTTTGTATTATTTTCAACCCGTGAGGTGTCCACAACGAAATATTTGTCCACGAAAAAGCATCTTCGTTTTGTCAAAACGAGTTCCAGCAACTCGATTTTATTCGCGGACTACGGAGCCAACGCTAGTTTAGACGAAGACGCATTCATAAATTCACAAAGTGCCACGGCATGTTACCAGAAGCAAATGTTTGATAACATTTTCCACCTCATTTTCGGCACATGATTGAATGCCAGTAGTGCATGTTTAGGCATTCACAGACCTTTTTAATTTCGATCCAGTGTATGGTTAATATGATGAAGATCTTATTGGTGATGGTTTGGAAGTTATAGAACAGGACATGGCTGATCATAAACAAAATCGTCCTAGTGAGTCCAAATATCTAAAGCGTACGCAACCTACAAGCCGTTCACGTACAATTTCGGAACTGCTGCGTGCTGCACCAAATCGCGTACGTGGGTGGCTCAACAGTAAACAATAGTCCAGCGTATGACCATACGCACATGTGGAAAACGTGACGGGGGTGCAGTCTAATGTGTACAATGTTTCGCCGTCACAGGTCTTCAAAAACGCCGAATACGTGGCTTCGTTTGTACGTTTCATGGAGCTTCCCATCGGCAGTACCTCATCCACAACAACACTGCTACGTGCTCTGAATAAATGGGTTCGGAATTTCTTCCATTCCATCTTGTGGGCATATCAACACGACAGACGTGCCTCTACAGACGGTTAACCCCAGGAGCCTTGTGTCGTCGCTCAACTTGTACGGATCGTCGGGATCTAAAAGCATGCCAACCACATTATGCAATTGAAATACAATTGATCGCGCTAGCACACCTTTTTTCAGTGCGACGTTTCAGAAATAAATATGATTCTAGCAAATAAATACAATTAAACTACCTGAAAACGATGCGTCACCTCTACCAGAGTTCGAAATAGCAAAAAAATGTGTCATACAAATCACACAAAGCTTCAAAACTGCATGATTTTTTATTTTTGTTGCTTGACGTAAATCACTCATTTAAATCAATCAACCCTGGTGGTGGAATTTTTATCTCTTTCAGCAACAAGGCTAGACGTGGTAATGACACAGCATCAGGCCAATCCTAAACAGTGGTGGAAATACAAGTTTCATTAACCGTACATAAATCTGAATGAAGTAAACAAGAAAGAACTCATTATCCATGTATAAATTTGAATGAAGTCAACAACAAAGTATCACTGCCATGCTAAATCTGAAGCAAAGTGTCACCTTTCAAAAACAAAAGCTCATGCTGTTTAAGATCGGTCTCATCAAAAAGTTATTTAATCACCTTGGCAAAATGCAAGATTTACATGCGGACAGTGCTATTGAAAGAATTTCACTGCTGGAATAATGCATGCCACTAAAGTTTATAAGACAAACTACAATGTAGAATATGGAGAATGTTGATGTCAAAACTCACATTAAACATGTTTATGTACAATACAAGTAATTTGCAATGAGTTTGACCCTTGAATTTGAAGAAATGCAAATTAATCATTGTAAGTGATTGGGGCAAAAACACTGCTGACTCACAAGTGTAAATTTTGTCAGGTTAACCTACCTCGTAGTGTTTCCGTTGTGCTGTCCAACACCAGATTAAGCAAAGGATCATATCCTTTCAGCACTCCAGTCGCTAAAAGTAAAGTTATTATAATTTACCAGTGTATATAATGCCAACTGTTGGACATTACAGTTGGATAAAATGAACCACTGAGGTATATTGATGTGCTGGTCTCACAGAAAATGGCCCAAGGAACCTTAGGATTTAGGAATGCAATTGCTGACTAATAAGTTGCTGCATCAGTAATTTTTGATGCCATAAAATCTTTTGCTGAGGTAGTTGCACAACATTCAGCTTAAATACACCGAGAACCACAGAGTGTTGCTCCTAGTTTCATAAGCGTCATGATGCTAGTAAAGGAAAACAACTACACACACTGAAACTATTACAGAAGTTGATCTCAATCTCATCCACTTCCTAGAGTTACAAAATTTCAGTGATTACAACAAACATTTTTACTGCTACAGGGTGCACTATATCATGTTACCCTACAATGCATAATGACTGACTACCAACGATAGAGTCTGTGGATAGATAACAACAGCACGCTTGACAGGAACAAAACAGCAGTGTTCACTTGTTCACACATATGCCTGTAATAGCATTTAAAAATCCCAATTACATGTTAACAGTAATCAGCCAAATCACACTGATTTCAAAATGTTGTTTGATCTGTGCTTGTGGTTTATTATTTTATTTTTAACTAGATGATTAAAATCAGCTTTCAAAAAACATACTGAAAATGTTACAATATGTGACAAAAACATTTCACCTTCTCTACCTCCATGGAATTTTACTCTGATTGGTCGATCCAAATATTTTGACAGATCTAAAATGCTCTCTTTTTTCTTTTTTTCCTGCAACACATAATCATCACGGGTAAGCAAACATCAGTCTAAGTGCTGATAAGTAGCATGCCTAAATACAGCAATCCTGAGGACTTAATGCAACTGCTGTTGCATCAACACAAGTTCTCAGAATTATTGCATTTTAGCATGCTGTGCACTCACATATTTTGCTTTTACAATTGAAGACAAACAAAATCTTTGAAAAACTTCATGGTATCACACAAAGAATGTCTTGAAAAAACTATCAATACCAGTCTACATAGATCTACGTATGGTTGAAGGTAATGCCCTGCAAATGTAAAAGTTTTCTTTTTGAACATTGGTTATAATCTTTTTCTCTTTCAACACCTCGATGGCCAGTCTATGAATATATCATACCTGGAAATTGGCCTAAAACCAGCAGTTTTCGGTTGCCTTACCAACGCCATAGCTACTCAGCCGATTGCGCTAGAGAGCTGTTCAAACCTTCAAAAGATTCGGCAAGTCTTCTAATCTGCACTCGAAAAAATTTTTTTGGTTGGGGGTTGCAGATTTTTTGTGAGTGATGTCATAAATGAAGTAGTTTTTGAAACATTTTGGCTAATGTTACCTGGACTAGGGTCCAACTGCTAGCCCAAAGTATTTCGCTAAAGTTTTCATTGGAAACTACGCTCGAGTCTGAGTTTTTCTATCCTTTGATCGACTCTCTAGCGTTTGTGGTTCAAAAGTTATGATCTAAAATAAACAAATTGATTAATTATTTAATTAACTAATTATTCAATTATTTTGTTTGCGTTAGATCAACCTGAAACCCCAGCAGGTCATCCAAAGTATCAAAAGACTCAGATTGTAGCCTAATTTCCAATAAAAACTTTAGCGAAATACTACCATCTAACGGTTTGGCCCAGGGCCAGGTGAAGTGGGCCAAGGTGACATAAAAGTCCTCCAGTTATAACATCACTCCCAAAAAATCTGAGCACCGAACCAAAAAAGATTTTTGGGGGGGCTGACTAGAAGACTTGCCATGTCTTTTGAGCCTTTGAACAGCTCTCTACTTCTTTCGGTGCCAGAGTTACGCGCTCGCAAAGCCACATGCGATCGGTTGTTCTGGCGCAAAAATCCCTTTTTTCGGCCGGATGCAAAAGTGTTAAATACACTGATCAACATACATGGACTGCGAAGAAAAAAAGCTCATTATTTGAGAGATTGCTGGTAGGCATTGTTCTTTACCAATGTGGCCAGCTGGCTGCACTAATATACAAAGTTCATGACAATGCTGCTGTTTGTTGTAGAACAGTTTTGACATGTTGTAAGGCAGGAAAGGTTGTTTATAACAATTTGTTGGCCCACAAAGTGATGTGAGAATTAGTAGTATTTCATTGGCAAGATGGCAATATCAGTAGTTGTGTTTTTGAGTTACATCGACATGAGTGATCTTTAGACATGCAATGCTTTGTTTTCACACCACATTGCACATTACAATGGAAGCAAAAAGCAACCCACCGTGACTTCATGTTTATTCATTATACCCCATTCAGATAAATGGATTTGCAGTATTCATTCAGATAAATGGATTTGTAGGAGTCTACCTGCTGGCGCAGCTCTTGGGAAAACTCTCCTGGTCGTTTCTAGAGGGCCACTTNCAACAGTCCAGAAAAGCACTAGTGGATATGTCACCATTNTCTCTTTTGCAGTAACATCAATTGTGTTCATTGTGGAACATTAACCATAGGAAAATAATCTCTTCGCTGTATGGTTGTTATGCAAGGATATTACTTAACATCAGTTAAGTAATAAACATTAGCACAAAAGTGCAGGTTTGATCATTAACCTCACCAAAACGTTAAAATGCAACTGTAGAAATGCTACAACTACAGGCTCTAGCTTTGCAGCCGACTGTTTGAGGAATCTCCTGCCTGGTTCTGCTCCCATGTCCTTGCAATGATTCAAGCTTGTACTTATCATTCAGCAATGTGTAACACACGAAACTAGTTTCCTTACACAATAGATTGCGATCGATTCACTTGGTGTGGGTCACTGCTGTGGCTTTACAAATATTGTAGAAATGCTATTGTCACTCTTGCCAGCAGCTGTGGCCCAACTNTGATAGTCAGGGACAAAATGCAGCTTGTCACATGTAAAAGCTTGGGCAGACCTACTGTANACTAATAAACATGCCCAACAGACTTGGGGATAATGCATATATCATTGTAATAGGCATGGTCTAACTTTCCAAATAAACACCTCTTAAAAAGCTTTACTATTTCTCAACTTTTCTTCAACTTCATTTTTTGAGGACCACACACAAACAAGGTAAAAAACTTGATACACTTACCGACATGTTGTACAATATTCTCAACACAGTTAAAAGCTGTAATAAAAAATATAATAAGCATCAGGCTCAGAAAACAAGCTGCCTTAAAAAGCCAATGTTAAAATCATTTCTCTATCATTGCCTTGCTTAACTTGTAGCTTAATAGTGTCAAGGCGACATTCCAGTGAAAGAGTTTCTGTCAATGCTACAAACAGCAACACAATAAAGCAAAATGTTCCATATAATGTTGCTTGCTAGTGTTCTGGCTCTACTCTTCGTTCTCAGAAACAAAGAAGGTCCATAATAATTTCACGTCCAAAACCAAAATAGTGTTATTAAAAATAATGTTATAACTAGTGGAAATGTTACTGAAGGGCTAATCTCTTGCATGCTGGGTAAGTGGGTGTTCCTGATTAACACTTTGATGGCCGTTCTACGAATATATCGTACCTATATTTCGGCCTAAAACCAGCAGTTGTCAGTTGACTCACCAACGCCGTAACTCCTCCGCTGATTGCGCTAGAGAGCTATTCAAGGGCTCAAACGGATCATCTAGTCTTTGAGTCTGCACACGAAAAAAAAAATTTTTTTGTTGGGGGTTGTGGATTTTTGTGAGTGACGCCATACATGAAGTAGTTTTGTCATTTTTGCTCATGTTATCTTGCCTAGGGCTCAACCACTAAGCCAGAAATATTTCGCTAAAGTTTTCATTGAAAACTAGGCTTAAGTCCAAGTCTTTTGAGCCTTACAAGATTGACTTTCTTTTTAGGCTACAATCCGAGTCTTTTGATACTTTGGATGACCTGCTGGGGTTTCTGGTTCAAAAGTTACGATCTAAAATAAACAAATTAATTAATTATCTAACTAGTGAAATATTTTTATTATTTTAGATTATAACTTTTGAACCTGAAATCCCAGCAAGTCATCCAAAGTATGAAAAGACTCGGATTGTAGCCTAATTTCCAATAAAAACTTCAGCGAAATCTACCATCTAACGGTTTGCGCCCAGGGCCAGGTGAAGTGGGCCAAGGTGGCTGGCATAAAAGTCCTCCACTTATGACATCACTCACAAAAAATCTGCATCCCCAACTGAAAACATTTTTTCGAGTGCGGAATAGAAGACTTGCTGTGTCTTTTGGGCCTTTGAACAGCACTCTACCGCTTTCGGTGCTTGAGTTATGCGTGCGCAAAGCCACGTCCGATCTGGTTGTTTTGGCACGAGAATTCCCAAAACCGGCCAGATGCCAGTGTTAAGCACTAGGAGAGTAACTAACCCTCCGCACCTTAGCAGTGTCTTTTCAGGTGGCTGTCTCATATCTTGGGAGCAGCCTGACCCTCCGTCCCTCTACCTTTCTGGTAACGAACTCTGTACTGGAGCGACTGTGCGTGTGCCCACAGAGAGGGCTATGAGTGGCATCTCTGGAACGCATGCCATAGGTTTGCCACCACTGCCTTTAAGCATTCAGCAAGTTAGTCTCAAATGGGTTTGGCGGAAGTCTGAAGGTTTACTGAATGCACTAGGGTAGAAAACTTGTGGGGTTCAATGCAGGCAACAAGGTTAAAAACCACTGCTATAAAATGACCCGAAATTAATGTAGCCACTAAAAACACACTGTGCCTATGTGAGGCCTGTTTGGCCACTGCATTTTGTCCACATGCACACCTGCATTCTTTTTTTTCTCTGAAACATTTCAGTAATTTGTCAAAAATAGCTTAAAAACTTTGTGCTATCTTTTAGTTTAGGACATTTTTTAACCAAATTGACTTATAATAATTTTTTTCGATCAGTAAAAAAATTTAGTCAATGACAAAAAAACCTAGATGCATTCCACTACATTGAAAATACAAGACACCAAAGTACACTCATTAATAGTTAGCATATAACTAACTACACTAACAAAATATAGTGCATTTGAGACATTTACATGTAATCTTTTCTGAAAACACAACACAAAACTCAAGCACCAGGCAGGGTGGTTACTATCACAGTACAGTATAGAAAAAAATTTGAGGTCCAAATTCAAGACTGATGAACAAGTCTGCAATTAACTGAAAATCACACTTTTACAAATTTAGCCTTGGGCACTCTTGGAAGCTAGGTTTGAAGGTGTTTTAATTTTTGAAGACAGTCTAAATAAGCATTGTCTAAACAAAAAAGCCCTTTGCATTACCAAATAGACATAAGCTAGATTCAGTGACATAAGACATTATCATGTGATGATGATCACAACCACTACCAAACAGACACGTCAATATAAATCAATTCATTTTTTGTGGGAAGCAAGTTTCAGATGGGAGGTCGTTTGATTATTTTGGGTTGCTGTTGGTTGCTATACATGGTGCATATCATGGGCACAATCAAACAACACAGCAGCACATAAAATGGTTAGCCATAACGCATTACAGAATAGGTGTTTGCACACGACAATACTGGTAGGAGCAAAACATTCTTACAGCACCACAACTACATCATCATATATGATATACCCATCATAATGCAAGGGATCGAGCAGTGCGAGAGAAATGAAGGCATTCTAACATCAAAACTTTGAAATAAACAGCTAGCTGATAACAAAAAAAAGTGAAAGATAAGTTCAGATGGGGGAGCACATTGGACCACATTTTGTTCCGATCAAGGTTTCAAATGCTTTGCAATTCACATATCATATGGTCTGACAGCGCATCAACAACTATATCAGTTGGTCACCGTCATACAGGAGTGTTAAATAATTGAGGAAAAAACAAGATTTGTAAAAAGCATCAGACATTTGAAGAAATCGGATGAAAAAATTAGATGAAGATGCACAATGTTGCAAGAAGCGATGCAGATTACTTCATCAAAAGTCATAACATGATGGCTAACTTGGTGTTGAGTCATCAAAAATCGTGACACGATGGCTAATTTGGTGTGGGCAAACGCTTACATTACTGGGTATGCAATGAATAACTCAGTAGGTATTATTGTATGCAGTGCATAAGTGCTTCATACTAGCCTATGTGTGTTTGCTCCACAATTGGCAAGCATACATTGGCATGCAATAGGCACAGCGTGTTTTTACTGCAGTAGAGCACTGATCGAATGTGCCTTGGAGCTTGTTTGCTGCACAATATACTTATAGCGATTTCATTTGTCTCTGAATATCATCAATCATCCTTCAGTGAGACATTTATCAACACACAAAGGTATTTCACTTGGTCAAAAAATTGTACACATACACCATTCAGAAAAACATTTGGTGGAGCAGGTTGTTTATAATATTGGGGGGGAAAAGAACACCTATTGTTTTGTTACAATTACAAAAAAATTTCGTGTTCATTAGCATAGTCACCACAAATCTCCAGAAGACATTGGTTTTGGAGTCCACTAATATTATACTGGGGTTGAACAAACATATACAATCAGCAGAAATTAGATGATTCACAAACATATTTTCCATAGTACATGCCGTCCTGGTTGAACCCAGCTGTTCTGAGAATTCATCAAGATAAACAGCAAATAAATATGGGCTCAGAACTCCCCCTTTCT
>JGI24159J19872_10010240_pt1 | contig 12293 bp, 8 predicted proteins | sample Ectturendosymbi4_FD_19872 | JGI IMG/M metagenome (IMG submission 19872)
GGAATCCATGAAACTAAAAACAACAACCAAGAAGATTCAAAACACCAAACTTGTTTTAAATTTCATCCTTTTAACTGCAAAAACATTGCATACAAAAGCATCCAATTAGAGACTTGTTTTGGCAAGCTTTCAGACTGGATGAGTCAAGGCTGCCCTCATCTTGCATTGACCCCCCCTGGACAAATCCCCCCGACGCCCATGCCCGATACGCATATTGGAACATCGTAGAGTGCTTCCTATCTGAGAGACTTTGGGAACCCTCACAACGATCTCAGCCCTCTTCAAAACAACGCAGGTTTTGGATTAAAATAGCAACCTTCATTCTATTGCATACGTTGAAAAAAAAACGCTTCGCTCAACAAAAATATTGCTTAATTGCTTCACATATGATAGTTTGCAGTGTGCAACACAACGTTCCGATCAGGTCCAGCAACGCGTTCGAATAAAGCTACAAGCAACTCGCTTTCCCATTGACGCCTGGCCGCCAATCAGCAAACCACACGTCATGTTTCCACTCTTAACAGGCCGCTTTGTTATGACACAAACCCGCGCGTACTTATCTGTGATGCCAAACGCACGCGGCTTGGTGCAAGGTGTTCACTTCGTTGAAGGTAGGTTTCTACGAAGGCAAGACCAAATTTAGATGCAAGTTGACGCGACAGGTAAAAGAAAAAAGTGGAAAATTTTTTAGATCCAGAACCTTTGGAAAGGTACATCTGGGAGGGGAACCAACTCAAACATAAGAATCACTGTCTAGTCGCAAAGCCTACATTAAAGGTTACTAGAGAGCAGGACCAACGAGAAGGGGGGGTACAAGAGGTTCGTCACAACCGGGCAGTTCACACGTTGAGTTATTCTTTAATGAAGCCCAAAATTACTAGTGCAAGCCAGATTTCAGTACGACAATTAATCTACGTCTAACACTTGGCATACTAACTGTTTCATCTATATTCGGACTAATATACAAACAAGCTATACAAGTTTCGACGAGGACCAGAAGCTAGGGGGCCCGGTATCAGTCTTCGAACCCCCTGGTAAAGTTTCTCTCAGAAGTCCTGCCAGAGAGTGGTGGTCGCTGAAGTCAGCCAAGTCTTCGGGCACATTGCAGGGCGTGGGCCAAACTGTCAGGCCAGCTGTGTGGTGCCGGCCAGAAACGAGGTACACACCACACAAATATGATATGAAGTCAGCCTGGAAAGATGTAAAGCAAAACTGCGGAGACAAGCAGCGTATACGAAGGTCATAGAAGAAAAATAAAGAAAAAATGGGATGACATCGCAAGGTGAGCTTTTACTTTATAATAGCGGGGGGGGGGAGGTTGCGACAAATGATGGCCTGAATAGACCAGTAATTATGGACACCACCAAGGACACTAACAGCGCCGGAAAGAAGGCCTCTGTTTAAGGGTCTCTTCAGGCCATTCCATCGGGGCCACTGCATATTTGAACCAATAGTTGTTACACGAAGGACAAAGAATTGCACATAACGTTTCGACGCTACAACATGGAGACGATTCAACTCGAACGAAGGCCAGCATTCCATGCCGTCACATATCGTTGTGAATGAGTCCACAGGAAATGCATGCGGCTTTTCAAGTGGAGACAAAAAAACTTTATCCGTGAATGTTCGAAATAAGTGATTCTCAACCGCGGTTACGAGAGTCGCGTGCAGCTGCCAAGCACCCTTTGTGCGGCTCTCAACAGTCTTTCAATTATATCTCTAATATTTTGTGTAACAGACTTCGTTCTGCAATGAAACAAAACGTATTAATTGACTTGTGTTAAAAAAAAATTAGTGCGGCTCTCTAGCAGAAGCGTAGGCCTGGATTTGGTCCCCCTTAGCGAAATGGTAAAGCACTGTTTTGAATACAGTATAGACCGAACACAAAAACAAATGGAGCAAGATGGAAACCAACGAATCAGCGCAATAGACATTTGCTTCAAGAATGCGGAAACACAAAGCGCGGAATGCTTGAAGAATGACACGAGCACCAGCAGCATGCGATTTCAAAAACAAACGTAAACATCGCGGGTGTGCGCTAAGTTGCTAAGCGACGCTTTTCAGAAATTACACAACTTCACTTGTTCGCCACAGGAGAGATTTATAATATGGATTGAACACCAGCTTGGTACTGAAAGTTTTTAATGAAAGACACAACGTTTTCTTCGATCCAGTGAAATTAAAGGTTGTAAAAAAATACGGGGTGCTAATGACCTAAGTATGTGCAGTATTACTCGTTACCATGGCAGCGGTGTAATTGGAGCATGACACTGTATACGTAGCAATTCGCTACCTGATCTCTAAAACAGGTATTTAAATAGCTTTGACCGGAAAAAATTAACAACTTTTTGAATTACGGCTCTTGCATTCAATATGCGCAAGATAAGATTTTAATTGCTAGAGAGCCCGCTCCAAAACTTGTTCGAAAAACCTACAAGCTAACTTCAAAATTTAAATATGGCGCCTGTTCAACCAGGGCAGAACCAGGGAATTGATGAAAAACCGACTACGGGAGGTCCACATGACTGCACTGATGCCAAAGCCGCCACATATACAGTATATACAGTAAAAACTAACGAGTTCATGATTTTTGAGTCTAAGTCATATTCACTACATATCGCACACAATACGCCTTGGTCAGCTTTGGTCAAAGAGCAACGATGAAAAGGATGTTTCAAAACGACGCTTTCACGAACGATCGTATGGTTCGCAACACTAATGTGTTGATGCTGCTGTAGTTTGTTACGTTTTTTTACTTATTTTCAATGCAGCAGCTTGTAACGTGCTTTTTCAAATTTGCTTGGAGGCGATAAACCAAGAGCAATCACCGTATAACGGCATTCAGCAAAACGCAATACCTGTCGGATATTCGGTTTAAAAATTTGCAAGGAATGCGTCACTAGTCGTAAGCTTCACGCGTACTAAGATGTATTCAGTGAGAAAATTGACAAAAAATCGGAACGTTTTGCTTGAAATCAAAAGATTTCGGATATTTCAGGATCGATTGCCGGTTCCCACCCGATCTTGCATGTGGAAAGCTGTATATACGTCACGTAATATTCTCAGAATTTGCCTGGCAACACCAGATCCACGCACAGCCGACTGATGGTGACGTCATAAAGACACTTCTTACGATTTAGAAGAATATTGCTACATGGAAATCAATCCTTTTACAGTGCCACTCGTTTGCATGGAAACGAAAGACTCCTGCTTCGTTATCATCTTGGAGCACAAGTGCCATTGCTTTTCGTAATAGCTGGGCAGCTGAGGCACATTGGTAAATTATGGCTCGCCGTATGGTGGGTCCCACGAGGACAAAACACAAATGCATTTTAGCACAAGCTGACATTAAAGCATCAAACTCACGGCCACGAAAACGTTTTCAAGTGGCCTTGACTGATGCACAACAGTAGTCTGAGCTGTGGTGGTGGGGGACGGGGAATCAATTCACAGCTCCCCGCAAACAAAGACTCGTAAATTATTTAAAGCCGCAGACAATCGCGGATGATATGCGCAACAGAGCGGAACGACAGTGACTTCCATCAGATGCCGACACAACCTCGGCAAAGCCAACATCCAGAGTTTGACGACCAGCTACTTCATGCTGGCGAACTCCTTTAACTTCCCACAGAGCAACGTGTCAAACACACCAACATGCGCATCTGNGTCTAGTAGAGATTCGAGTCTTATTCTGCACAAACATTGAGGAGTATCATTACAAAACCTAACAAAAATTTCAAACTTTGCATTGGTTCGTCGATCGTCCAATGTACAATCGCAATCGAGCGAGCTGAGCTTGATTCTTTTGTCTTTGTTTCCAATCAAGATCAGCGCGAAATTACGTGGCCGGTCAACTTGGAAACAGCTTCAGATGATGCGTTGTCATGGGAACCGGCAGTTCTGCGTCGTATTTTAAAATTAATTCTCGCTCGTTGGCAAAAGACGCGCCGAAAGAAAAAGATATCGCAGCCCAGGAGGGTATGTTATTTGGGGCAGCAGGGGTTGTCCACCATCAACATCACGTCGATGGCATACAGCTCGAGAAGGTCCATTATGAAGTTTCTATCGGCCGCGGGGTCCAGGCCCATGGCCCGGACGTGGTCCTCGGTCAGCGTCCTGTCTTGGGACGAGGAAACTTCCAGAAGGGTTCGGAACAGTTGGTTGTTGAGCTCCACAAAGTATCTGAAGGAGCAAATCGTTTTTTGAAATCTTATTGATCAATCTGGTCTTTAAAAGAAGTTGAAATGCAAATAACGAAACGATATCTTACAAAAAACAGAAACGTAACGCAAAAACGTGGTGAGGTGGGTAAGAACCCATCAGCAGATTTTCAAAATAAGATATGTGACACTATACGCATCTGCAATCCTACAGTTTTATTCTTTTTGAATAATCGATGCGTGTAAAGGCCCTGGCCCTTATTCTTTTCGAATAAGAATATAGGACTTAGATGCGTAATGTTATGTGTAACCGATATCTTATTTAAACAATTTCCTGATGGATTCCAAGCCTCCGCCATTGCGGAGACGAGTTACTCGAATAAAGATATGTGCGAGTTTGAATCATCGCAAAAAGATGAAAGCAGAGCCCAGTCAGCTGATTCCTTGAAAGATTGCAGCAAACCTAGAGCTTTTAATGGACGTAACGGTAAAAATAACAGCAATTTCTATTGCTTGAACTCGCAGCAAGCTTCCTAACAGAGCACGCTAATAAAAAAAAAACATTATGCTACAACGATCAAGCAAACGTAAGGAAAATCTATCCCCAACTTTGGTGAATGTCGGATCGTTGTTCTGCAGTAATGACAAGTATCGATTTGCACCAAGTATTGATTTTCGTCATGAAATGACAGATTCACGGACGAACCACAGTGGCGGATTCCGCCAGTTGCATAAACGCTCGAGCGAAATTCAGCACAGTCGCCGTCGCTTTGTCATTATTACCCCGGCCAATCACAAATCGATTTTAAGTTTCGCGCAGACCACGCGCAAGTTTTCACATGCGCGAACTGCCGCTTGTCGTGCAGTTCCAGTTGTTGGTGAAACCCGAGGTTGCGTGTCTGGTCCCTGCAGCGAGCCTGTTCTGATAAACCCTGCCAAGTGATTGATCTGAAGATGTGAATACCATGGAAGCAGAAGGCGTTAACTGATGGGGATGGAAAAAAGGCTGCTAAGTTTTTGTGCGACCGCTGTGGTAAACCACGCCGTGCAGCGCAAAACATCGGGAAATTAAGATAAATGACGACCTTGGCTGTTTCTTTTTGAAACCAATACGTTGACGCAAACAAAGAATGAAGCGAAGATAACAAAATACAGTTTAAATCCAGCAAACAAGTGTTTGACCTTTAATGATGACAATTTAAAGCAGACGTACACCTGAAAAATTATCATTGATTAGAACCAACCAATGCGAGGAATAAAAAGCTTGCAGAGTGGGGGGCATGTCACAGACAAAATGTTGATTACCTTGGCTTGAAGCCACACATAACCAGCTACCGCATAGATTGAAAAAGTTGTAGCGTAAGTGTCTGAAGCATCGAGACAAGCTCAGTTTGAAAAACGCACCACGCGTGACGCGTTGCTTGGCGACCAGGCAGAACAGGAGCTGGACATGAATGATTTGCTGAAAACCGCATCAGCGATGAATCTCTGCAAACTTGCAAATCACTCCAGCAGTTCAAGTTGCTTTTCGGCCTTGTTTGCTTTATTTTAAACTTAAGAATTAAAAAGCAGAACATCTTCTGCCAGCAAACACTCTCGCAGACGCCGAAAAAAATTATACAAGCCTTCGATGCATACAGGATGTTGTTTGAACGGGGCTGTCGCCAGAAAGTCTTCAATAAGGGATTTTACGTTTATGCAGGAGAGCTTGACATTATGAAAATGTGATAAAACCATTCTGATTCACAGTGTTTCATATTTCAGTTTGGGGGGGCTGCGCCCACAAAATCCGCCCGAAGCGACAGGACTGCGCCTGAATAGAATTGATGAGCTGCGTGCACGAATACGCTGCCAAGCAAGAAGCAGTAAACAGTTTGTCTGTGGTAGCCGCGAGCAGATCAAAGGCAAGTGCAGAGAGGCGAAAACATCATCAACGACGCGCGGATTGCGCTGCGAGAAGCAGCACCACTGTAACTTCTCTGCTGGTACGAGTGCAATCACGTATGGACTGTGCTGATTGGTCGATTTGGGTTTTTTGACCCTTTCGAACCCGACGCCTTGCGAGAGGACTATTGCGCGAATGACCACCGTTCTTCGCGACCTGCTTACGCTCGCATCTGCCCTTGTGAATGCTTTCCATTGACTTTGTAGGAAAACGCACAATGCTATCGTCGTTCACTTGCTGGTGCTACCTGCGTGCGCGTCGTACTTTTTCACAAACACGGAAGCTTCGTTTCGAGCCTGCGGCAGCAGCGCAGTCTTCGACCAGGGGATCGTATTTTCTTCACGCGGACTTTACGGCACCAGACCAACTCGGTGCGAGTTGTGACGCGCCAACTCGGTGCGAGTTGTGACCCGTCAACATGCTGCGAGTTGTGACCCGTCAACATGCTGCGAGTTGTGACAGGTCTTTCGCAAAGCTCGAAGCCAGTGTTGATACAAGGCCTCCTAGAGAGCCACTTTCTCTCCAGGAAGCCTTGCTTGACATTGAACGAGCTTCGCTGGTGGCGCAGAAATGATCTGCGAAGACGGGATGGATCCGCCTTTCGCAAACTGTCAACACGCGCTCATGTCTTGGCGGGCAAAACGAGCTCGTTGGCAAATGCACCGAGTCGCCATCTTTGAATCTCAGCCACGGTAATCTCTATCTTGACAACCACATTACACTTCGACCCAACCACCCACCCACCCACACACACGACAGGCCATTTCGGATCGAAGGGTGGAAATGTTCATCAGGCAGCACACAGCAGTGACAGGCGCTGCCCGAACAATAGATTACCGCATGTGGGAACCTTTAAAAACAGGAAGCTGGCGTGCCGTGTAGAAGAAGCAGGCGTATCTGCCCTGCCCGCAAGCACAAAAAGCGATCGCAACGAAATGCCAGGTTTGTCCACGTAAGAATCTGCAGTTTCGCAGAGGCAAACGTAACAGAGAACAGTGCTGGCGTCACAACGACGTCACTTACGACTGGCAGAACTGCTCTTCGCTGGGCAGACCGTCGTCGGTAACTTGGCCACGATATGATAAGTCCATCCTGCGTAAAGTGCACGTGAATATTATAAGCGTTCATTGATGTTGGCGATGTCAGCAACTTTGCCAAAAAGCAAATGTTAACAANCTTCAATTTACCACATGACTACAGCGGAATCAAGAACACGACGTGTTGCTGTACTTTTTCCCAACGAACTGTGACTGTTCGACTGTTACGATAAGTAAATATTCATAACAGGATCTTCAAAACAGACCTGACGGTGTTAACCACCTTTCTTATAGGTATTGGTGGATTTCTGCGATTTTGTTCGTTTGAAGTTTTAAACCACCGTAGAATTTGACAAAACTGCTAACACCGGTTTAGCAAAAATCGAACTGCCAGCGTGACGCGACCTCACTGCGAACGCGTAAGCAGTTTTGTCAGTTGATTAGGATACAACGTCACGCTCCTGTTGTGTTCGACAGAAAATCGATGAGTGTAAAGCAGGTCCGCAGCCATGTTTCAAGGTTTGGGGGGCAATATTTTTGTTTTTATTATATGTTTAAAACAAAATTTTGTGAGCACAACAAAATTTTGGGGGGCCCACTGCCCCTGAATGCCACCCTGTGGGTACAGTCCAAGTTTTTGGACTCAACAATCGTGCGGGCCGATGAATAAACATACTAGCGGAGGTCAACTAAAAACACGGTTTGCCTTTTAAACCACGACGAACACATCGGCTTCGTTTTTCATTTAATTTGTCAGCGCGCGAACATTCTCTACAAGGGGTTTATTGCTTGCTGCTAAATTTCGAACAATGCCGTTTCAAAAGACACTGCTTTGGTAACGGAAGAAAGCGTCGTGGTGTGACAAATATGGCAGTGTTGGGGCCTGGGACAAAACGCGGTGAAAACAACATCAAGAGACGTCCCACCTGTGATTCGTCAGGTTCTGGTATCTCTCCTTGTCCACTTTGTTTACTTTCAGGACGCTTTCGCAGTGATGACTGGTGGTGGTGATCACCTGGTTGTTGACGTACACGTCGTACAATCGCGGTTTTTCTTGAAATATACATTCCGTCGTGCCTGGAAAGGAAGAGGTTTTAAGCCGCAGCACTAAAGTTACTTGTCTACATTTAATCCTCACGTGAGATTAGCATTTGGCAAACATGACTCGACTTCAAACAAACCCTGCTCCAACTCTCCGCTGCTTATTCGACAAGGAAAAGTAGGCCGAGTCTCCAGCAGGGCAGATGAACTGGAAACTGACAAGCCCTAGTTAGGCCAAAACGTCAGCAGATTTCTGGCTACGTTCAAGTCGCGATAACCGAAAATTTAGGAAGTCACGTTAGACTTGCAGGCAGGCCCACGTGTTTGGCGCATGCGCTTAAAATCAACCCTTTCTCACAGCACAACTTTGTTAGCAGCAATCCGTGTACGAAACATCTTACTTGTTGTGTGTACAAACGCACTTGCTCCAGTCGACAAGAAAAAATGCGAAAATGTCATGAGAACAATTGTCCAATAACCAGAAGTACGGGAGAGGACAATAGGCACCACACGATGGGGCAAAACATGTTGACCGATGTGAAGGGCCGGGCAGAAAAATTAGGATGCACACCAACAACTTCTCGCAGATTTAAGACTGGGAGATCGAAAAAATTAGCAGACAGACCCATAACTAAGGGGTATCCTAAAGTTTGTTCCCATCCAAACGATGTAGGATACATTTAATATTATGCTAAGCTCGTCCTACTTTTAAAATAACTCACTCATATCAACTGACTGCGGTGTCACAGTTCATGTTGCAGCAGAGACTCTAAAGCATTTCTCATTTCACACATATTCTTGATTTCATGTAAATGCTGTGCTTCCTTCGCAATATGTAAAGCATTCCTTTCATTTCATTAATTTTCACACACGCTTTCCCTACTCGAAATCTCTCACGGTTTTCAGCAAACTCTGATAGCTCCGCTTGCTCCAAAGCAAGACAGGACCAACCCAGGTCCGAGATGTCATGTACAATCTGGCCCTTGGTCGAACTCTGGGCCGCTTTTCCCTGGGTGTAACATTACCGGCCCGCCATTCTTTCCTGGAACATTCTCCACACACGGCCGAACCATCATGGCTGAGATCTCGACATTTCCGGAGAGATAGCTCTACATTCGAACTTTTACAACTTTCAGAGCTGCGCACTTCGTCACGAAGTGCCACATCGCAGACCTTTCGCAAAAATCCCATCTTTGTCGCTTGTACTTGAGATGGCGCTCTTTCAGTCATTACCCAAGATTCATGACCATAGGTGGGGATCGGAAAAAGACCTATTTAAAAACATACGTCTGTGCGGTGTTCGAAACCTGCAGTTTTGTGAACACAGAGCGATAAACCTCACGCAATACTGTGTTTGCTTTACCAATCTGTGCATCAACCTCCTCGTTCCGCCTTCCGTCATTCGTGAATACCATCCCAAGCTACTTGAACTTCTAAACCTGTTGCAATGTATTGCCGCTTACTTCAGGCAAACATTGGTCTGGACTTCTAGACAGACACAATACCTGTCTTTTCAGTGCTAAGTTCCTTTCCAAATGGATTGTGCGCAGCAGCAAACCGATCGAGTGCATATTGACGACACTGTTCAGAAGCTGCAGATAACACCAAATGGTCCGCAAAAAGCAAACGGTTGACCATGCAGCCTCCAAAAGTGACGTCCTCGTTGACTCGACTGTAACTGTCAATCCAAATCATATGGACTATGAAGAGGAGTGGTTACAGCACATTCCATTTTCTTCGGAGCCTTAACACCCACAGTGAACGGTTACAACTTAACTCCGCCGACACAGACACCTGAGCAGAAATACAGCGACTTGACGGCCAGTAACAGGCGGCCGTCAACGCCCGTCGTCCCGCAACACTCCCCAAAGATTTTCATGAGGGAACCGGTCTATGCTTTTTCGAGTTTGACAATACAAGCGTAGACATCTTTTGCATCCTCCCGAGATTTCTCGAAAATTTGCTACAGAGTGCAAATTTGGCCTGTAGTGCTACGTCTAGGGCGAAGACCGCACTGGATATCCTCCATTTGTGCTTCAATTATTTGGCGGCATATTTTTCAAGGCATTTGGCATTACTTTTCCTGGATGGCTAAGGAGAGATATACCCCCGTATTTGTTACATTGATTTCTTCCCCTTTTCATGTGTATGCGGATGATCACTCGAATTTGCCAATCTTTCTGAGCCTTTCAAGAACACCGGACCACGTGACACATTTCTTCATAACCTGCAGCGTTCAGTGTGTTGACAGCTGGGAATACTTCGGCTGCAGTGATGGTATTTTCCTGAAATGGATGGACCTCCTTTGTGTCTGATGGTATGATAGTAACTGAGTTCAATAATTTTTGAAGTCCTCTATCCGTCTGCCAAGGATGTCTTCCTCACAGCTGAGTAAAACACGGTTTTGGTCTTCGACGTATCAGCAGTATTAGACCGACCGTCGCAAACATGCCGCGATGGATTGTCAGAATACTTTTATTTACTTAGTCCAGATTATGTCCGAAATTCTCCCAAGATTGCATTTCAGATTTTTCCACCGTGAGTACTGCGGACATTCGTACTTCTGTGCCCCGCGAATACAAAGAAGGTTCGGGTCTGTTCCGAAGCCAGGCCTTGTGAGTTGTAAGCTTTTTTCTTTGCCCGAATAGTATCTTTTACCACCTGGTTCCATAGAGGTGTAACTTTTTTGCCATATATCGCCACACCGACGGCTTTCTGTTCACGTACCCGGGCAGCTGATGAAGCTGCAGCTGCTTTCAACAGCTGCCGCTCCAACTTCGTGTCCGCTGTGCATCCCGGGAGCTCTCAGAACAAGGGCTATGCGCTGCCTGCAAACGTCATTTTTGCGTCTTTGTCGGCCAGAGCCTCCCACTTGATTCGATACAAGGACCTCCTGGTACTGCATGTTCGTGCAAGGCCTGTCGGTTTCTCCAGACGTGAGCGGTCGACAGTTCTGCATCTTTTGACACGAACGTCCAACATTGACTGTAACAAATCAGCTGAAGCTATGCAGAAATCAATGAGTGGCCGAGAAGCTGTGCAGAAATCAATGAGTGGCCGAGAAGCTGTGCAGAAATCAAAGAATCTCTGTACCAGGCATACTTGTGCAAACATCTGTGTTGGAAGAAAGTGTTCATTATTCCCTGTGCGTTGTTACAGCTGCAGCAGGAATCTTCCGCTATCATTTATGTCAGCATCACCGTGTTGACCAATCACACACATTCACACCCCAGCGTCGTTCCCAACACGCGCATTGAAGTCTTCCAGAAGGATCGTGGATTTGTTAGATTTACTTTTTCTCAGGGCATCAATTGTTTCCTGCACAAATTGCGGGTACTGTGCACTTTATTGGGGCGGTACACCTGTATCGAACACAGGAAGCGGCCTAACAACTTCAACATGCACATCCTTTCTCCCAACGGGATCCACTTACCAACACAGCTTGCCAGCTGAGGGATAACCGGTATGCACACCCCAGCCTAGGTAGAACGTGTTGACTCAACGCCTAGTGCATAAGAGCATCCACCCACCGACCAGATGTGCAGTGTTAGAACCACGACGCTTAGTCGATGAGATGACAACTACATCGAAGAAGTACAGTTTGGCTTCCTCAGCCAGTGCGTACTCTTTTCCTGTTAGCGAAGTAAAGTTCCAGTTTCCAATCGCTAGCTTATGGCAAGATTGCCGTTTATGCGTGTCTTTCATGTCTACCAGAGTAGAAGCACTCAACGCTGACCCCATTCGTATCTCCAGGTACGTAGCGGGCGCAACATAGACGTCTAAATAGGCAAAGCGGATACGTGTAAGCAGTATGACTGAATACTTACAAGCAATGTAGGACATCTCGGTTTCCAAATGGTCGATGTCGGCGATGTTCACGTAGAAGTATGGCTTTAATGGTTTGTGGTTGAATCCTTTCAAAGTTATCTTTCCGAGACAGCATGCGCAGTAAACTGCAATGCATCAGACGGAATGTTTTAAGTGTTTCCAGTTTGAAATCCATGGCTATTATATCTATTGCTATGCACTGAAGATGATAACAGTTGTTATCGAAACGTTTGCAAGATGTCAGTTGTATCGTTTGCTTTGGCCGTAGTATTTATTATATGG
>JGI24159J19872_10010241_pt1 | contig 12292 bp, 10 predicted proteins | sample Ectturendosymbi4_FD_19872 | JGI IMG/M metagenome (IMG submission 19872)
ATGACTATTCAGTTTACATAGAAATCTGTATACTGTGTCCACAGATAGTCCAGTGATAATGTTCGTTATACTTATTTATTCCCTGACTTTATGCTGGGGAACCGTTTCCAACAGCAATGTAACCATGATATTTGCACAGCTACATTATTTTTTATGGCAAAATGTTGGGGGTCAAAAGATATTATGTCTCCCCCTGTCCAAAAGTTGGGGGGACATGTACCCCCCGTCCCCCCATAAACTCGGTCCCTGCCGTAGCCTATGGGTATTCTTCCACATTTCTTGCAGTCTGTTGTTTAAATGTTACAAACTCCACCAGATATTTGAAACAGCATGTTTTAATAGGAATGTTACATTCTGGTGTTCGTTTCTATCACAGAGTTAACTTCTTCAGCTCATTTGCAATTCTAATCAAAATTTTGATTTTCTCGTTGTGCCGTGTTTGTTCACATGGNNNGCAACCGGTGCAATGGTTTCAAACAACATTACAAAGAGTTTAGATCAGTGGTTCTCAACGTGGGCGATTTTATGCGCTGTGGGGACGATTTTGGGACTCACGAAAATTGGGGGGCCGATGTCAGCTTCCAGGAGGGCGATTTCTCCGTGGTAATTTGTTGTGTCTAATATTTAAAATGAGATAATAGTGGAGAAATCGTTGTACTGAGTAGTTTGCTAGCTTGGTTAATCGTTGCATGACCAACGTCACAAAAAGCACAGCAAGCAATAACATTTGCCAGCCTGTATACATCAGGAAGCGGGATTTTGCACGTTTTTGTATAGGATGCATTACTCAGTTTAGATATATTGATATTGATTGAAAGCAACCAATACTGACATAGCTCTAGAAAAATACCCAATCGGCCAAACTCCAATTTTGAAAGGAAAAAATTCAGCTTCTTTGAAGATACTGAAAACGGCCCAAACATCACAACATTGCTACTTTGAACACGGCAATAAAAATCAATTGCCCTCTGCGAATGCTCTTAAAGAACGATAGGGTCTCAGCGGTCCGTGCTTCGCATCGCTAGCCTAAAATCACCCACAACCTCATACCGCTTTGTTTGCAAACAAGCAGAGTTTTGTGATGTAGCTTGTTGCTAAGACAAAGTCACGCCAGTAAAGCTAGAGGCCTGTGCTTGCAAATGATATGCAAGGCAAGTGATCGACTAATTGCGTGTTCAATTTTTCCAAGTGTGACTTGGTGTCTTGCACTTGCAGAAAAGCAATTACAAAATTCGCTCATTGCGTTAGATTCAACGCAGCCCTTGAACATAATACTATCGTTGCTTCCACTTTATTTTTCATTGAAAATCCTCAAGATGATGTTTGCAACTCAAAGCAACTTGCTTCCATCTTGACTGATATTGCTGACAAATTCAAATATTAATGTCTTCTAACAAATAGACGTCTTCACCATAAAAATCCTGGCCTTTCAAGCCTCTGAATGCTTCTTTTGAAACGTGACNGTAGGCTACAATCCACTTCAGCTATTTTGCTCACGTTTTGTGCTGGTACGCGAGTACGTTTTGCCTTTCAGGTTCACTGCGCATACTNAATCCAATAACTTGCTCTTTGCTCTTTCTCCTATCTTTTATTTGGTCAGCTACGTTTATACGTCACATCGTCAGCAAACCAGCAAAATGTTTTTGCATACGGGAAGGCTTGACGTTCGGATCTTCCCAGACAATTACGTTTGTTGTCCTCGGGCATCACTGCACACGGTGGGTGCCGGAAAATTAGAGCTCAAGTGTTTGCCGATGGGATTTGATACCGAGCAGGTGAAGAGAAATGATTCGCTGAGCAGATAAACATCTATTTTGTCTGATTCATATTATGAACAACCAGTTGTTGTCGACAAAAATGGAATTGCTTTGAACCGATTCTCCGACTTTAATGCCCTGTTACACGACGTCGAACTTAATTGCATCATTTGTAGTAGTTTATATCATATCCTATACAAAAGCATGAAAACTATCTTGTCTAGAATCTAGATGTACCACATATGTTCATCCCTCGATTTAATTTTCAAGTGTTTGGTTGACGTGGCTAAGAGTGGTGAAAGGAAGCTTGTGGCTTTTTTCACGTTCTGTCCACTTCCATTAGTATCCTTCCCAATTTGAGCATTTGCCAATCAGTTTAAAGGCCCTTAGCTATTATGAGCGAAATTCACGTAAATACAGTCATGAAAGTGAGGTTACAGTATTGAAAGCACAGTACAAATGAATTCAGGAACGGATTTAGCAAACGTGGGTTTTTGGGCCCAACGCAGGTGTGACCTTTGTATGGTCGCTCGTCTTAAAAGCAGAAAGGATCCCCACTTATGCCTAATGCCCCTTCAAAAATATATCTTCTGTAGTGCCGACTTTGATTCTACAATGGCTTTAGACCAGCTTTGTCCGATCTGCGGCCCGCGGGCTGCATGCCGCCTTGTCGAGTGTTTTGCATGACCCAGTTGAGGTTTTCCCTGTACTAAACGTATCCTACATATTGACAAGCTATCGTTATTTTCATAGTTTTTGATTTTGACATATTTTTGATGCAGGTGGTCCTCAGTGCCACTTTTCACGTCTACCATTGCAGTTAGGATTCGAACGCTTACGGTACATTAGCTTCAGCTAAATTTTGTTTCCCAAAATCAAAGTAAGCCATTCAGTTTGCGGCCCTGGTTAAAATACTGACATACTTTTTGGCTCAGTAAGCCATTTGTCTTGGACATCGTTGCTTTAGAATTTAGATCTTCGACAGAAATTAAAGCCTTTCCTACATTCTTCTCAGGAACCAATGACAATGCTATATTTTCTTGGAAGTTATAGGCTTTTCGTACAGGTCACAAGCTCTCTTCGTTTAGTTTAGGTGATTTTTAGCCTTTTTGTACATTTAGTTTTTAGGATATTTACATTTTCTTGTGAGATCGGTTGTTACTTTCGAAAATATCGCCCAGTTGTCGATTTGATTATTAACGCCTATGTTGCTGGTAACCCCATATTTTATGGACCAAACAAGCACAATCCATTCAGGGGACACATGGTTTATTTATGCCATTTGTTATGTTGTTATTTTCCATGCAAAACAAAATACAGTGTTTTAAAACTCTATACACTGAAGGTTAAATAGCATAACGACAAGTTTTGCACAACAAAATATTTTCGCAATTGCAACATGCTCAGCTAACCATATGAAGTAAACCCAGCGTACACAAGGGCGTCGGAAGGGGGGCTGAGGGTGGCCTTGGCCCCCTTGGATTTTGAAAATTTCAGCAAAAAAGGTTGTTTTCTTAATTTCGAGTAGGAAAAAACAAATTTCACCACTTTCGGCCCCCCTAGAAAAATTTTGGAAAACCCCTAGTGGTTCCCCCCCTGGAAAAAATCCTTTCGACGCACATGAGTGTACACATGCTTTTTCCCAATATACTCACGAAAAACTGTTCTAGTTGATTTAACTAATTTCTGAAACTTCAACAGGCAAGCTCTGTATACTGGCAATCTTGTTGGAAGCCAGCTACGTAGGATCCGCATCAAACATGTTGCAAATTTGCTGACAATTGACCAACCAAGTCTCATAAATTTCAGAAACAGTGTACTTTACAAATCGTTTACTCCCAGAGACCGCTGTGTTGCAGTGACTGAGACTTGAGTATTTCAGAAATTACTAAATGATTTAGTGCTACAACAGGTTGGACAGCTGAAACCCACCACACCACTGATAAATTAAGCAGATAAATTAAATAACGAAAATCTGTGAAATTTTAAAAAATCTACTGTACATTTGTTAAAAAAACACTACAGAACATCAAGGTATACTCTAAGACTTTCTATAAAGAACATTGATTTGACACCTTTACCACAGGTAACACTTAACAGCACAAGTAATTGTATCCACAAGGCTGAGGGCGAATTTATATAATTATCTGCATCAACTAATAGCAAACGTTTGCCACCAGCATTTCCAACAGCTGACAGTCTATCAGAAAGCTTTTTTCGGTTATTCAAGCAAGCGAAACCATCAAAACGTTAGTCAAACAGAAGTATCATTGAGTTCCTTCTGCGTATAATGTTAGAACGCACCCTGCTTCGTATTCACCTAATGACAGAACATGGACGTCCCCTTCAGTGTTCGCGATTGGACGAATTAGATATAGCCTCAGAGCTATTTCAACGTTGTGGTGTGCGTCAACAATATTTACTTGCGGATATGCCGCAAAAGCTTTACTGGGGTGGAAACGTTTTATCCATTTGGTTCAGGTGACCAGAGAAACGAACCTTTTCAGCACGGAAATTTTCTTCCAAATCCAAAGAGGAGGCATTTTGAAGAGCTGCTGGAAGATGACGAATCTTGTCAGAGTAGAACCAACCCAATCAGAAGAAAGCTTGCAACCTATCATTAAACCCTGCGTAGGCTTGCTTTCCGCACTCAAGTTTAGCTCTCACTGAATCTAAAATAGCTGTAAAGGTATCAACTCGAAACTACTTGTCACGAGCAGTGAGATGTCGATTATCCTAATTATCAGTACCATTCTGCAAAATCCACTTCAGCTTCGGTCCGCCTCTGTCTTTATATATGTGCGGGCGTTTCAGCCTCTTTCTCACATAAGTCTTATTCATCTCTCAGCGAATTCACAAAATGCACCGAACCGGTATATAATCTTATGACCGTTGAGATACCACACCTTCCGTTTTGCTTTGTCTTGCTGGCGACATTAAAAAACTCCGGCCGACAAAATACACTGAACTGCACAACCTCAAACTTTGTCATTATCTGTGTGGCGAAAAGACGATGCTTCAAAACAAGTCTGACCTACTTCAGGTTTATCGTTCTAAATCAAGGGTGACGAGCATGCGGTCCGCAAAGGAATTTCGTGCGGCCCGATTACTCAGCGGTAACTGACAAAGTGGCCTGCGATAGCCAATAGGTTCGTCATCCCTGTTATAAATCTTTGCAGTGTAGATTTATCTGACTATAGCTTGTTCTCAGTGCGCGAACAGGGCCGCACCTCGCTGACCATCTCGTATTCAAATTCGACAATGTTTTGAGTAGAATAACGCTACCCTGAACCAATGCGTTGGTGAGAAGCTTCCACCTGTGCGTAGAGACCGCAAGAAGCTGTAGAAGTTATGCACAAATCCAACGGAATGGCGTTGACGCAGCATTCCGCAGCACAAGACCCAACGAGATTTAATGAATGAGCAGAACACGGAAAAAAGAGCGAGCGGATTGAGATTTTTTATTCTGGCTTGAACATCCGAGTGTTCATCCGCCATGTTATTGGCTTTGTTCTGACCTTGCCCGCGATAGTTGTGAACTGAAATGTGCAAGTCATGCTGACACTGTCAAATTTCTGCGTGATGTCCCTCCAACACAATGAACTTCACAAATCGTTCAACAGGAACTCTTGTTTTGTTAACATATCGCCTTGCAAACACTAACTGATCAAGTTGGGTAATTTCTGGCGTGGAGTCCACGATTGCACTGTGGTATACTTCGCTGATCAGGACTTCAACAACGACTGTGTTCCATACTTGTCTAGCCATCAGCTAAATAAATTCACTGCAAATTCCAGAGGAGAGATAAGATGGTGTACCAGTTCCCGCTTTGTCAAACCTATGTAAGACGATACTAGAAAAGGGTCGTACCGCCCCAGCAATTCAATTCCAGAAAATTTTCCACTATGTTTAGAACCAATTTTCTCACCTCGTCCTCGGAAGGCAAGTCTCACGAAGCTAAAAATTTTACCACCGAAACAACTATGTGCAATGCATTTCTCTTGTTCATTTTGTATCTGGGCAGCCCAAGCTTTCATCAAGTCGCCCAGTTCGTTGACCGAACACGCAGAGGGCGGAGATGCATTCTTTGTGAGTTGTGTTGTCTTCGTGCTCAAACAGATGATGGATACGTTTCCTGTTCTTGTATCTGACTGTTACTGATGCATGGCACTGGCAGAAGGAAAAAAGCTTACAAACATGGGGAAAAAATAAACCGGTCGCTACAGAATATATGAGACACTTCCGCCTCACCCGCTCGCCATTGATAAGTGTTTCAAAAAATTTGATTTATTTTAAGTATTTTGTCCTGCCCTCATCGTAGGTCCCAGCCGAGATTCTAAGATTCAGCGAGTCTGTACCTTCTTAAGTCTGCATTAATGTTTCATCCATTTGGCTGGATCATCAGCAATCTGCGTAAGTCTGCATTAATGTTTAAATCTGCGTAAGTCTGCATTAATGTTTCACCCATTTGGCTGGATCATCAGAAAATGAAACCAGCTCCACAGCAGCTGACAGCAAAAGAATTTCGTTCATGCTCCGCCACAGTTATTCCCTCGAGATTAGCGTCTTACTGCAAATCTTTACGACCTCCAAGCTTCATACAATTGAATACTTCCTGTCGTCTGACAATAAAAAGCTCTACATTTTCGATAGGCTTCAGAGGAATCAGCCGACTGGGCTCTGCTTTCATCTTTTTGCGATGATGCAAACTTGCGCATATTTGTATTCAAGTAACTTCACTCCACAAGTGAAAAAAGCAAGGAATCAATCACAAATCTTTAATAGGAAATCGATTTCACGTAACACTACGCATCGTCAGTCCTATCATCTTATTCAAATAGAATCACAAAATTTTGGTCTTCATCTATTTGAATAAGATGACTGGACTGACGATGCGTAGTGTTACGTGAAGTCGAATTCCTATTAAAAATTTGAGATTGATTCTTTGCTTCTTTCACTTGTGGAGTGAAGTTACTTGCTGTCGTCTGATCTCCCTCAGATTCCTTTCGCACTAAAACCTTGCTGGAACAGATCACTCTCCGCCGTGACTCACATCAATCATTGCCGAAGCACTGTTCTCTACCACGAACGCAGATGCGAGCTTGTCACATGCACAAAGCTATCAGAAATTTTTGTTTGTTTTTTTGCAAATTCAGTGCATTTCTTATTTTCTGTCTTTTTTTCATTATTTTATTGTGTAACCACTTTCATACAAACGGCCTGCATCTCTCTCGCGCTCAGCCATGTTCCTCAGTATCAAGCCTTCCACACGGCACTTTCTTACTTTGTGTTCAATTTTTCCCTGACAAAAGGCAGGCATCAGGGTTGCCAGGTTGTCACAGGAAAAAGAAACCACATTAACCATAAAAAGGCCAGAAAGTACCAAAAAGAGCCAAATACAAGATAACACACNACGACACTTTTAAACATCCGTACAAGTTGTACAACATTTTCAAAGTCAGGATGTACATATACAGAAGAAAACTCACTAAATTAATAAACGTCTTGAAAATTTTGGTCTTACTGAGGAGCCACCTGAAAACAGCAAAACTAAAAACCTGAAACAGAAAACTGAAAGTTGTAAAATTGCACTGCAGAGTTGCCAAATAATATTTTAACATATTCTGCAAACAGTGTCCAGAAATCTTCCAAAATCACCTATAAATCCACCAAACCGACATACAACATAAATTGATCAAGAAAAGCTAAAGAAAGCCAAATTTTATTTCACCTTAAAAATCTTAACTTGCAACACTGGCAGGCACCAAGGCAAGACCGGCAGCCAATGCATAACGCCTTTGAAAACAGCATTGCCATTCTTACACAACGTGAAAAACACAATGATTACTGCATGTTACAAATATACTGCCATTTTTGAGTTGATAATGCTTCTTCCTAGAAAGAAGTTGGCCGGGGTCTGGGCCATGACCTATTTGGCCTTTGCGTAAAACTGTCACTGCGACCGACCAACCATGCACCATTTACTGAACAACTGAACTATTCCCAGATAACGTGCCGAAGTCCACGGTACATTACGTACTTTTGGTAAACGCATATTTTGCAGCAGTGATGTCCAGCTGGAAAAAAAGTACCAATGGAGCTGTCTGCAGCCACAGCTATTGACTCCCTGGTAATGACGCCACAATTCCATATGCCTCACAAACATCTTCCGGTGGGCAATAAACACGAATTGGTGCTTATCTACAATATAGTTTCACAATGAGTGTGTTCACACTCTTCGTTTGTATTAGAATGGACAACAATTAAACCGCAGTTTTGCTTGTAACTGACGTGGGGGAAGGGGTGGGAACCGCCTAGCACCCTTGCAAGGTAAATGTAATAACCGCCCCCCACTTATCTTATATTTCAGTATTTACTATTCTTTTGGTTTTCTGTAGGTTGTTGTTCTTTTGCGTTTTTCGGAGTGTTTTCCTGTGATTTCGGGTTTTAGTGTGGACATTCACATTCGGATTCACTATCACTTCTCGACTCTTTTTCTGAGTGTGGCCTAATGGCCCCCTTCCGTTAAATTTTCTCATCCTTACTGAAACCTCTAGTTACGCCACTGTTTCTGGCTCTTACATAGGGGAAAAGTCGATTTATGAAGTAATTCTCTATCACCGTAACCTTTGCATAAAAGAACAGGACTCAGTTGACAAAATACTACATACTGTATATAGCCTCATTAAAAACTGGATAGTTATTGATTCGTTGTTGGGAAAATATTTTCTGTGAAAGACATCGCTCACATGCTTTTTTTGCAATGTTTCTAATATTTGCTTATTTCGTCTATTGCTTTTTAGATGGGGTCGTTTTGTTACATAAGGCAACAAAAATACGAATTTTTTACAACTAGTTAGTAAAATATGAAGTTACGATATATGATTAAAGCTGAGAGGCACTGTTCATGCGAAACCCACGATTCTTTAATACAGGGGTTACCCAATCTCCGCCAGGAGTACATGTACCCGTAAGGTACGTTTGCCTATCTGAAGGAGGTATATTTAAGGTTAGCAATAGAAGCGGAAATATATTTATATAGGCTATTATTTATACCAAGTACTTCAAAATATATAACTTATCTTTTTAAATTCAGTGGATTTTGTTATTTTACTCAGCTTTTTTCTCATATAAAATTTTGAGGGTACATGCTCTTCTTTCGAAATGCTGAAGAGGTACACGGTCAGATGACGTTTGGGAATATCTGCTTTAGTAGTCAGATAAATGAACCTTAAATACAAAAATGAGTGTATGCATTTTCAACTGGTTCATAAAGTGAAAAACCTTTTTTAGACAAAGACTTTTTTCGACAGTACAAGAAACATCAGATTAAAGCTTTCGAAGCAAATTTCTTTCACAGTGAAGACTAAGTTGATACCGTAGTTTCTGGTAGTTAAGCTTTTTCACTCACCAAACAAGGATACTCAGCCCATTGCTCGACAGCATGCTGCTAAGACACACCTCGCTTCACAACAGCTACTTAAAGATCATCACAAGCAATACAATCAGCCACCCATGTCCGCAAATGAAACATGACACTTGCNGAGCCCAGAAACTGGAGCAACTTGTAACCTTATTATGAATGCAACAACTCTCAGCATTATAGAATGAAGATCTGTTCTTTCCTGCTTTCAAAGCCTGATCTCGCCNCTTTAACTTTTCACAGTAGTCNTATATCATCAGCAACAGCCTTTGTTCTGGCATCATCTTAGTCACCCACAACAAACNCCAGAATGNGGTCAGTTNATCATGTGCTAAGTGACTCATGTCACACTGGCATAACGTATTGTCAACAACTTTTTGANCCGCTTTGCGGGTTTCCGGAGTCGTGAAATTAACAGTTCAGTTGAGTTGTGTGTTGACACAGATCAAGCAGCTGTTGACAAACATCCCGAAAGCCTATTGCATGTGGGATACCAATAACAATTTTTACCCCCACCCAAGGTTGCCAGATAAGCATTTCAATAAAAAGCCAAACATTGTTTTTAAAAAGCCAGAAAAAAGCCAAACGGTTTATTTTGTGGCCAGGAGAAAATCCAAATTTTTTGTGGTATTGCTGTTCCTTTGTCACGAACAAACACCTACATTAAAAGAAAATCACTGAAATTTTCTTGCAAATTGAGATTAACNCTTGCTTGTCTTCGTANTGGAGCGCATTGCTGATGTTACTCTGACATTTTATGATTTGCAAGATTGCACACTTTGAGTGCAATGGTACCCACAGTTTTGCATACTGANCCATCGGTAGCTTTCTNCACCCACACGAAAGTCATCTCCCATTCACTCCTGTACTTACGATCAGAAGCACAAGGGCCCTTGAACTTCCTTGACGTCATTGTTGCATTTATATCGCAGAGACGCAGACCTGTCTGCAAGCGTTGAGCCTGCATAGTGTTTGGCCTTACACCGAACTGCATAGTGCACACATTTCCAGAGATTACACAAAACGTTTATTCAGAATCTCACATGCCTCAAATCTTACAACATCAGAACGTGAGCGTCGGTCTAGTATAGCATTTATCACAAANNTTTTGCAAAGGCGTTGCTGAAAAATAGAATAAGTAGGCATTATTGTACAGGGAAAATTTTTTCAGAGCAAAAAAGCCAAAAATAAGGCAAAAGGTCAAAAAACATTTCAAAGGCCAAACAAGTTGAGACGATCGAGGCCAAAAAAGGCCATATGGGCAATTGAATTTTTTGGCAAACCAACTGGAAGCAAGGCTATATTTCTGAAATTCGGCCTAGAAAAGGCCAACCTGCAACTTGACCCCAACCACAACAAAGAAATTCTATACAAAAGTTAATACAAAGTTTCAGTTGGGTATTACGCTCTTTAATCCGGCCTCTAGCTATGTGGGGACGATTTCTCTAGAAAGAGGGGGCGACAGTCTGTATTGGAATATTTCGGAAATACCAGAAGACTTTGCGCTAAACTTTGGGCTTTCAGTAGACGTGCTGGCAAATGTCAGCCTATAGAAGAAAAATATTAATCGTCCAAATACTGTAGAAAAACATTTGGGTCTCTACAGTGGCGCAGCGAGGCCAAGTGCCGCCCGGGGCCGACCATAAAAGTGCCGCCCTTTCCATCCCTCAAATTTGCTTACAAGAATTTAAAATGAAAGAAGATCATGTTTCGTGCTTATTTAAAGATATAAGAATTAATAAAGCACCTTCAAAATCGTAATCAAACACTAACAAACTGAAAGTGTCTTGGTTTTGATTGTCGATTATGATTCTTGCTTTTTCTGCTTGTCGCCACCTTCCTCATCAATAATTTTTATATTTTTTGCTTTCTTTGCATAGGCATATACGAACCCCACATGTTTCGTCAAACTTCCCTCCCTATTGGTTTTTAAATCTCTGGTAAGGTAACTCACCGCATGATATTTGAATAGTTTACTCATTTCAGAGAATCAAACGGAAAAATTAAGGGATGTGATGGCGGCATACCTACTTTACAAATGTAAACATTTATGTATGTTAAAATTTCGTGTAGTATTCCCGTCTTTAATTAAAAATAGTATATATACTGCGTATAGCAGGCTATATAATCAATCTGATAATATGATCTCAGTGATGTAAAGAACGTTTCATTGTTCACTTCACGTTTCATTTGTGGTTTAATCCTCATAGAATATATAGAAGGCTTCAAACGTTAACTCTGTGGGCACTTGCGCGGAGTTCTCTATAGGTGCAGGGACCCATTTTGAAAAAATATTTTAAACAGGTTTGAAGCAGGCTATGGTTGAGAAGCGCTTGCTTGCTGTCTTCATCGTGACCTGCGCACTTGATTTAGCTGTTGTGTTGACCTCTTCCAATTACACGTGCATAGTGTCATTCCTTGCCTTTGTTTGTTACCAACAGAAGCATCACCAGAAAGTCTTCAATTGGGAGACTGCGTTTGTGCACGGGGACTGACATTCAAAAATTTGACAAAAAATCAACTGATTATAGTGTTTCATATTTCAGTGTTGGGGGATTTGTAGCTTTTGGGGGGTTAAGGCAACCAAAGTCCCCGTGGCGACGGGACTGGTTACCAACAGACCTCTATTTTGAAAACTGTACTACCAAACCATGCCACCTGTGACATATAGGCCTTTTGGATGCTCAACAGTGATTACAACGTCTTACGTTCTACGGTTTTTGCGATGAACAACTTCATTCAGTGCAACTGTTGCCAAGCTGCAGTGACGTAGTCAGATCAAAAATTTTGGAGGGGCCAAAATGTTTGATTTTAGGCGAATAACACTATTTTGTTTAGAAAAACGCTTCTCAAAGCACAAAATGGCAATATTTTCTAGACATTTTTTTGGGGGAATGGCCCCTTTGGTCCCCCCTTGTCTACGCATATGCCAAGCAGTACAACCATTTCGATTAACGTTCTTTTTAACTAAAAGCGTTAACCACAATCATATCTGAATATATCGTTTGCCCTTGCGTTAGGTTTTCAGACTAAGGTTCTTGCCTCAAATTCATCAAATGAGAGCAACACCTTTTTAAAGCTTTTTTTGTTGAAATAATTTTTTCTATGAGTG
>JGI24159J19872_10010242_pt1 | contig 12291 bp, 11 predicted proteins | sample Ectturendosymbi4_FD_19872 | JGI IMG/M metagenome (IMG submission 19872)
TGCTCACAAAAAAAAAAAAATGACCACAACAACTGTAGACCTGATCGTTTTGCGAAAAAGAAATAATTTTCGCGTTTTTCTATAGACAAGAAATGCAGTAGGCTACGCCAGTCCCAAGCCAAACAAATTCAAAGAAGTTATCGAAGATTTTGCAACAAACAAAGAATGATCATTACCCAATCAAAATAACTTACAGCAAAAACAATATAGCCCACACTCAAATTTTGGATGTAATAACCAAGATCTCAAAATTCTATCCCCATTCATAAGTGTTTTGTAGAAGCATCTCTTTAGAAAGACTTCTTCGCAATTTCTTCGTGCTATCGCCAGCTGGTGGTGCTATACAAGACCTTTGTTTTGATACTTCTCTGGCCCTGCTTTGAAAAATTCAACTCTCAGTCTCAAACTATGTTCTATCACTATCGCATCAGGCCGAGAGATTTAGAGGATAACATTCTTTCTGCTTTTGCGCCTCAGTTGTCACGTTGTATCGTCTATTTGCTTTATTTCTGCTGTATAGGGAGCCACCTGATATGCTCTAGCTTGTGTGACATGGAAGAGGAGGCGGGGGCAAAGGTGAGACGCGAGAAAAATTTACAAGGAGATAGATGTTTTAGCGATTTGCAAAATATGCTATTTCTTGTCTCTTTTCTTGCCCAAGTTGCAAAAGAGCAAATCACGGTGCTCGGCCGGTTCGGCGTTTATATCTGTACAACTTTCTGGGTCGAGGTAAATGTGAATAAAGTTTACATGTCGCAAGCGACTTTTTTCTTGGCCGTTGCTGCATACAGTCAATATTGTATTTAAAAATATGCCCCCCCCACCTTGTGATTTTTGGCCCCCTGCTGTGAAATCCTGACGACGGGCTTGACTGTAGTAAATGTTACTGCGATTAGTTCGGTGAAATTTAGCTCATTTGGACGACATAAGACGAAAAACAATTGGTACACAATGTTCGCCATTACTGAGTGCCCAGCGTTGCAACACAGCGCTCAGATTTTCTCAGCAAAACCTGCGTATATTAACGCCTTAAGATAAACAGCCTTTTAGTCATCAATGATCAAGTAAACAACTTACATAGGCGGATCCAGGATTTTTTTAGGGGGGCTCAAGGACGAGTTCATCTGGATGAGTACTGACTGCACAGCAGTGAAGACCCAACTGCTCAGGTTACTTTATTTAACAAACACGGTTAATAACCATAACGCGTTTTGGCTAAATCACATTCTCACCATTACCCAGGCTTACTGGGACGTTTCCGGAGCAGAAGCGGACCTCCAAAACAATTCAGAAATTATTCTCAAACTTATCTAACCTTAAAAAGGGAACTTGTTGAATGTCCGAAAAGTTTTATTATTAAAAAAACAAACACAGTTCCACGCCGAAAAAAAACGAAGAAACTTGAAATGCCGCCAGTAACCTTTATTGGCAGTCTGTGTAAGATCCATGCGGTAGGCCTGTTGTGTTCGAAAATTGCAGATGTTCATAGAATAGAAGTTCATGCCGTTCGGACTTGAAAGTTTCTTTATTTTCGGAAATTTTTCCGATGATTTTTATTTATTGCATAACACCAGTGACGTAACGAGGGTGGCAAGGGGGGCACGATCCCTCGGGCGCCGATCACTACAAAAAGTCACAACAATGTCATAAGCACTTTTTCAAAACAGTACATTTGCTTCCGAAAGATCTCAGGTTCGAACATGGGGGCGCCAAACTTGCTTCTTGCCCCGGGCGCCATCTAACATCGTTACGCCCCTGCACATCACGATTGTCTTTCCAAAATGTCGAAATTTGTTTACAAAAATACCTGCCCATCAGTGGCAAACTATCAATCACAAAGTATTTGAAACAAAATTCCGTTGATTATCGAAGTCATTTGACCATAGAAAATAACTTGAAGGTCGAAAGAAAAGATACATTATTTCGAAAACAAGCACAACATTCTCTCCCCCCAAAAAACGCTTGGGGTACGCGTAGAGACAAACATACCAAAAAACTTGAAAGCAATAATTATGCTGGCACTTTGCCCTGGCAGGTGTTTATTTCATCATAAGGTCATTGAAAATGATCAGACAATATTTGGAAACGTGACGTTTGCAGTGAGTCAAATGACCAAATTCTCAGACATTCAATTTTTTGTACGAAACGCAGCAATATCGCGGTAACGCAATTTTAGAAATGCTGTGCAGTAGGTTGAAACAAAATTATTAGAAACAGCAGAATGTTGGTCGATAAAAAAGCATCTGATTTCGTGCTGAGCTGAACTTTTGTCTAAAAAATGTTCCTGGCAGGCAGGGGTGTATTGCTGAAAAAAGAGGTGTGGGAACGCCGTTCCCACACCAAACATAGAGGAAGACTGATTTGCTTACAAGAATTTCCACACTAGATCTTACTGTTTCACTTTAGCGCTACGGTGCTATACACGAGATAACTTGCCATTTATTCATTTATGCTGCTCTAGGCGTTACACGTAGAAACTGAAATGAAAAATCTAAATCTTCAAGTAACGTTACTAGTGCAAAAAGGTGCAGGAACGCCTTTCCCACCCCATACACCCCTGCTGGCAGGTCTGATGCTAATCAGTAGTCACCTTTAGCATAGCTTGCAGCTAATTTAACGCGCTTCATTTTTAGCCTACCTGACATGCAGATTACGTTTTACGGTTAAGTTTGCTGTTTTGGAGTTTACGCTGCCACTGAGCGCTCTAACCTAGCCTGTAGTTAATTGCATTGTAAGTTCGTTGTAGTGTAATTTTAATGCCTTCGCTTAACTATATTAATAACATGAGCTGCACTCATTCATAAAAGCTTGTAGGAAAAAATAGTATGATCTGCAGCTTATTCAACTTTTGTCCACAGTCTGTTCAGCCCCGTCGGCACGGGGGAGCTTTGGTTGGCTTAGCCCCCAAAACAAAGCTACAAGCCCCCAAATTGAAACATGAAACACTACAAATCCGTGAAGCTTTTGTCAATTTTTAGAATATCAAGTCCCCCGCACAAACGCAAAGCCCCCTACTGAAAACGTTCTAGCAACGGTTCCGAGTCTGCTGCTTATTCGTCTTTTGTCCACAAGAAGCCCAATCTTACCCAAATGAAACAAGAGTTTAAATACTTACGTGCGCAGTGGCATGACCAGCCCAAAATTTTGGGTTGGTCAAAATGTTTGATTTCAGGCGAGCAACAGCATATTGTTTGAGATACTGCCTCATAAAGCACTAAATGACTAAATATTCTAGAAATTTGGAGGAGCGATGGCCCTGGCTACGCACATGTACGTGCGGTTTATATAACGTATATGTAATGTAAATACTTTATGTAAACACTTACGTATTTAGATAACATTGGGACCATATTTTTTATATAAAAACTTGTTTATTAGACGTTTCATTTATCGTGAAATAAACACGTTCGGATTGCCCAAATAAAGCAAAATAAGCTTTACATTTACCATTTTCGTCCCTATCCCTATGCAAGAAATGGTATATTTAAAGGCTATACAAAAAATCTCCCAAATGGACATTTCTGTGTCGGGAACCATCGATCAAAAACGTATCTGAAAAAATTTAGGGGGGGTTCAGCCCCCTTATCCTCCCCGGATCCGCCTATGAAATTCTCTTTCCTTTCAATTAAGCACAGAACTATAGCTTAACTACTGCAGAGCTTTCTAAACAACTGCGGCAACTGGTTTAAAAACCCCAGCTGCAACTGTAGTGGCTGGACCAGGGTTTCTCAAATCGGGCCCTCGCCCCCTTGGAGCCACGGAGCGGTTCTGTGGGGGGCACGAGCAGAGGCTTTCACAGGTAGCTTTGCTGTGATATTGCTTAACCCAAGTGTCACGATATATTAAGCGTCTTTTAAGTATTCGCCAGTTAAACTTAGAAGGGGGCCACGGCTCAAACGTTTGAGAACCACTGGGCTGGACCTTGACCAACGAACGATGTTGCAGCTTGCTACTGCTACAATAGGCGCGTTTCGAAGATTCCTGAAACGGTAGCCATTGTTACGCAATAATATTGAGATATAAGTAGCGCCAAAGCGGTGGTGAGCATAACATGGCTGTAACTATGGCGCTAAGGCTGTGTCGCCCTCATTTGCCAAAGAAGATTCTCATGGGGCGTGGGACTTAGCTGATGAAATTAAGAAAGCTTAAATTTTGATCAGTCTGAATAGTTTCCTCACCTCTTTTCACATATCACTGCTTGTAATAGGCGACTACATTTTGCCGCCTCCTGGAACGTGCCGCACCTAGCTTCAGCCAGAGTGACCAGTGGGTTGCTACGCCACTGCCTTCAGAAGTGATTACTGAAATTACAACTATCGAACCGTATTTCACACTTGATCAGCCAAATGCAAAACGCTTTCATAAACAAAAAAACAACTTCAGAACTTAAACCCTCTACATTAACCAGGTGTTATTTAAAAAAACAGGCTACACATTACAGAAAAACAATTAACATTGTAACAATTACATTACAGACAGGCCCGTAACCAGCTTGGGACACCAGGGGGAGCGAAGAGTTTTCTGGGAGGGGCCCAATTATTTTAAACTATGTTCAACACATTTTACAAGGGGGGGAAATATTTTGCAAGTTACATGCCTGATTACAAAAACGAATTGGGGTATTAAAAACCGCGCAGTTCACTTTGATTTTCGTTGGCAACGGATCCCACGCACTGTGAACCCGCGCTCCGGTACTTTACAAAAGCAGCAAGTTTGCGTAGGTTATTAGGCGTGGCGCGGGGCCCGGTTAGAAACAACCAATCAAATCGGGTTAAAACCAGCGCTGCATAGCCTATACGAAAAACATGCATTTTTAACATTTACTGCTTTGGCAACGCATTTCTTATGAAGTACATCAATTGTGGAGTCGTGTGAACGAGACCAAAGTTTTGTAACGAAGAGTCTCCATGCATTGAATGTCCTTTCTGCTTCCACAGAAGCGGACTGGATGGTGAGCTTCATAGTGAGTTTGAAGATTTGCAGGGTGTTAAAAAGCGTAAAACGCATTAGTAACGTTACTTTTTTTTCAGGTTAACCGACATAAATATATCCGGATATCGGATAGCAAAAAAACTCTCGGTTATACGGATGATACAACCCTACTTGGGACATTTTGAATTCTGTTTATTGCCGTTATATTTGTTTGAACTCCACGAAGTGTTGCTGTCATGTCGAAAAATTTGAAATCCCAAATGCGTACAACAAAGTTTCTTCGTCCTCTGACCACTTTTAAAGAATCATCACTTCGACTTTAATACTTTTGATCGGAGAATGTCGTGTTGATGTCATTACATCTTCACAACGCTAATATTTTATGAGCCTTTACAAATGTTTTCACAGCACAATTCTCTCATCTCATGCACATTATTGCATCGCATTCTAATTGATGGAACTATCAGAAGTTGAAAACATTATTGTTCAATTGTGTTTCTGTATTTGTATTCTTGTATTCACTTTATTTCGTCACAACATTGCGTTGTGTTGCATTGCACTCCCAAGCGTATGCATACCCAAAAATACCACCAAGCATAGTAAGTCGCAACAACACCTTCAAGGTGTTTTAAAAATTTCGCCAATTTGCTGCTCTGTGGGCAAATTTGTTGGACAAATCCTATCCTTGTCATCAACATCTCTGAAGAAAGCCTCAATTTGCTTTCCGTTATCTATCTAGACTTTCATTTGTCCATCTAATTACACAAAACGTGCAACCAACAACACCACAAACAAAAAACAAGTTATAACAATCTTGTATGACGTTTTATTTGGAATTAAGGCACGAAACCATGCTGACAGCAAACAGGAAGTGAAATACTAAACTTGCTGTTAACCACGCTCGTGTGATCAAAAGGGATAAATGTTGTTGTGGCAGGGGGGGGGGTAAGATTTTCAGACTTCCATGCGTTAGAACTCTCATATTTCAAATGCTTCACACCAATTAAAATCAAGTTTAAGAAAGAGACGTTAGTCAACTTGTTTAGTGAGATGGTATCGCCGAAACTCAAACACCATAAACAAACGGCTTGGGAACACAAACATTTGAACTACGTCAGCGCAACACATATACAATGAAACGTCAGAAACTTCTTTTGTAACGTGTGACGAAAAAACGAAAGGAACAGTGCTGCGAGAAAATCCTGTCACCGTTGCTAGGCTACATTTCTTGTGGCGGGGTTTGATTTGAACTTCTCAGCTTTATATTTTTCAACTACACCAACAAGAAAGTTGGTCGATTGATGTTATATTCTAACAAGATTCCTAGTTTATACGCGAAAGTTTACAACGGAATGTTTCAGCAACAATGAGAACATCATATACAATCACCTGATAGGCATTGTTTGGTGATCGCATGGCAAACATGGAAATGGCGATCAAACATGGGAATAGAACAAAACACGTCTCCATCTTTCCTTTTTAGTCAGTCATATAAAACATACTTAAGAATCAACATGACAGTAAAAGTAAAAAATGAACCGGTGAGGGGGGGGTTTGATCTGCGTCTTTTTTGATGCAACAGCAATCGTAGCGTTGATGTTTCGTTTTGTTTTTAACACCGACGTTTCACAGATTTCCAACAAACTGAACATATTGCAGCAAAACAGAGCAAAATCAGTCTTCAGCATTGGCAGCGGCTTAACTTTAATCGATGATATGCCACAAACGTGAATGTAGCCAGTATCAACATTAAGTTTTCTTGCTTGCTTGAACACAGAAGAATTTTTCCAGCATTTATTTGACTTTGATAAAACTCATTACCTTCACTCAAGAAGTTGATTAGACGTGGGTGTTTGAATACATTGCATGCCAGCTACAAGCAACTGGTGTCGATGCAACAGATGGTTATTATTTTGTGCAGTAACTCAAGTTTCGCAACAATGCCTTTGTGCAGCATAGGACAATGTAACGACAAGACTGCAGTTCAAGATAAGTTCTGTATCCATCAGAATTACAAATAACCAGCATGGGTTCCAGCAGTTTCGTTGCAGTGCTTTGAAATAAAAGATGGGCAGAAGTGAACGAAAATTAAGCAGCACAGTTAATTTACATTGCAATCTTTAAACAAAATTTCCGAGCCAACACATAAGTAAAAACGTTTAAACGAATAGCGAAAAAAACAAAAATTGCAACAGGCCACGATTTTCTTGGCAGCTTCCATCTCCACCGCACAAACCATGCAACTTTCCGACCAAACACTGCATTTCTTCAAAGAAAAAATGATGCAGCGGAGAGATGACGTGCTTCATTTCAAACGCTTCAATCGAATAAAACCTGACAACAAACGCCATCGTGAAACATTGCAAGAAGGAAAATGAGAGTTAAACTATGGAATCATTTTTGGAACCGAGAAACGACAAAGTTTCGTTTAAACTGCAACTCAACATGCGGTGGAAGCAANGTCAATTGCAAGTGATGAACACATTTTCTAGGAAGAGCTTGATGACGTCAGAAATCGGAACAAACACATTTTTAAGGAAAATGTTTTCTTCCCCTTGGAAACGTCTTGCCGTATGTGTTTCCGAAAAAAACAGTTGTTCCGCTGTTTTTTTTTCAACACTGCGCTTTCTCAAAAAGTTTGGTCAAGGACGCCCGAGAGCGGGGGGTATGACGGGTGCATTGCCCTCCTTGTTCTTTCAAATGCGGAGCAACGGAGCGGAGGTGCCTTTCCATAAATAGTATCATAGGTGTTTCATGGTTTATCACTATCAAGACCGACTTGAAACAAATTTATTGCAACTTTTCTTGCATCCACTAAACTCGGAATGATTTTCTATAATTTATACTATTATTTTGAGATCAAAATTTTTGCTGTGCATAAATGCACCAATCATCACCAGTAAGGGTGTTCTTTTGCACTGAACTCAAGAAAAAGTTTTGTACTCGTGTTTCGTAAAACGCAGCAGTGTCCATTGTAAGTACAGCAAATGGTCCACACAACGTAGCCATCTTGTTCATTGCAACTGGCTTTAGGTCAGGCCCATGGGCGGCGGAAGGGGGGAGCAGGGGGGCAAGGCACCCCCCTAGATTTTGAAATATTCAGCAAATAAAGCTTGTTTCCGTAGTTTCAAGTGGGAAAAACCGAATCTCATCACTTTTGGTCCCCCCCTGGAAAAATTTAGGAAACATCCCCTAGTGGCCCCCGCTGGAAAAAATCCTTCCGACGCCCATGGTCTTAATCTCATCATGCCGAGAAAAGAAGCACAGAAACAATAGTATTTGCATTCGCGGAAAAATTGTGCCGGAGACTGATTCCTTACAAACTATTTGTGATCAGGCGCTCGGCGAAACACAATACCACGCGTTCTGCTTCTCCGGTGCGCGGAACTTTTGATATTGTTTGATTTCAACAACTTTATTATTACAGTAAACACTATACATGCCACGCTTGTTGTATTCATGTAATTTTGCACGTTCTTTCAACTATGTTCGTTTTGTTTGCTGGTCTTATGGAATATTAACAAATATTTTTGCTTTTTATAGGTTTCCATTCTCTTAAACTTATTCACTCCTTCACTGCTGCTGCTCCTGCTTGTCTGCTTTTGGTGTGAAGACTGAAAACGACAGACGTCGTACTGCAGTTGGTGGATTAGATCGCTACTTTTACCCCTTGACTAGAAACAGTGTTTTGTCAACGTTTTGCATGATCAAGTTACCTTCGATCTATCATCCACCATGGGGCGATCTTCATCCACCGTTGCAAGTTGCCATTTCAAAGGTAGAAAGATGATAGAACGCATCAGACTTTTTTACGTTCGCCTAAGGTAAGCTGATAGTGTAAAGGTAAAGTGTTGTTGAAACACTGTTTTGGTCAACTTAGAAAGTCCGGATGTGATTTATCAATATCCATCTCTGTGGTTGGCTACAGTTGGCTGCAGGTGCAGCAGAACGTTTTCGTACTGTGACGTAATCAAACCACGTTGCTTTAGAATCCGTCTGTGCGTATTCGTCGCGACAGCCCTTTGTGAAAATAGCGCCGTAGTAGTCTTTATTTATACGCAAAATATTCACACCAACAGGCAGTGGCGTAGCAAGGGGGGCCTGGGGGCCGCGGGCCCCGGGCGGCACCTTTCGGGGGGACGGCACTTTGCTGATTAAAATTCAATTTTTAAAATAAGTTGAGAAGTTCTAGCTTTTCGTTATTATTTTTAGATAAATTTTTAAAATTTTTAAAGGTTCTAGCTCTTTTCAATTTTGTATTTAGAAGCCCTAGACTAGTAGGCTAGCCTAATAAACATACTGGAGAGAAATGCACGTTCTTTCAACTATGTTCGTTTTGTTTGCTGCACACTTACCTGGAGAGAAATTTTGCCCCAGTTCCTACACCTTCCTCGCCAGACAAAGCCATCCCAGTCAAAAATATTTTGAACAAAGGAAAGAGATGACATTCGACGGCAGACGAGCAAACATTAGGGCTCCAGTTGTTTGCGGTTTATACGCATTGCCCCTCCTCTCAAAATTTGATGAAAAGGGCTTTGCATGAAATCACGATAAATAGTCAAGGCCAGGTAAACCCTTTTGCTCCTGTGGTTGGTTCTTCAGTAATGCCCCAACGGCACATTATACCATCACGTGAGAACTAGGCATTGGCGGCGAAGATACCGCTGGTGCGATCTCAGTTCAGTGATAGAGCGACCGCCTCGTAATTGGAAAGTTGTGTGTTCGATTCACCGACACTGAGTAAATCGCCGTAACTCTTATTGAGCAAAAGCATTCACCTCAACTGCCCTGATAAGAAGCATATTTCAGGCGTTGGCATACCGCTAATTGCCGCTGCCAAAATTAGAAAGAAGCATTTCGTGGCACATCTCATGGCATTTTTCAATGTTCAGTGGGATATTTTCAATAAGTGCCATAAGCTGTACCCTAGACATTAGGTGGGTTTATCAGTTATCAACATTGCATTTTGGCGGTTGAGGTGAAGAACTCTGCAAAGATAACGTTGCTCAGTGTTAGTAAAACGACTGTTTTTTGCATGACATAATGGTGTGGGAAAATGACGTTTTTGAAGCGGGGTTGTGCGGATGGTGCGGTTGCGTGGGTGACTTTGAGTGCAAATTGTCGGTTTGAACTGCACGTGGAGTGATTCAGAGCAAGCCCATAGGCAGTGTGAGTTTCGTAAAAGTGTTTGTTCAACGGTATACTTAACATTTGCAATCAAAGAAAAATTCATTTCAACAAGCAAGCTTAGAAAAAGTGTTGCTCTCATTTTGATGAATTTAAGGCAAGAACCTTCGTCTGAATACCTAACGCAAGGGTAAACGATATGCTTAGATAGGCTTGTGGTGAAGGCTTTAGTTAAAAAGGGTGTTAATAGAAACGTTTGTACAACTTCGCAATGGCTGTACTGAATAAAGTTGTTTAACGCAATTACCGTCGAACGTACGACGTTGTAATCACTACTGAGCATCCAAAAGGCCTATGTCTCACCTGGCATGGTTTGGTGATTTTGTTTTCGAAATAGATGTCTGTTGGTACCCAGTCACGTCGCTACGGGTGTCTTTGGTGGGCTTAGCCCTCCAAAGAAAGCTCCAAGACCCCAAAGTGAAATGTGTAATAATATAAATCAGTGGATTTTAAAATATCAATCCCCCTAAACAAACAAAAAGTCCCCCAATTGAAGACCTTCTGGCGATGGTTCCAGTGGCGATTCTAGAATGAAAAAAGTGGGAGCCACTGCGGGGCCAAGGAAAAAAGTAGGGGGACCCACATAAATGTTTCTGCATGGTGACTTTCCGTTGTAGTGAAGATTGCTTTGCTATGCTTAACCCTATCAAACCCAACGTAGGCTTGTGAATATCGTCAGAACCGTCGCCAAAAAGTCTTCATTAGAGGGCTTTAGGTTTGTGCAGGGTTGCTTGACATTCTAAAAATTGACAAAAATTCCACTGATTTACAGTGTTTCATATTTCCATTTAGAGGTCTTGGAGCTTTGTTTTGGGGGGCTAAGCCTACCAAAGCATCCCCGTGGCGACGGGACTGAATATCGTTAATTATAACCTAGCTTTATTATTCACTAGAGATACCTAAGCACCACTAGATGCAATCGCACACTTGCACTGCTATGTCGAATATTCTGTGCTGAACATGCAACATCCACAGAACTACACTGTGACTCTACACATGTAAAACGAAACACCACAATTGTGCTGGTGCCGGCCCCACATGAACGAAAACAGCTGCAGACAAAGTGAAAACAATTCACATGAAAGCGAACTGGTTCCAACGACGAATGCTATCCTGACACAGAGACAAGTAGGCTGTTGATAGCCAACTATTTTCGTCAAACTATTCGTACTACAAAGCAAGTTATTTTTTTTAAATAAACCATCTGCCAACAGATTAGTGGCTGTGATTAATACGTTTTTGTGGTAGCTTTCGAACACTTTGTGATGTAACAATGACAATGTTATGCAACTACTATCACATCACAAGTGTAATATCATGTGCAGCGTGGGTAGGGTAAGGCCCTTTCAATGCACTATGCCAGTGGTTCCCAAAGTGGGCAGTACCGCCCCCATGGAGGCGGTGAGAAACTCTAGGGGGCGGTGAAGCAGAAATGGGCGGTTAGGGGGCGATAGGAGACCCAGTTAATAATTACATTTCTGTTGTCTTACCAACTTTATGTGACCAAATGTCATAAAAAACAGTCTGATCAACAAACATGTATGCATGTAATTTGTAAACAAAAACTTAGCGTTTTGGAAACAAAACAAGAGGTGAAATGCTAGGAGATAAATTGATTAACTGCAGTCTCCATCACTAAAGGTAAGCTGCACAGTAAAACTGTCCTCCTCTATAATTTAATGATTATTATTGGAATTTTCGTCATCTGTACTTCTTAACACGGGTAAACTGCTACTTAACAATGCCGGTTTCGTTACAGTGACTATCACCGGTCACGTTTGAGACTGCACGCTTGCACTTAGACTCAGCCTGTAACCAAAAACGTGAGCTAATTTTGGATGGAGTGGTTTAATGATCACAAATACAATAATAACCTTGTACGAGTTCGATTCGAAAGTAGAAAGGCAATTTATGTTTTTTACAGATAGTGTTAGGTGCCAACAAGAATAAGTTACCTAAAAGGAATCGAAAAGATTCTGGAAAACAGAAGTGTGTTTCAGAACGTACTTTAGCTTGAGCAGCGCCAAGGAAATCCTGGGAGAGACAGATGGTAGAGCCAGTGGACGACTGTAAGTGTCACGGCTAAGTTCAAAAACTTTTAAAATATGCAGATTAAATTCAATCCTGCATTGCTCCGAACTCAAAATTTACTAAAAATGTGGCAGAGTATTA
>JGI24159J19872_10010247_pt1 | contig 12287 bp, 7 predicted proteins | sample Ectturendosymbi4_FD_19872 | JGI IMG/M metagenome (IMG submission 19872)
AGCAGTGTGGTAAGCCATTCAGAAGATTCAAAGTGGCCCTATAGCGAACAACTATGCTTATGACACTGGTTCCCAAAATGCGGTAAATTACCTCCTGGGCCAATGTGCGATTGTTCGGGGGTAACGCGGAACCAAAACCACAATGTTGTTCTATAGTTTGAACGATCACTGCGAAATATTGAGGGTAATAAGACATAATCGCCACCTTGATTTGGGTAACGTCTCGAACAAGTATAGGAATCACTGCTTTATAACAATAGTGAACAAACTGAGGCGCGCCGACATGTTTTGTGTGGCTCTTCAAGTTGAACAGCAATATCTCAAATGGATAGCTACTTGTCGCCTCATATTTAATTTTTGTTTCATTTACCAATGTGCTTACACGAGTTCGTATGTTCAGTTGTCAAGGAGTCTACGCGATTTGATGCATGTCATTTTATGTGAAACTTGCATTCCTTAACGAACTGTATTTGACGCCTATAGGCTGATTTTGCGGCTCGCTGGTGTTTTTGGTTTCCCGCCAATAACTCTTCTATCAACTAGTTCGCCCACTCCTGCTTTATGACATAACAGTGATAACGTAGCCAATGTTGCGCATAATAACCTCTGGTCGCGCATTTCCAAAATGTTTTGCTATACCGAGCTTTCGCACCACGGCGATCTGTGCACTCGCAGACGTCCATCGAGCGAAGGCATCCAACGAGGAACTCGCGTCGTCTCGGTCGCTTGGCAACCGCGTTCGCAGCCTCATCACCGGCCAGGAGGAGGCTGACGTCATCAATGTGCGCGAACTGAACCGGAAGCTGACCAGGATGCTCGAAGAGGAAATGACGAAGAACATGGCTTTGAAAGAAGTGAGCTTGTGTTGTGGGTTGCGACTGTCGTCGTGAATTGCTGCAGTTTCGTCGGAGAGCTACGAAGCTCTTCTGCTGTAAACAGCTGAACGCAAGGCTTTTAATGTCACAGATAACTGGCTCGGTGCCAGTCAACGCACTTAACAAGAGGTGGCCACGGACCCGCGTGCCGGAGTCGATTCCGACAGGATCCTGCATTTTTCTTTCGGACCCGGATCCGGACGCGGAGTCAAAAATTTGTGAAAAAACAGACCGGGATCCGGAGTCATTTTTCAATTTCGGCAGTAGCAGGAGTCTGCGTGGTTATTTCTTAAATAAAAACATGGGTAAATATCGCTTGGATCGATTGTAGCCGGAGTCTGAACAGGAGTCGGATTCTCAAAATTGAAAAATTTCCGGACACGGATCCGGATTCAAAAATTTTGGTACAGGAGCGGAGTCGGAGTCTGAAAAAGTAACTCCGGTCACCTCTGAAGAACAAGAGTGGCCCTTTGTGCCCGCCGCACCATTGACCTTTGCACCCTCATAACTATTCGCGTTGATGTTTCAGGACCTTGCCAAGTTATCGTCGCAGCTGGCCGAGAAATGATCATCGGATCGTTTCCCACACTCCACCAGCCGTCGAGTTGCTGCGGTGCTGCACGTCTGCAAGAGCGAAGCTCCACTGCCGAACATGAGAACTGCTTCTTGCTTGTCGCGTTGCGTGGCCGTCGTTTTGGCGTCACACACCGTCCCGACCACCCCCACTGTAGTGCAATCGACCTTTCTAGCCTCAAAATTGCTTCCTATTGCGCTTTCCTTCGTATTGTTTTGTCGCAACGGTACCGTTTTCTTTCGCTGCGATTTTAAACCTTTGGTTCCAGGAGACGAAAGCATTTTTCGTGCGTCGAGTGAAAGAGCTTTTCAAACCAAACGCTTCTCTTCGTGACTGACCGTCCAGCACTTTAAAATTGTCATTAAAAAATCTTCTCGCTGTGCGAAAAAATCGCCATCTCAAGTGAGACCCTAGCACATTTGCTGTTTGTGGTGAATATCGCAAAACACCACCGAGGTTTAGCGTAAATGGGCAGGTGCGCTTCGTGCTCAAGTGTTTCCGGCCAATCTTCTCTGGTTCCACGAAGTTTTAGCAAAGATTTAAGAACGATGACGTTTCAAGAATGCATAACAAGAACGCGGATGCTGTCGTTCGCCGGTTCTTGTTGAAACGTTGCTTTCGCCCCGTCACTCACTCTGCTGTTTATGATGCCATAAACTACTACTTGCATCAAACATTGACCGACATAGCTGAAGCGTGAGGTCTAAGCTGCATTAAAACTTTGGCACTTCCTGTTTTCAGATCCACTGAGCGCAGCGTGACTTGCAATTGGTTGAAAATTTGCAAACGCTGAAAAGTAATCGCAGGGACGGCGGGCGCAGCGCAAGTGGCGTCTGTTGTTTGTTTGTTTGTTATTTTGACGGAAAACATCCCCACCTTTTACTTCATTCCATGATCACTGACGTTTTACTCCTATACCCTGCTTGCATTCGGTTATAGTAGCAACAACGTTGTTTCCGTGACGTTATCAGCTGTTTACGCAAAACTGTGTCGTGGACTCTGTCTCCGCCAAAAGCGGCTTGCTATCTGCTCCGACAGTGTGCTTTTGTCTTAGTTTGACCTGGCTATCATTTTGTTTTGCCGTTGGATCGGCGCTTTCGAGCGTAGGAACAAACTCGACGCTTGGCCCATATTGCGACATTCGGAAGAGTCATAAACTGCGGGCGAGCGACGGGACGCTCCTGCGTTACGAGTTACCCGTCATGCACTAGACCAGGGGTCTCCAAGCTTTTTTTGCCGGAGGGCCAAATAGTTTATATCTCACATGATGAGATTATTTTCAGGATATGTTGCATTCCACCAGATAAAGCAAATTTTCCGTACAAATTTTATTTTTTCTTTCAATGGCAAATGTTTTTCTGGTCGGAGGAAATACGTCCGCGGTCCGTAGTTTGGAGACCCCTGTACTGGAGAAATCGAACGGGTAGATGGCTATTGTATCTAAACTTACAGCGGTTTTATGCTCAACATTTGTCGTGCTGTGCACTAACGTTACCGGGGAGGGGTTGGAAACCATTGTCACTCGCTGTGTGGTTGTCCCTCGATTGGCCACTCCATATCCAGCTTGCCGGTTGTTCGCCCTCCCCCCCCGTCCGATTCCCCGCTTATTTTGCCCCACCCGTTTCCCCCGCGTTACAAACACCAGACTCGCCACGACATGCAACGTAAACCTATGACGTCATTGACTGCGTCACAAGCGCCATTGTTCGGCTGCAGAGTATGCGGTCGGTTGCCAGCTGGTGATTGAACTAAAGTTTGAAAACCGAAGAAACCTCAGTTCCACCGACAGGGAGCTGCGACAACAAACGTTTCTTTCTAGACTGCGACGTCACTTTCGTTGCGTCGGGTCACTGTGACGTATCAGCGGATCCGTGTTTGCGTAACCGGCTTGGCGGTGGCGCGATACTCAAGTTGTTGGAGCAAATCCTGGATATGCATATTCTCTGGAAACCTTGTGGTTAGCTGGATTTTAGACACGCCCGTGCACTGCTTATGCACCACAAGGCTGGAGATGAGACGAAAACGTCCAATGCACCGAAATTTGATTTGCCGCTGATGAGTTATAAAAAATCAGCCCTGTGAACGCTGTTCAGTTCTGCAAGCACGACGATTACGTAGTCATCTTCCGTTACGTGTTTCGTTAGCTGCAAGCACTTGTATCGAAAAGTCACTCAAGCGAGACACGAAAGCTCCAGCTTACACCGAGTGGCTCTCCTTAGGTTTTAGCACCGGTGAGTTGTTTTTCCCAGTGTCAAAGCCTTGCTATCTCTTCGCCAACGGTACTTGTTATCTTGCGCCATGGATTGCCATGGATCGCGTTTTGCAAAGTTGCTTTTTAATCTTCACGTGTTGTACACGAAATTCTCTTTGAAGCTTGCCTTCTTCTTTTTCAAAATCTATCTGTTTTTGCGATTCGCTTTGAGAGCATACTTTCCCTGTGGAATGTGCTTGTATTTTCTCAAATGATGCAACCGCTTGACCTTGCCAGTGCATCGATTGTCACTGTGCTGTGATCAAGCAGCGCTTTGATTCTTACGAAGGACTGCGTATGCGGCATGCTGTAACGCAGCTCTGCGCAACACGGAAAGCTCGAAGGGTTGAATTGATCGGTACAAATTCGTCGCGGGCCGCAAAAGTCTATTTCGTTGTAGCGTGGAGGAAATTCTGAAAGAATCTGAAGTCGGACTTCGGCAACTTTTTTTGCAACTGGGAAAGCTCTCTCGGGCCGTGTGTTGTGCAGGCCTGCTGTAACGCCAACGTGTGTCGTCTTGGTACTGTTGACGGTCCGCAACGTTTGGACCGCGGCCAGCTTCGCTTGAAACATGCTTTCGCGACCGCCCGCATGTCGCCCTCAGGAGGAACAGCCTTCTCTTTCTGAAAAATTCCGGTGCGGTGAATATCGCAAGCGTTGGTTGAAAACAGCTCGTCATCATTTCGATGGTTACAGTTCATGTCACAGTGTTCGTCGCCTTCGTATGCGGCGTCAGCGTTTTGAACTTTGGCAACAATTCCAGCTTTTCAGATCTTTGATGTGTGTTTCTTACAGTTGCATTTCTTATTCTTAGCTCGGTGTCTTGAGGTGGCTGGTGTTGTAGGTTTGTTGACTGATAGAATCGAGGTCAGGCGTTTCGATACGTTTAACAAGTAGCTTTGCTTCCCTGGCCAGCATCACTTTGAGCGAAGTCCTTAAAACACAGTCGCGCCGGGTTCGGATGCAGCGCGCTTGTCAGTTCAAAGAAAAACAATTGAAACGTTTCTGTTCACACTCGCGCGTTACCATGCTGCAAAGCAAGTTTTACTTGAACGGAAGCACTGGTTGTTGGATATGAGCCTGTTCTGTTGCACTTGGTTTGTTAAATGTCAAGAAATCTCCGTCACCGATAAGGATCAGAACTTCTCGTTGATTACACCAACGGACTTCTCTCTCTAAGCAAATTGACTGGCAACAGCGCCGCAGCTGCAGCATCACGTGACCCCTCCAGACTCTCAACTTGGTTCACTCTCACCGAGCAAGACTGTTTCGCAGGCGATGGGTCTTATTACTCGATGCTTTCCTAATTTACGTGTGGGAAGCGTAGCATGGTGCGCTGCAACCGACGAATGGCGTGGAAATCTCCCTGCTACTGTAACGTTACGCGTCGGTTTCCAACTAAAGCTGTTCTAAAACATGAAGTGCAGCAGCGAATGTATGCGTACGTAGCCTTCCAGACGCACTTACCGTACAGCATGATTCACCAGAAACTATACTTTTGTGCAGTGCAAGCACCGATCAATGTTTTGTGGGATTTTCGAATCCGAAACGGTAAAAATATCTTCAACCAGGTCATTTGTACGTCGTAAAATTTAGAAAAAAGACGAAATGGAATGTGCGGTTACCGGTAGACGAGTGCCCAGGATATGGTTTGGATCGATGCAGATGGCTTTAAAGACTTGTGTTTAATTTCCTGGAACATTTTCCAGTTCGTGAAAAAGCAGCGAAACTTTCAGTCATTTTGACCTTTCTCTTGGTAACTGCGTCAGTTTTGAAGTAGTCACTTATTTCGCCTTAGCAATTCACCAGTTATTTGCGTCTAACCTTTTGTAGGTATTATATGTAACGGTAACGAATTTTTAATATTTCGCTTGCAAGTTTCTTGCGTCACTATGGCCTCTTCACGAAAGACGTTACTTTTACTGGTATCAAATCGAATTGTCAAATTTTCCGAGGTTGTGATAGGTCTCTTCTTGTTTACCTATATACTACCTTCGTACTAACAGCGAATTATTGTTATTGTTTATTAACTTCGACCTTCCTACTGTCTTGTTACGGTTGGCCAAAATCTGCAGGCTTCACTCTCCGGATTTGATGAAAACATCGAAGCAGCGACAAAGCGCAATAGTGAGGTCACAATTGTCTGTAGGCACTTCTTAACCCGATTTGCAGCAGCCCGTGAAAAGTGCTTGAGTCGGCTGTTTTGAATGCAGTGTTTCTTTGCTTCTTCTCTAATGTTGCAAAAGCAGAAACGTCGTATTGGAAGTAGCATGTTGCGCTGGATAGCTTTATCGCGTATGGGGGGGCTGAATAAACAGGGTTGATTGCTTTTATGTGTAAGTCAAAGACAAGTGGACGTTTTATGCAATCGTGCTTGTCACACACCCGCGCGTTTCTCGCCCTGTATACAGTGCAACTTGAATGCTTCTTCGCGCCAACTTCAATGAATTTGATTAAATCACTCCCAAAAAGTTTTTGTCAGCGTCAAGCTCATTGCAGATAGTATGCATTGCAGCTGAGCATTCAGTTGGGATGTGTTTTAATAATGCGCTACCATAGAAACCGTGTTTGCAACAAACACGTTTTCATTGCTACTTGCAACGGGCTGTAGCCAGCAACTCTGCTTGTGTAAGCAGGGGATAATTTCGGCGTAATGACACTCCTCATCGCGACATCCAACACTGCGACCAGTGTAAACCACATCCGCTCAGTCAACAACGGTACTGCGATTATTTGCTGTTTGCCATACTCCTGTGGACTATAGCAGGAGTGGTTCTTGCTGAATACTTCTGTGTAGCGGCCTTTGCGCAAATAGCTTATGATAAAGAAATTCATTTTTTCAATTACATTGAAGTTTTTTTTCGAAAGGAAAAAATACTATTAACAAACAAGTTCGTTATTCATGCCACGGTGGTAGTTCAACCAGTGGCGTAACTGACCGGGGCAGGGGGGGCGAGCCTCCCCCTGTCAAGCTAAATGTAAAACCTGGGCTCCCTGACGTTTTGGCATTTAGTATTCGTTTGGTTTTCAGGGGTTTTTATTTTTTGCGCTTTTCGGTTGTTTTCGTATTTTTTTAGCTAGTATAGACATCCACGTCTAAATACCATATCATTTCTCAACTTTTTTCTGAGTCTTGGTCAGTGGGCCCCTTTCAGCTTAGTTTTGCCCCCTGACTCGTCACTGAATTCAGTTATATCGCAATTGGTTATTTCAGTTATACCGCAATTATCAGCAGAATGACAGCCAATTTTCCTGAATTTTAAAGCAGAGTAAGTGTTTTACTAGTTATATTTCCTACTTTTTTGTATGGTTGGCTTGCGTTGTCCACGCCGCACACAGGATTTTTATACTACACAAAAGCAACGCTGATGAGACGCGAGCACCGAAACAATGATCCAACAACCATTGCAGTTGGTGACTATCACACAGAAGCGTTGAATAATTAAGAAAATATGAAGACATCAGACGTTTGAAGCCTTACGTTTGTGCAGGGGTTCTTGACATTCTGAAATTTTGATAAAAACTCCACTGATCCATAGTGCTTCATGCTTTATTTGGGGGGGTCTTGAAACTTCGTTTTGGGGGTAAGCCCACAAAAGCTCCCCTGTCGCGACGGGACTGCATAACAAGGGAGCAGTCTGAAGCACACTGAAAGCACAATTAGTTACAAACACAACTGCAAGTCGTGAATAAATGCATCATCAAAATCAAGCACCATTTTTCAATTCGTCGGTATGATCGGGCCGGAAATCGAACCCGGCCTACCAGTGCTCAACAGAAACAATCCGTAGCGGTAATGTAACCAGGCCCGTAACGATTCGCACCCCTAGAAAATCCCTCCCCCTGGAAAAATGTGTTGGACACAGCTTGAAACTAGAGGGCATTGTATAAAAAATTTGGGCCCATCTCAGAAAACTCTTCGCTCCCCCAGGTGACCCAAGCTAGTTACGGGCTTGAATGTAACTTTCTGACGATTAACGTTTTCTGGTTTCCAGCTTCCTGAACAAAGCACAGAAAATTAATGCTCATGTCTTTTTTGTTGTGAAGTGAGAGTTTCCCAGTATTTGCATGCGAGAAACGGGGTCCCTTAGTGCCATATGACATTTTTATGAGAAAAAGACTTGCAAATTATTGCCAAATTTTAACAACATTTGTGCGAGACAACTGTCATTGCGTGGAAAAACTTTGTTATGACACTAAAGAGGAACAGTGAAGTAAAGTGTTCCAGGCTGTTGGGCGTTTGTTGCAGAATCAAAAAATGTGGTAAAAGTGCTGTCTTTTTTAGGACCTTCAAAACGTTTTTCAGATCAAATTAAAGTGCACCAGGTGCATAAACCTTACAAGACGAGCTGTTCTGTGACGTTTTTTGCAAAATTGTAAAATTAAAATACAGTGCATTGCTAATTTCAAATAGTGGTGTATGGTATTATTACTATCAACGACCCGGTACACTCTGTGTTAAGAATGGAAAAACATCCGGATTCTATTACGACACAGACATCAGGATTTAAACCATTGCTACCAAGTGATACGGTAGCTTGAGTAAAACTTAGAAAAATTCAACTGACAGTACCAGTGGCGTACCCAGAAAATTTTCATGGGGGCGGTTTCATTCAGTGGCACACGATGGTCATTTTTATTTAGTGTGGGCTGTTTGTGACGTCACAATTTGACGTCACGTTCATGTTTCCAAACCAACGTTTTGGCGAAGTTTGTTGACATAATGCGCATATTCCTACGCACGCACCCCCCTTATTTTATGTGTCATTGCACTGAATATCAACTATCAGTGCTCCAAGTTAGGATATTGGAGGAAGTGAAGCAAAAGTGTCGTAACTCAACGCTACGACACAGCAGTTCATAACTGCAAAAATATCAGGCTGCGCGTTAAAACAGGGGAGTAACATACACTCATCATTGCGTCCGAACATGCAAAATCAGGCTGGGCTTATGTCTTGTCGAATACGAGCAGTCGAGCACAGAAATTGTGCGGCTGGACTGGCTGTCGCACACCCCGGTTTGCAAGATCGAATCTTGCTAAACTACACAAGAATTGAGAATGCGCGTAAAGTACGCAAGAAAAATTCCAATTTTTTATGTGTAGAAGTTCAGCAACTTTTAATTTTCCTTTTTCCCTGCTGAGACTATCAAATTCCTTAATACTTCCGTGTCAAAAACTGCTGTTTTTGAGCTCGTGCAATAGTTCTGTCATGCTACAGAAATTGGTATTGTAGCCAATGCGGTCAGCGCTTGCACTGGTCAGCCTTAGCAGACAAAATAAAGAGAATTGTTTCGGATAAAGTGAACTATCGCGAACACAATCCTAAACATGCGTAGTAGACGAAAGGTCTGCAAAAAGCGCAGAGATGGTTTCTGGACGCAGACGATGACCCAGATTCCCACCAAAACCTAATTATTACTTTTTGGCCCATTTACAATGTTCCTGGAAATTTTCATGCAAATTTAATCCGTGATATTTGCATTAAGTCGACAAATTAACAAACAAAAAGTACACGAAAACAATTAATTTCCTTTGCGCAGGTAATGAAGTTTTTGTAAAATATCATGCTCAAGGAGGGTTTAACTCCAGACCACCCTGGTGCGTGTCGTCAAAAACAACTCTAGTTACCCGACCGTCAAAAACAACAGCACAGCTTATCATGCATTCAGAACATATTGAATGCAGGCTAGAGGGTTTCTAAATTATCGTTCAAAATATTGCTGACCGAAAGTTATCTACTATATGTGCCAACGAAACGAACTTGAACGGGAAATTAAGAAAAAAACTGGGGGAAAGCAAAAATCTGGGGGGGCATGGCCCACCCAGGCCGCCTCTTAGAACCTCCACTGCATGAAGTACGCAAGCAAACTTTCAATTTTTTGTTATGTAGAAGTTCAGCAAATCTTTAGTTTTCCTTTTTCCCTGCTGAGACGATATCAAATGGCTGAATGGTTCTATTGCAACAACTGCTGTTTTTGAGCTCGTGCTGCTCAGCCATAGCAGAAAAAACAAAGACGATTATTGCTTCCGATAAAGTGAACTATCGCGGAACACAATCTTAAACATGCGTAGTGGGCGAAAGGTCTGCAAAAAGTGGTCAGATGATTTCTGGATGCAGACGGCAGTGATGTTCCCGAGTCATTTTTGTCGAGTCAGAGTCGAGTCAGAGTCACGAGCCCTTCGAGTCGAGTCAGAGTCATCTAAAATTTTGTCGAGTCAAGTCAAAGTCGAGTTATGACTTGGTCGAGTCAGAGTCGAGTCACAAGAATGGTCGAGTCACTTCGAGTCATTGGTTTACAAGCCCGAGTCAATGTCGAGTCATACAAATTTCAAACTTTTCAAATATATATTTTGACTATAGCTCCACCAGTGGACCTTCAGTGACTGTAGGTCCGCCAGTGGACCTTCAGTGGCTATAGGTCCACCAGTAGATCTCCAGTGGCTATAGGTTAGTGTTGAACATGGTCCGGTCTCNGGATCGCGATCCAACCGGATTTTGCACTTCAAAACTGCATCCGGATCGGACTGGATTTTGAAAAAAGCTCAACAGGATCAGATATGGATATCCGAACTGCATTGATCACTGCAGTAAAATGCTTAATCAGAGTTTTTTCGGATATGAACCGGATTGGATCAAATATTTCGACAGGTCCACCGGATTAGGATCGGACCGGATTACTGCAAGAAAATTTTGGACTGGATTAAGATTCCAAAAATCTCCGATTTTTTCAACACTACTGTAGGTCTGCCAGTGGACCTTCAGTGGCTATAGGTCCGCCAGTGGATCTTCAGTGGTTATTGGCCCGCCAGTGGATCTTCAGTGGCTATAGGTCCACCAGTGGATCTTCAGTGGCTATAAGTCCACCAGCGGATCTTCAGTGGCTACAGGTCCGCCAATGGATCTTCAGTAGCTAAAGGTCCGCCAGTAGACTTTCAATTTAATAAACATATTTGTCCATAATGTGATGCTAACTCCCAAACCTGAAACCCTAAACCTAACCCCTATCTTTAAGTTTGCCCCTAAGTTAAACCTTAAACCTAACCCCTAAACCTAAACATAACCCCTAAACTTAACCCTCAACATAAACTTAATCCTAAATCTAAACTGTAAACCTAAAACCCAAGCCGTAAATCTGAACACAAAACTGCGGAAACTTTCAAAGGAAAGAAAAAAAGCAGGTTGCATGAAGTGTGCAACCAATAAGCTTATACCACAATGAAATGCACCTGATCCAGGTGAGAGTTGAACTGAAAACCATTTGCACAGTGGATGTAAACGTACATGCAGAACTACCATGATGGTGCCATTAAAATGGCAAAGCAAACTCAGCATTTTATTCGAACCATGTCAACACCTGCGGACCTATTGCAGCTTCCTTTTTTGCTATAAATTGGCGACCTACATGCTGATATGTTGCCCAATAAGTGACAAAATGGTGCTCAGTGTTGCTTCAGCATGTTTGATTGCAGATTATTTATAGCCAAATTTTTTGTGAAAGTCGTTTGCATTTTACTTGTCTCTTTCAGTCTCATTCATTTCCACAAGTCTAGCCCAACCTTACTGCATGGTATATACTTCCTTGTCTTTCGCATGCCTAATAAATGAAAATAACCAGAGACGAAAATGCAACATGTAGCCTACTTGCATATACATTTGGATTTCAATCTCGCAGCATTTTAGCATTTTTAAATATTTGAATGTCATCATTTTTGCTTAACCAGATTTGGATTGGTATTTATGATATTCTTTTGAACTTCTTCGCAATTGTTATTCATATTGGGGAGTGCAGGTTAAGCTACTGGATTGATAAGAATTTCTCAAATTCGTTGCAATTGTTTATTGTGTTTTTTGAATGTTGAGCCCTGACAATGACCAGCAAAAAAGTCATCTCTGTTGTGCATCCTCATCATGTCATCAAAGTTACAGAATTGCTTGAACAGTCGTTGATCCAATCCCTATTATTGACCCATCATTGTTATAGCCTACCATGTGCATACATTTTAACATTTACCACGGTTATCACGTGGCAACATGGGCTTACGCTAATAACAGTGACAGGAATTTGGATATGCATTATACTGAGCTGCATATTTTTGCATTGGGTTTGTATTCAAATAGCTTAAATCACTTCATCTGGAAAAGACTCAAAGTAACAGTGTGTGGCCGACTGCCATTATCACGATATGCAAATACCTGATTGGATCATGATGATGTGTCAGTAAGTCTATATTGTGCTCTTCTATCCCCTCACTGAAAAGCAAATCTCAGGTCTACCTCTGTGCAAGTTATGAATACTTGACCCTTATAGGATATAGTATAATACGACTTGAAAGTCAAAACAGAAAATTTGCACTAATTTTGATCATTACTGGACCAAAAAACGATCATTTCTTTGTATGCAAACAAACTGGGTTTGTCGATCAGAGGCTCTGGGATTTTGCAAAAATGACTCTGACTCGAGTCTCGAGACATTGATTGTGACTCGAGTCGAGTCATTCTGTGAAAAACGTGACTTGAGTCGAGTCACCATCTTTCTCAACGTGACTCGAGTCGAGTCAGAGTCACCAAAAATCGTGACTCGACTC
>JGI24159J19872_10010248_pt1 | contig 12286 bp, 8 predicted proteins | sample Ectturendosymbi4_FD_19872 | JGI IMG/M metagenome (IMG submission 19872)
TTGGCTTGCAGTATTTTTGGATTCTAGGCCAGAATACGCGTTTTTAGAGCCCTTGATTGAGTTTCTAGCGTTTCTGGTTCAAAAGTTAGGCCAAAAAGCAGCTAATTGGTAAGGAGCTTTTCTCACTACTTTTGGGGGATTTCCCTAATAAATTTAAAGATTTTTTGGCTCTAATCTTGGAACCAGGAATGCTAAAAACCCTTTCGGACCCTTCAAAGGACCGAAATGTAACCAAAAAACAGCTAAACTAAAAAAAAATTATGTCATTTAAATGTCTCCTGCGGGTCTTAAAGGGAGGTTGGGCAAAAATGCTGACGTCAGCAAAAAATAGAAGAAACATCCTATCATTATATCAGCATTAAAAAAAACCAGACATCTTAAACTGAAACGTTTTTTTTTTTATTGCAAACTACATACCTTCACGAGTCTTTAGAGGGTTTGAACAACTCTCTAGCTCGATCTGACGGCGAGTTATTGCCTGCGGTGTAATGCCCCCAAGAGTGGCTTTTGAGGGAGCAAAGTGTTGGTCATTTTTTGGTTTATGAGCCATAATTTTCGCTCTCGATATGCTCGAAAGTCATTCAAGGGTTCTAAAGACGCGGATTTTAGCCTAGTTTCCAAAACAATGGCCCAAAAGTGAGCCAAAACAATGGCCCAATGGGTTGGGGTCCAGGGCCAGGTAAGGGTCGCCAAATAAAGCAAAAACTCCCCCACTTGCAGCGGTCCCCCCATCGAACCCCAAACCGAAAACTAAAACCGTTTTTTTTCAATTTCAAGCAGAAGACTTGCTGAATCCGTTGATGGTTTGGATAGCTCCCTAGCTCAATCGGGTGGCGAGTTACAGCACTGCAAACTCGCGCCAAAATTTTGTAGGATGCGGGACTTACAGGGTTAAGCCGATGCAACCGATGCAGTTGCATTGGGCCCAGCGTCTCTGGGAGCCCCGCGCCGTGGTGTTTAGGCAGGTTGTTCATTTGTCCGGATACCGTACTCCTTGCACTCGAAAATTGTAGAAAATGCTTACAAATCTAATTGTTAGCAAACAATTACCTCGTTTGAAAGAACGATTAACGAGTGGTAGCGTTACATTACTGTCCACCACAGCAGCATGCTATTTAGTCGTAATCATGGCCGTAACTAGGGAACACATGAGCTATGACCACTCCCCTCCAAATGAAAGAAACTATTGGTACTTACACATAAACTCCAAATAATTTGCAGTCGTTTTTGATATTCATAATAATGTAGGTATTTTGCTACAACATTTCATCAGAAAGGTCGTATCACGGTTGACTGGACACGATGACGTCATAACACCATTGCTCAGTGGGGCCCCGCACCTTGGTCTTGCATTGGGCCCCGCACCTGCTAGGGCCGGCGCTGGTCATATGCAACCTAAAAGTCCACAATGCAGTATGTTCTTTGCTTTCAAACGTCATGTTGTTAAGTCATCGACGTCCAAACGCAAAGAAGTGTCTGCTTTCATGTGCGAAGGGTATTGCACTCTTACAACTTGCAAAGTGGTTTTCACGTTTGCAATAAATGATGACCTTCAAGGCTATTTACGGTTCCAAGGTAATCTGTTTCAGTTATGCAAAGTTTTATGAGAATCTGTTTTTGTTTGGAAATAAGATTCTGTTTCTCAACTTGTTTTATTACTTGAAATTTTAAATAAATAATCAACATAGTGGTTATTTGCTTTATACACCCGTGTTTAAAAGTGATCGGTTATAAAGGAAGAGACGGCTAGAAATAATTTGCCTGTAAGTTGTAACTCATAATACCTTTCACAGGAAATAGATTTAAAATCTGTTTCTAGTAACGTTCAGGTTCAGTGATTGTATTGCAACCCGCAATTCTTTTGCAGCCTTAATGTGCATATATATACGAATACACAGCTATAAAATTTTTGTAGAACGATTACCGGAAAGTTGTCTAATTTGCGTTTGAATCAAGGCGCTGTTCTTGCGATTTAGGAGAAGTTTTCGCTGAACAGTGCTAATAAAGCAAGGTCAACGTTTCGGTGTCGTGTGTCTAACTGAGATGAGTGCAACCCACAATTATTTTGCAGATTTAATCTGCACAAATATACGAAGACATAGGTATCAAAATTTTGTTGAACAGTGGCCAGAAAGTTGTCTAATTTGCATTTGTATCAAGGCGTTGCTTTTGGGATTTAAAACAAGTTTCCGCATATCAGTGTTGATAAAACAAGGTCAACGTTTCGGTGTCGTGTGTGAAACTGCGATGAGTGCAACCCGCAATCCTTTTGCAGCTTTAATCTGCATAAATATACAAACACACAGCTATACAAATTTTTATTGAACAATAGCCGGAAAGTTGTCTAAGCTGCGTTTGAAACAACACGGTTTGGCCGACTTATTTGCCATTGTAGCCATTTTGGACATATTTGTGGTGGTTTTCATCAGAGGTGGACAAAAAGCGGAGTTTGGACTCCGCATGTTCTTTGCGGATGCGCAGTCCAAAATGTTTCTTTGTCGTCGGAGGCGGAGCAGAGGACGTTGTATTTGCAACAAAAACATTTTTACCCAAGCTCGCATCCACCAGAAAAGTGCGGCTCACTTTGCTGTGGTGGTTAGTTAAGGTGAGGAATAGGTTTTACGTTTACAGTACTTATTTCTGCCAAGCCTACTGCATTCTCGTTGTACGTAACTGCCACATTGCAGGAGATGGTCAAATAAGGTGTCAAACTTAAGACCTTTCATTTTGGTTGGTGAATTGGTTTGCCAAACATTCCCTACCGGTATGTTTTTCCGCAGTTGTCCTCAAAATTTTCGCACGTTCACAGGTCACCTTTGAAAAGTCGCCAAAGCGCAAAAATTCACACTACCGTCGTCTGAGGCGCGTGTGAGTGCAACAGTCGGTCTAGCGCTTGTCGCAGATCAAATCAAACGTCAGCTTGCCGATTTGCCTAGCCTACACCCTTTCCTCATTGCTCATGCCATGAGCAGTGCTTCAAATATAATCATGAAAGTTTTAAATATAACTTTCCAATTACGCTACATTCATAGATAACACTAAACGGCGGGCCGGGCGGCCTGGAGGGTCATGTTTCAAAATGAATAACATGAATTTTCGCGGGCTAGCGGGCTGCACAGAAGGCTTAGCCGGTAGGCTGCACAACAGGGTGGGCCAGTGAGCTGCACATAAAGTTTAAGGCAGGCCGGAGGGCTTCGGGACCGCCCTTTTGTGCAGCCCGCCGGCCCGGCTTTCTGTCTTATGTGCAGCCCTCCGACATTCATGTTTTTCATTTGGAAACACGGCTGTCCAGCCCGCCCGGCCCTCTAATTAGTGTCATCCGTATTCATTTGATTGTGATTCATGATTGATACATGCAAAAACCAAACCTAACAACGGTCTTAGTGGAGTTGCGTTTTCGTGAGCTTTTTTGTTTAGATTTGTGGCCTACCAACCGCATCAGTTTTCTTTGCCAGATTTCAATGATAAATGTGCAAATAATCAACAAGTTGAAAACCTAAAGTAAGTGTTGCATTGTTCTTTGCTTGGAAAGTTTCCAACCCATCAATGCCTTGGTTTATGCTGTATTTACTGCGTCTTTTGTTCCTTTCAGAATTCAAACCTACCAATTTTCTTGATGGAGCTGCCTTTGTGTGAGATATTTTTTCTTTCAAATTTGTAGCCTATCAATCAACCGCTTCAACATTGCAAAATTTCATGCGGCGCCCAAACAAGCAACAATTTGAAAAATTACAAACATTAGTACAATCCTTATTGCTTGGAAAGATATAAACCCATCAATGCCTTAGCTGATGCTATAATCACTGCAAAAGTTTATTCCTTGTGAAACCCAAAGATTAAGATATCTATCAATGTTGTAAATGAACCTTACTTTTTTGTTAGATGCTTTTTCATTCCAATTTGTATCCTACCAACCGTTTCAATGTTACCAAATTTCATGTGCAAATAAGCACGAAGTTCAAGTTGAAAAAACAAAGACATTGGTTCAGTGTTCATAGCTTAAAGTTTTAAAGCCTTTTAAGGACTGCAAAAGTCAATTTATTGTCTTGCTTGGCGGTTTTTCAGCGATAACTTGTGAACCACTGAAGGTATGTTGACAGGAAAAACATTGCAAGAAAGGTTTTTGTGAGATCTTTCAGATGGGTCTAACAGGAAGGTATGCTTGCATTTGAAGTTTCTGAGAAAATCTGCCTTTTTGCTTTGTTCTTGACTTTTTAAGAAAGTTCTTGATAATTTTCAAAAAAATTTTCAAGCCAACATTTTAGCTTTTTTGCAAGGACTATACCAAGTCACTTACCATAGTTTTAGGGTTGGGGAAAAAATGTTGTGGAAAAAAAGCAAATTGGGACAAAAAAGACAAATTGAAGAAAGCCATTTTTTAGGTTTTATGCCAAAATCACTGCCGATATTAGATTTTGGAGTGCAGCATTAGAAAAAACACAAAAATACAACCAATAACAAAATGTCAAAACTTTTCAAAATGTTTTATTGAACTTTTTGTCAACTTTTTAATTTTTGGCAACTTGTCAGAAATTTTTTAGATCATTAGTATAACTTTTTATATTCTCATTACTTCTGCTTCAAATTTGGGAGGATGTTGTAAGATGCAGATGTGAAAATATACTGCAACTTTCAGATTGTTTTGTGTTTGGAACCAAAGATATGATTTGATATTTTACATGTTAAAAATGACCAAAACTGTCTTAAAAATCAACTAATTTATATTTTTGTACTTTCCAAAAAATTTGCACAATTCTTATATAAATATTTTTACAAACTTTGGGTCCTGGTCAACATTTTCTATGCCGATTGAATTTTTCTAACGTGTTTGTAGATTTTTTTACAGATGTTTTTGTTTTGACTACTCTGCTTTTTCAGTTTTTCCCCTGTTTGTGTTCGCCAATGACGCCACAAAGCTATCGCCAATACCTCAAAATATGCTCAGTGAAAACTTTTCTTACAATATTTTGCTGGTGGATGTAACCTTAGCGGTTTGCAAGTTATTGCAAAAATCATTCAGCAATGTCAATATATCGGCTTCTGCAGTCCCTAAAGGGTTTCTTGTGAGAGTAAAAATACCAATGATCTCAGTGGAGCTGCTGCCTGTTTGTGAGATTTTTTTTTGTTTTTCTGTTGCCAAATTTTGTGCATACAAGCAACAAGTTGAAGCAAATGAAAACGTTCCTGCAATGTTCATTGTTTGAAAAGTTACCCTGGAATGCTAACACTGTTGGCATGTCACGTGAACATTGACCCCATGTGAATTTCACCCGTTTTCCAAAAAATAACCTTGACTATTTTTAGCCAAGGTTTCCAAAGGTGAAAGTTTTTGATTTTTGAGCCTTTTTGGCCAAAGATACCAATTGGTCATGGTCATTTTTGGCCAAGGATAACAACAGTGAAAGTTTTTGATTTTTGAGCCTTTTTGGCCAAGGATACCAATGGTGAAAGTTTTTGTTTTTTCTTGGTCATTTTCGGCCAAGGATACCATTGGTGAAAGTTTTTGTTTTTTCTTGGTTGTATTTTGCCAAGGTTACCAACGGTGAAAGTTACTGTTTTTTGAGCCTTTTTGACCCAGGATACCAATGGTGAAAGTTTTGGTTGGTCTTGATCATTTTTGGCCAAGGTTACCAACGGTGAAAGTTTTTGTTTTTCATGGACATTTTTGGCCCAGGTTACTTTTATTGGCTACTTCGGCTATGAATACCAATGATAAAAGATATGTTTGTGATTTGAGGTTTGCTTTTGAGCAACCTCTGGCATCCCGCTCTGCCAAACGCGAGTTCGCATTCGCTGGAAGCAATCTCTGACACCCCACTGTGCAAGCAGGAGTTCGCGCTCCGGGAGGCAACTGCCGGTATGGGATTGGAAGTACGAGTGTACTTGTACACCGGTAGGCAAGCGTTGGCAACAAAGTGCAATTATACTCGTACCATGGAATGGCCCGTGTTAAAGATCCATGGGCGGTTCTGTAGCCACTGCCTTAACGAAACGTATCAATAAAAATTACTGACTTCTGCGAAATATGTGACCACTTCTTGTATGTCAGTTGCTTCTCAGAGTAAAGGATTAAAGTGGATGTTATTTTTTGTAACCCAAGCCTTAAACCTAAACCCTAACCTAAGGGTCGGCAACCTATGGCTTCAGAGCCACATGCCGCTCTTTATTGCTTCTGAAGTGTCTCTCTCTGGATTTGACAAAACTTGGAATTGAAATTTGCATTTGATTGTGATTACTGATAATGAGAATATTGCTAGTTTTTGTCTGTCATTGTGGAGCTGTTAGGTGAAAAGCCAGAAAAAGGTGCAAGTTATAATTTTTTAATGTTATCCCTTGATGTTGTTTTGTTTGTTGTTAAATTTCATAATTATGAAGTTGATTAGAGTTACTAGTGTATTGTAGCTGTGCAATTCATTTATTTCTTGAAAAGTCTTTGATAATTGACCTTAACACCTTAGCTTCCGGTATAGTTGAGCCTAAAATCCAGCAGTTTGCATCTGTCTTTATGTGAGAATATCTCCATCGACGATTGTGCTGGAGAGTTGTTCAAACCCACAAAAGACCTGGCAAGTCTTTGCATCTGGAATGAAAAAATTTTTTGGTTGTGGATTTGTTTTTTTTGTGAGTGACATCATTAAGTGGAGTAGTTTTACGCCTTTTTGGCCCACTTCATCTGGCCCTAGGCCCAAGCTGCTAGATGACAGCGTTTCGCTCAAGTTTTTATTGTAAACTAGGCTAAAATCTAAGTATTTTGATACTTTGGATGATTTGCTGAGGTTTCAGGTTCAAAAGTTATGACCTAAAAACCTAAAAACAACAAATCTACTAATTCAGTAATTAGATAGATAATAATTTTGTTTATGTTAGGCCATAACTTTTGAACCAGAAATGCTAGAAAGTCAATCAAGGTCTGAAAAGACTAGGATTCTAGCCTAGTTTGCAATGAAACTTGAGTGAAATACTTCCATCAAGCAGTTGGGCCCTAGGCCAGGTTACATGAGCCAAAATGGCCAAAAACCTACCTTATTACTTATGATGTCACCCACAAAAGAACGAAACCCAAAACCAAAAACTTCTTTTTCATTGCAGACTTGCTGAGTCTTTTGAGGGTTTAAATAGCTCTCTTGCATAATCCGCTGAGGACGGAGCTATGCGGTTGGAAGACAACTGAAATATGCTTGATTTTAGGCCAATTTCCACGTACGATATATTCGTACATTGGCAACCAAGGTGTTAATACAATGCTGTAGTTTCATACATGTAAAATCTTTTACTTATGGTGCTTGGCTTTTTTCTACTTACCATTCATGGTTATGGTCACTGCTACTCTGTTGGCTGTTGATGACTGATTATGTTACATGAGATCATCATGTCCTTCATATGATGATATTGGATTTGATGGCCCTACCTTTTTTCAGCTTTGATTTTTTTGACATGCTGTTTTTGCAACTTTTTTCAAAGGTTCGTTTTGTTGAAAGGGTTTAGTACTATTGTGTAACCATGATCTAAATCAATAGGATGTCTGATAGCTTTTTTCCTATAACATCTGATTCACCTCCCCCCCTTGACTTTGACGATGAGGATAATGGAGATGATGACTTTACAGATTTTACTGCTGGTGGTGAATGGGCTGTTGACAACGACACAAATTCATTTGACTGCCCACTTCCAGAAAAGTTTAATTCCAATGAATCATCACCAATAAAGCTACCTATTTCAGATAAACTTTCTCAAAAAAGTAGTTCTTGTGAAGATTTTCAAAAATTCTCATGTGAGTCAGAGGTGCAGGATCAACGTAGTTTTCAAGTCACTGAAGAATCTTTAGCTGAAAGTGAAGCAAAGATCACTTTTAGGAAGGGTTCAGGACCTACCTTGTTGGAAAACTCCAATGTTTCTTATGAAACTACACCCACAATTATTGAAAAATTAAGTGAAGTAAAAACTTCTGATCAAGAGACTGACAGTAAAGTGGAAACAGGCCTGGATTCAAGTAAGATAGTGCCTTTCCATGAAAATGCTGGCCTGTTTTCTGCTACAAACACTGTAACTGCCTGCAAACAGAACTTGGAAAACAAGCATTTGCATTCTGCCAAAGTTCCAAGTCTGTTAGAATTACCTCAGCCTGGACATGATGGTTCATCAGATCTAGCTGGTACTGATCATCACTGTTCTGAAGTGAATTTAGATTTGCCTTCTGGTTGTGAATTAGAGGGTTCTGATTTTTCTTCTGATGTTAATGTTACAAATGGTAAAACCGCAAAAGCTACTGCAAGTGACTATACATCCACTGAAATTTTGTGTTTTGTCAGTAACAATGAACCAAACTCATCAAGCGAAAGTACTTCAGGAACAATTTTGGGTATCACAACCAACAAAAGATCAGTCAGTATTGATGACATTACTTCAGATGGTGTAGAACTGTGCACACAAGTTGCAAATGGTAAAGAAGGCTGTTATGAAAACACTGATACCAACATTGTTGTGAATGATGAGATTTTTGACTTTGTAGAAACTTTGGACAATTTCGTTGATGAAGCTGGTGAAAAGAAGACATCTCACGATACATTTGATGCATTTCACTCCTGTGCTGAAAATGAAACCGCGAATGAAGGTTTTGCTGATTTTTCTGCATTTGCTCCAAACTCTGTACCTGAAGTAGCTAATTTAGAGGTGGATGGATGTCAGCCTGATGTTTATGTAGCAGAGGATCTTCACCCATTCTCTGCATCTGCGTTTCCTTGCAACAAGGCCACTGAATATATACAGGTTAAGGATAAACATGATACTATAGAAGATGAGTCTGATGATTTTGCTGACTTTCAGATGAGTAGTGAAGGTTTCTCAGCTGCTGCAGAGGAAGATGAGTTTGGTGGTTTTGAAAGTGTTGTGCATACTACTGATGGAACTAATGGTTGTTTGGTAAGTATTTCCTTAATTGAATTTGCCTAGTTGAAGCTTATTTTTTGTAATTTTTAAGTGCATGTATTTTTTATACCCTTTTATCTTGGGAGTTTAAAGTGCTGATTCAAAGTTATCAAGAGAGTTTCATCTCATTGTAATTTTAACTACATGTGAAATATAAGCAGCAGTCCAATTTGTTTCCATGGATAAAATTGCAAAACTTTTTTCTCATGGCTTGTAGTAAAACTTAAAAATCCAAATAAATATGTTTTAAAATTGGTTACACTTTGGATGCCAGTCTATGAAAATATCATACTTGGAAATTAGTCTTACCAACCGCATAGCTCCTTAGTGGATTGCACTACAGAGCTGTTCAAACCCTTACAAGACTTGACAAGTCTGTGAGTCTGCAGTGAAAAAAAAAATTTGATTTTGGGTTTCACGCTTTTTGTGAGTGATGTCATAAATAAGGTAGGTTTTGGCCATTTTTGGCTGCTGGTACCTGACCTGGGCCCAACCACTAGACGGAAGTATTTTGCACACATATTCAATGGAAACTAGGCTAGAATCCGAGTCTTATGAGACGTTGATTGTCTTTCTAAAGTTTCTGGTAAAAAGTTATGGCCTAAAATAAACGAAATAATTATCTACTGTAATTATGGGATTAATTAGTAATTTTGTTGTTTTTATGTCATAAATTTTGTACCCAAAACCTTATCAAGTCATCCAAAGTATCAAAAGACTTGGATTTTAGCCTAGTTTCCAATAAAAACTTGAGCAAAATATTACCATCTAGCGGCTTAGGTCTAGGGCCAGATGTATTGGGCCAAAAAGGCCTAAAAATCTCCACTTATAATGTCATTCACAAAAAAAACAAAAACATTTTTTTCATTCCAGACGTGAAGACTTGCCAAATCTTTTGATGGTTTGAACAGCTCTCTAGCGCAATCGTCGACTGAGATATCCCCACGCAAAAACACGTGCAAACTGCTAGATTTTAGGCTCAACCCACCAGAAGCCAAGGTGTCAAAACACGTCCAGAGGCAGGCATTTAATTTTGAAGTCAGGAGGATTAGGTAAAAATATTTGGATATATGAAAAAATTTCAATGCTTTTAAAAGTCAGTTTTTGTGCTATCAAGAATAAAATCAAGCTTTTGCATATAGAAATTTTTAAAAAAATGCATTGGCACAATGTATATTAAGGTTATGATGACAGTGTGTTTTGGTAAAAAGATATGTCTTTGCTAATGTTAAACTCTTAAACTTTCATGTGCAAGTGCATTAGTGTGGACTGAAACGAAACATTGTTTTGAAATTCAAAAATTAAGATGGAGACGCGTCAATCTTCATTGTCTGATGTTTGGGCAGCACTACTTGCACTAGCACCTACGTTCACTGATGTGGGTGAGAAATCCAATAGCTTTTGTTTGTCCAATGCTCCTTGAGCAAACTTTACAACAGAAGTAGTTCGTGTCATTTAGAGTTAGACTGTAGGTTTTTTTGACGAATATATACTGATAGTTTTCATTGGCATAACCTATGCCAATATTTTTGCATTACTCAAACTACAGCTGAAAGGCATTACAGTGCATTTTTTACTTTAGACCAAATAATTATACAAGCTACAATTATGAAAAAGCAGATTGTGATTGTGATAAGTTAAGAACAACCAGTGTCTATTTTGCCTCATGAGGTAACATATACACTGTGAAGCTATTTTGCCAACAGCTAAACATGATTGATTGAACTGGTCTCATGACAAGTTTGGACGGGCATGACTGTCTCAATTGACTGTGACGTCTGTAAATGGCTCAGTGTGATAGACAAGTAATGTCATGGTTTCAGTGCTGGCATACTGTTAGCAGCTTGTTTGCAATGTGTGAACTGCAGGCTAAACCTAAACTCTTCTCTCTTTAACCAACTGTGTTTGAGTAAAAGTCAAATGTACTCTGAGATGGTTTCATATGCTGTGCCTGCTGCAGTCCATAGCAATTTCTAGCACTCACAGTAGTCGAAGTCTAAATCATCAAATGTACAAACAGGCAAACATGTGTTGCATATAAGCAGGCATACTCCCTGTGTAGACAGGCATCTACTATGTTCAGATGTTATGAGTTAGTAAAAAACAATACGTGACACATTAAAACCATCACTTCACTGTGATGAAGAACCATACAACGTTGATTTCTGCACAAACTTGGGTCACTGCTCGCTGTGACGTAGGCACTTTTTTGATGCTTGCTGAATGCAAGGCTGCCTAGCCTAGGGAGACATAGCCAACCAGAACAACAGTACGTAACCTAGTTTGTTCACAGACAATCATCTGCTTACAGCGCCAAAACCTGCGAGTGAATGTTACGTCATAGAGCATTTTGGTTGGACTATGGCACAGTGGTCTGATTATTAGGCCTATGCATGAAGGCTATATGCATTAGGAACAGGATAGCGCATTTGTGTTAATCATTCAGGGTCAGAGACAAAGTACCAACTTGGGTTTTGGAACACTCCATGTAGAGCAACAGTGTAACACTTTTATCAGCAAATATTGACAATATATATCGGCGGAATTTTGCTGATACGATACATCGGCAACATCGTCATATCGGCTGATATGTATCGGCATGCCGATACATTGGTTGAGCTCTAGTGTCATTGACATTTTCTGAGATTGATTCACTGTTTCGTATGACTCAGCTAATAAAGAGAAACAATAACAAAGAACCGTAATGCAAAAAAGTAACCAATTTTCAGTGGAGATTACAATGCATGAGAACACAATGGGAAAATGACTGCTTAATCTTTCTGCTTCAGAGATGCAAGGACTTTGATAAACAAAACTTTAATCAGGCTATCTAGCAAAAAAACAGGTTGGGTTAACATTTTGTTGATGCAAGTATCTTCATCAGGGCAAAAAATGAAATGCTATGAGATTTGAACGCAGACATTATATAATGTGTGCGCTCCAGGTGTCAACGTGCTGATAAGAACTCAAGAGGTGGGGAATGTTGATCATATATATATTTATAATTTTCTTGCTGTTTACTGCTTGGTTTCTAACACTGTTGTTTCTAACAACTAATCTTTTAAAACTTTGGCGTCCGACCGCTTGTGGGGATTTCCTAAAAAAAACACTGAAACACACTTGGCTTTGCGCGGGAGTTTCTCTGGTCCGGTAAGTGTTACAGACCTGGTCGAAGTGTCAGAAGACGCGGCAAGTCTTCTAGTCTGCACTCGAAAAAAAATTTTTTGGTTGGGGTGTGTGGATTTTTTGTGAGTGGCTTCATAAGTGGAGGGCTTTTAGGCCACCTTGGCCCACTTTACCTGGCCCTGGGCGCCAACCGTTAGATGGCAGTATTTCGCTGAAGTTTTTATTGGAAACTAGG
>JGI24159J19872_10010252_pt1 | contig 12283 bp, 4 predicted proteins | sample Ectturendosymbi4_FD_19872 | JGI IMG/M metagenome (IMG submission 19872)
CAAGTTCCTTTGAAACGAACGTAGAGGCGGCTAGAAATGATTTGCCTTGAACTCATATGATACCTTTCTCAGGAAATAAGATGCAAAAGCTGTTTCTAGTAAAGTTCATGTACCGCCATTGTTGCGTCAGCGTCATAATACCAACCTACTAGAAATTCTAACCGGAACGCCGTACCTGCAATAATTCTTTTACCGGAACGGCATTCCGGGCCGTTCCGGCTTACTTTCACCTCTGCTTATATGACTGTTTCTTTGGCCTGCAACTCGGTCCTGCTCAGGGACGTAACAAGGTTAGATGGCGGCCGGGGAACGAAACAAGTTTGCCGCCCCAATATTGGAACCTGAGGTCTTTCGGAAGCAAATGTACTGTATTGCAGGAAGTACTTGTGACATTGTTGGGACTTTTCGGCACCCCCATAGTGATTAGGCGCCGGTGAAAATATTCCCCCCTTGCCCCCCCTCGTTACGCCTCTGGTCCTGTTTGAATCAAACTATCCATAGTGTAAAACAACAAAGCAAATTTTCTGTCATTCTACGGGCTGTGCACCTGGTAAAAAACAGCTTAAAGCTGAATGCCTTTAAAAAATAAGCGAAGGCCACAGGCAAGCTTTACAGCAACTCATGCATCTCAGAAAAGGGTATAACTGCCCTCTTTCATGGCAAAACACGCGGAATTACCTGCTTTGATATCAGCCACAGCTGATATACGCAGCGCTTTCAAGCAACGATTCGATGAAAGAACTTAGGTAGGCCTACTGTTAGAGATGCAGTGTAGACCGCTTGTTTGAGTAACAAACAAACTGTGACTAAAATTCAAATCCAAATTTGTCACACTCCGCTACACTGACCTGCGCTGTCCGGAGGCGAGCCACGCAAGGCCACAGAGTATACCTATCCACCTGAACCGCTGCAATCAGTCTGCAGCACAAACAATGTAGCCTACTTTCGTGAAAGCAGACTATAGGAAGAACATTACAGGAAGAAGAGTGCAGTTCGTACTGCTTTAGAAAATTTGATTCAAGAAGAAAGTTGCGCTGATCGCAAAGACGAATACTTTGCGATCGTGGCGACCCTTGAAAGCTCATGAGAGCCTAAGCGAAAGCCGCTGCAACCCTACTTAGAGTCGCCGACCCTGCTTTGGGAATCTACGATCTATTCTAGAGTTTCAACAAGCAGGCTATGTATACTGGCAATCTAGTTGGAAACAATCAAACGTAGGGGGACACGTGGGCCATTGTAGCAAAATGTCGTCGCTTTATGAATATTTCTTTAAATTTATGAGCCAAGCGAGGTATCCGTGTTTTTGATCACCCCAATAAAAATGTCTGGCTGCACCACTGCTCTAAGTCTTTCTGAAAGCGCATTTGAAACGGTTACCACAGGTAGCCCTCACTAGCACAAGCGATTGTTTCTATGAAGATCAGGGAAAGTATATAATTATCTGCATCAACTGATACAAAATGTTTATCACCAACATATCCAACAGCTTACCGTCTATCTGAACCGTAGAGTTCTACGGTCTATCACAATGGTTTTTTGTGCCCTTAGGCAAGCGAATTTATCAACACGTTTTTCGCATTTTAGGACGGCCGTAACATCACATTCTAACCCAAGACCGCCAGACACTTCAGAACATTGATTTAAAGCAGCATTGTCATTCTTGTAGTACGTAACAAACAATATTATCGTGCTGTTACTATACTGTCAACAGTCTTGACGTTGGTATTTTCGCTCGTTTCCACGCAGTTTCCCAAATTTTAAGTAATGATTCGTTATAGGAAGGAGTTTCGCGGGGCCCTAGTCCAAGGCCTATTTGGCCTATATGCGCAAATCCGTCACTGCATGTGAGGAAACAAAACGACTTTGCGCTAAGTGCTAAGATAACATGAGTGGTCCACGCCACGGGCGATCCCACGGGAAGCACAGAACAATTGTGGGAGGAGTGAAAAAAATGAGCTTTGAAGTTGGTGGGATTTTGCCGCATTGAGCTTTTCTCGCGATGCACGCGCAAACTTGGGAAAAAATGACTAACTGAGAAAGAAGAACAATAGCAATTGCTGACGCGAAAGATTGCTAAATAACTGATGGAATGTATTCATCCTATATGTGATAATTGACATCTGAAAAATACTGACTTTAAGGGATTCTTTATGACCATAATTAAATAATGCTGAAAAAAGCCGATTGATTCGACTTCGTCGCTTTTGTGGACACTATAGTTACTTCGAAACAGAAAGCGCTGGTATTTCGCATCAGTTAGGAAAGCATGTGACCAGAATTTATTGAGTTCATGCTCACGGTTCAGGGTGTCTCATCTGTAGTAAGGTAAGTTCATTTTGGGGAAATCAAACATCGGATTTAACTGAAACAAGCGATGATTATAAAGTTGTGCAAGCTTTGATTAGGTCCACCGCTTATTATCCAGTTCAGGGGTTCTCAACCACGGCTTTCAGGGCTGCATGCGGCCCTCAACCATCCTACGTGCGACCCTCATCAACCCAGCGAAAATAACAATTACTTTTTGGTAGAACAACTGCCCAAATGGCGAAAATACACGTTTTCATGCAACGTCCTGTACTTGTTTTAACAAGGGCAACGTAACAAAGGCAACGTATCACGGACACGTAACAATGGCAACTGTTTATTCTTCGCAACAAACCTGCTGTCGTATGAGAGGTTATTTCAAGTCATTGAACTTCGCCATTCTCATTTTATTTTCAACAACCACAGAGGGAGTCCACGTTGAGCAAAGCGCAGTCCTTTTTACCACAACCTGTCGTGACAAAAGTTCGCATTCTATATTACAGTATTAAATCGCAAAAAGCTACTTATACCTCGGCAGTGTCAAAGAAAACGCGTACTCTTATGCAAGAAGACCGATTTTATCAAAATGATTGGGAAGAAAAAATATTTCAGGTCGAAAAAGATGGCAAAGTGTGTTGTCTTCTGTGGCTACGGTGATGTGCACTGTAAAATCGTTTAATGTTGAGAGGCACTACAAAATTCATTCTGAAGAGTATGATTGTTACAAAGGGAAATCAAGGAAAAAGAAGTTGGAATCTTTAAAGTCAGCACTTGTAAAGCAAACGAATATGTTCAAGCTAGGTAATGGATCTGAAGAAGTAACTATGGCATCCATCATACAATATTAGTCATCTTCTGGCTTGCCACATGAAACCGTATTCGGATGGCGAAAATGCTATTGTTATGTTTACTGAAGAATGTTGTAGTTCTAGCAGTCAACTTAAAGCTATTTTGCCGTCCATGGTTTTGTCACAGCTGTGTTGTGAAGTATACTTCNTCTCTCGTACAGTAGTGAAGCCGTAATGAGACTAAACTAGAAAATATTGCTGAAATCGAACCCCCTTTACCTTGGTTGGATCCGCACCTGGAACACGCCCATCAAGTTCGTCGGCTTCACTCATATCTTTCAAACAAACCCGAGTAACGACCTATTTTAGGCCCTCGTGATTATTATGGTCAGTCTTAATAGTTGCAAAAGAGAATCATTCATGGCTTCACCATGGCTAAAAGCTAATTTCCACCCCAATGTTTCTAAATCTTGATTCAATCCTCCCTGGCATTCACACATTAACTACTCGAGTTGTGTTCGCTATTCCCGAGTCAAGCAATTGTTATTCAAATCTACTTTCGTAAGATATGATATGTCGTGTAGTAATTCTGTTAAGAAATTTTCTCCGTATTGTTATGACTTTACACTAGTAATTTTGACCTGACCTTTTGTTGTTAATCTGTATACCCGCAATGGTGCTGATGATGTGATTTAACTTGTTCAATAAAAAGTGTTGAGATGTTTCAACATACTGTAATTGTGATGTTAACTCACGCCTACAGTTAGGATTTATGGAGGGCCTGACCTGACCACAGTAGTGGCCAACAGTTTAGTGAACACCAAAGATCGTTTATTCCAACAGTTCGGGTGTGCTCGTGTCACCTCACAAACCAATGTCTCGTCAACATCAGACGGTCAAAAGCAGAAAAACAGCCACACTTTACACCAGCGCTACGCTTCGCAATCAGTGTACTGCGAAGTTCTTTCAGGTGACCCGTTCAAAATGATACATTTTTATGGCATTTAACTGAAACCTTTCTTAAATGGAGACAATTTTCTATTTATTAGATCAGGAAATGGGAAACAGAAATCCGCTCATTGTTGTGTTAGTAATCTGCTTTGTTTCACATTGACAATGATGGTGCTCTCGAGCAAACTGTTAGTCTACAATTTTGTGGCTGATAATTGTGAATATGACTAGCATGTTACCGGTAAATCTGACACTGTGAACAGGGGCGTAACGAGGTTAGATGGCGCCCGGGGCAAGAAGGAAGCTTGGCGCCCCAATGTTCAAACCTAAGGTCTTTCAGAAGCTAATGTGCTGTATTAAAGAACGTACTTGCGACATTGTTCGGACTTTTCGGCGCCTCCATAGTGAGTCGGCGTCCGGGGGATTATTCCCCCCTTGTCTCCCTGGTTACGCCCCTGACTGTGAATGCTACTTTGCATGTGAGCCTGTCTCCTATCAAGCCTCGAACTGATCTTATCATATCTAATAAGTAAATTCATGTTTTTCGTGAACAGCAAATTGTATGTGTTGTTTATATTTGGTTTCTTTCTCGTACCTCAATTTTTTCGTTGATGTTTGCCGCAACTGTCTATCGAAGGAATCCTTTCACAGCTGAGAATCAGACACTATAAGATCTTCCAGAGTATATAACCTTGCTCGCCAACAACGTAGGCAATAGGCATCATCAGCTCTAATTCAATTAGAACCTCCGCCCGTTGTTTGCCGCAGTATCTAATAGTGGCCCCACAAAAATTTTCTGTAAAAGTGGGAAAGTGAGTGGCAAGTTGAAAAAAGTTGGGAGGCACTGCTTTACATCTCATTTAACTGCAGAATTGACTATCCAGGTGAAACTTGATGGACCTCTATTGCCATATAATATCAAGATCAACAATGCTATTCTTTTATAATATTATTCTTCCGTCATTTTGCTGTGCGCTGCTGCTCGTGCAAATTGTCCAAACCAGGCGCGTAGTCAAAGATTTTGATAGGGGAGGGGGAAACAACAACCCAGTCTCAACATTTAGCCTAAATATTTAATGTCCCTTGTTTTGAAAGCGTCATTCATAAAACGTGTATTTGCCTGGCGTTTTTTTTTCGGAACAATGCGCTTAGATTTAAGCCGGCAAATAAAAAGTCTGCTTACATTGAATTGACATATTTGAAAAGTTTGTTTTTAGTGAAATTCCAAACTTCTACTTTGGATCAGTGCCAACATTTGCTCGTAAAGCTTCCTGCAAAAACGCTTGTGAAAATCTCGATCCTATGATATGCAGTATGCTTTTTGCAGCCAATACTGCAGTTGAGCAAGAAGTTATCGAGACCGCCATCACGATTACGCTTTTTGCATTTACACGCTTCTGATGTACACCAACACACGTTCAACCAGAGCCGAGTAGCGACTTTGCTCCAAGACACCGACGTCCGAATTAGGCCTATATAAAACTTGCGTGCATATGAGACGTGGATCCTGTTCTTATTCAAATTCTTGAGCGACTAATTGACATATGCAGCTGATAAATGTAAATGCTAGAGCCTCCCAGTGCGTTTGAAAAATACTTGGATTTTATGTCATTAAACGTTATGAAATGCGACTGCCGTAGCGTTTTTGTACACTACGTGCACTAAGCTTGTTAGATTTTGTTGCTGACTCTTTCCGTTGCAGCCAGGGGCGTAACGAGGTTAGATGGCGCCCGCGACAAGAAGCAAGTTTGGCGCCCCCATGTTCGAACCTGAGGTCTTTCGAAAGCAAACGTACTGAATTGTAGAAAATACTTGTGACATTGTTGGAACTTTTCGGGCCCCCGCAGTGAATCGGCGCCCCAATAGTGATTCGGCGCCTGGGGAATTGTGCCCCCCTTGCTTCCCTTCGTTACTCCCCTGATTATGTGTATAATGCAAGTTATTAAACAACAATGGAGGGTCGGTGTCTTGCTTTTGTCAAACAAGTTCATAACTTTTGTTTCATAACCTGGGCTAGTGGGCTTGGTAGTTATTTTCTTCACAGTTTTACAGTTATCTGCATCGCCTTGAACTACAGTACTGAGGCAAGTGCAAGCAAAATATGTTAAATTCGGGCATTAAATTAACATGAAAATAACAATAGTTACTCTTTGGCACCATCTCCAGACGATATCTTTATCCACATGTGGCGCCATCTCCAGGCCGCCACAACACCAACAGTCTAAACCTGCGAAAGGGTATTAAGTGTTTGTTTGAAATTCTAGCTTTATTTGCGACGATAGACGATATTGGGTCGATGCGCATTTAGGCTAAGTGTGAATCTATCGTACCATTCTGAGATTGTTTTTCGTGGCATCGACAGCCAGAGCTGTCTGATATCGGAGCATTGTCATAGCAACTGCATTTCATTAATTTTTTGTTTCTGAAATGTCGCTTCAGTAATAAATATACTTTGCATATATGTTTAACAGTGCAAGCCGCGCTTGGAAATGTGATTGTTATTGACGGTAATATTTATTAAAATCCTTCATTGGTGCTTCAGTTGTCACTTTTTAGTGTAACAAGAAGCTTTCTATTTCTAACAAGGCCGGTAGTACCCATTCAGACATTCTCTTTTTTGATTTTGTTGGAGATAAACAAAAATGTTAAACACGCACTCGCGACATACTGCAGGGTATAACACTTTTGGGGACATTAACCGTGCTCTATTGACGATGACGCGTGTGAAAAACTGGGGTCCATGTAGTTGGACCCGCTTCAAAATTTCGTGAATTTATGATAGAAGGCGCTTAACTGTGGTGATTCGCTGAAAGATCACATAGTTTGACCAACAAAAACATCCGCTTTCTTGGTCTATAAAAAGTAACCACTTTTGTCTAACACACCCAACAATTGTCACCATCAGAGAACCTGCGATATTGTAAACGAGTTAATGACCTGTTTTCACGCCCGTTTATTTGACTCCCCCCACCGAACGCCTGGCGTGTATACGCAACTGAACTGCAATGACAAATTAGAACTCTGGAAACTGCCAACGGATTTACCAATCTTCCACTGCACAGTTGAAACTGCATTCTGGGGGGCTACAACGTTTTGCCGAAAACGTATGATCACGCTCAAAAATTATACCTTAAAAAATTGATACACTCTAACTTTTCTAAGTAATGAAAAGACTCATCTAATACAATTTTCACCTCGTCAAAAAGAAAAAGAACAGAGTTAAATGGACAAAAATATTTTTAAAAAGTTTACAATTTGGATCAATCTTTTTTCCATGTTTGAAATAATATTTGCCCGAAAGCGAAATAGTTGAGGCGTACAGCCTTTTCACCCCCGCTTCCTAGAATCATGTCTCTAATGATGCCTGCGTAATTACTTGAGTCATAAATAACCAGAATGATAAATTTTACTCACACGTCATGTCATCGCAAGTGGATGGCTTGGTGGTGCCGATTTAATCCATGTTAAGTTGGTGCCTCCCAACCGGAAATGGGTGATAGCCCTCCAAGCGGCCTTGCCGATGTTTGACGGGTCACGAGAAACATAGCGAAAAGTTAAGTCAGCATTTAGCACTCACAACTATTTCGCCTTTCTAATCGCATGCGGAAGGGCAGATGCCAAGCCAGTCCCACCGCCACGGGGGCGGGGGGGAGCTTTTGTGCGCTTAGCCCTGCCAAAGAAAGCCTACAAGCCTCCCTAAATTGAAATATGAAATGCCCTCCTGCACAAACGTAAAGTCCAAATATTACAGACTTTCTGGCGACGGTTCTGTGCCAAGCCATAATGTAGGATTGTAGCCGAAATTAGATTGCGGGCAGGGCTCAACGATGTAATTCAAAATGTGGGAAAAACTTTTACGGCAAATAGTTTAAAATGGCAATGTAGGTAAGTACGTTTCTGAGTTTATAGCACGATTTCTGCAAATGCTGAAAAATGAGCCGAACGAACCGAACATTCTTTTGGGAAAAGGTACATCTGGTATTGTGTACTCTATCAACCTATATCGGCGCATCAATAAGCATTGCGTTGGTAAAGCAAAGATGCTTGAGCACGTAGAAATGCCAACAAATTGGAAATAAAAAAGGAAATAAAACACAAAAATTATCGAAAGCTTTTTAACTAACCTGTTTTTGTACTCATTAGCTAAATGGAAACGAAAACCAGATCGTTATGAACTGTGAAACTACCCTCTACACCTCTTGATAAAAAATGGTTTACATCCGTGGTTCTTTACCGGGGAAGGGGGGGCAATAAAGTTCCATGGGGCACGAACCCTTACTCACCCTACAACATGGAAAGTTTGATCAATAAATTTGGCAATAAATACGTTTATGTTACAACCTATTTAAAGTTAGAGAGCTTGAAACAAAGGACAATCACTTAAGGAAGGCGTGGTAGAAGAAAGGTTAAGAACCAATGGTTTACATAAATAGCAACCGCCATTCACGTTATGAATGAAAAAAGTCTGATTTGCTTTGAACCGGTAAGCTGGTTTTATTTTCAACGCAGTCAATAGTTTTTGTTCTTTTAGTCGCTTGGTAATTTCTCAGCGCTCGGGTTATTTTTTGAAATTTTTTGGAACTTGTGCACATCGCCTGCACATGGGCGTCCGCAGAAATTTTTCAGGGGGGGTAACGTGGACATTTTGCTGATCTTTTTCAGGTTGCTGACGATGCAATGCAAATGGACATTCACAAAACGCTTTGCCCTTTCTCAGGGCCGCAGCCAGCTGATATTTTCGGGGGGCGGAGCAAAATGATTGTGACATGATGTATCTAACAGCTAAATATTGTTATTGAGATTTTCGGCGGATTTCCCTGCTGCCCCCCTGGTTGCAGGCCAATGCCCGATTGACAATAGTAGCAGATATAGCAATTGCTACGGGCCACACGCTTTTAGGGGGCCCGCGGTCCTTTGTGTTAAATTCGTTTTCTATTACATGCAATAATAGAATTTAGATGCCCGAGGCAAACTCTCAGAAAGGGGGTCCAGTATTTTACACATGCTATACAGAAACGTTATTCGCTGAAAGCAAACTAAATTTTGATTTTGTCTGGGAATCAGCTTCTGCGTGAAAACCAATTTCACATTGTAAATTGTTTGTAGTCATTTGGTATAAAATTGTTCTTTGTCTTCTACACATTGATGTTGTTGAGGGGCCCCCTTTGGTACATTTGCACATAATTTTTGCTTTGTTTTGAAAAACCATATCATTTGCTTCAGAATTTATTAAATGTGAATCCGAATTTGCTGAAAAACTTTAGGGAGGACAAAGTGTGTGTGATATGCATGTTGTTATGCATATCACACAAATATAGTATTATTGTTTGCGTTTCGATGACGCTACCATGTTCACTCAACCGTAGCCAATGGCTTTATGGCAGTTGCATAGAGTACTGTGCTAGTACATGATTATGTTTACTACATATTTGCTTCTTTACTAAGTACACAGAGCTTTAGTATTAACCCTTGAAGGGTTCTTTGCCAAAATAGATAAAACAAATACAACACTTCAATAATTGTTTAAAAACAAACAATGCACTAAAAGCAGAATTTATGAACATGTATCTCTGAGATTCAAATACTTGGCAGTTACATAATACAATTCCAATCCATAAGCATGTATCTCTGAAATTCCATTAACTGGCATGACTGCACCCTACAATGACCCAAAAGTACGTCTAAATCATANCGTTGTTTGTCATGTACCTCGGGATATTGTTAAAATTTTGCCAAATACACGGCACCTTGCACCATTGGACCNCACAAATTCCTTGGCAATATCTTGGCAGCGAAATTGTACAAGTACATTATTTTTATCACAAAATATTGGGGAGGGGNCAAAAGATATTGTGTCCCCCTTGTCCAAAAGTTGGGAGGAAATGTCCCCCACGTCCCCTCTGAAACTCGGTCCCTGCTGGAGTGATCAAAAAACTTTTTTAACAAAACAATGCAAAAACTAAGTGCGAAACTCTCAAAAAGGACCTGAGACGACCGCCTCGTTCGCCTCCCCTAATATCCATCCCTGGTTATATGTATATAATTTTTTCAGTCCAAGCCATAAGCAGTTAAGCAAAAGTTTTTTGAATGCTTTTGCATTAGACTGCTGTGATTTGAAAATCAAAGAATTTTACAGTTATTTGCAACATTATGGGACTAATCAAGCAATTAGAAGAAATCGCAGCAATTTCCAGGTATTGCTTGAGTGTATTCATTTAAAAATGTTATTACATCATATTGACCTGTTGTACAAGTTGCGTTACCTTTTTGGTACTTTCAAAATGATTTGGCCAGTGGCGCCAAACCTGGCGTTTTGCCCATAGATTTGGGTTTTCAATGTCTTTCTGGGTTTTACTTCTTAAGATCTGGGGTTTTAGGGTTTAACTGCGTAGCTGTGATTTAAGATAGGGTATGATTTATTATACTTCTTATTTCTAGTCTCATCTTCCTATATCTTGTTTATCAAGGTACCTCAGTATAACTGCTGCAACTAACCTTCAGCATAACTGCTGCAACTAACATCCTATAAGCCGTAAATATTAGCTATAGCTAATATTGCAGGGAGTTGATGCAATGAGTTCAAGTGGCAGAGATCCTGATGAAGCAAGATCAAAGAAAAAGTTGAAGTGGTACACAAAGCAGTTATAGGATAGAGTGGTTGAAAGACCCAGATCTCAAAGGTTAGCTATAGAAGTACACTGGGAATGAAGATTTAATTTATTGTAAATGCTGTCAGATCACTCTCAGAAATGCAAACAAGTCCATGTTACTGTAATATAATAATTCCGACAGATGAAAAAGTTCATTAGAAGAGTAACAATATATATTCACTCGCACGTTTTGTAACTTACAGATGCCCAGGTATGGTAGATAGCAGAAAGATTTATCTAATTTTATATCTACCTGGGATTTTCTGTTCAAATCTGTTTTTTTGTGAGTCTATATGGGGCTTTTTTAACAAATCTTATTGGCTGGATTTGACGTTTATTCACTAGCCATCGGGTAGTGTACTTGGAGTCTTCTTTTACAAATGTGGCAAATGATTTGCGCATTTATTTAACTCTCGTGGTGAGCAACCGCTGTGGAGAACGCTCATTTTCTAAGCTTAGTATGGTAGAATGAACAAAGTAGCACCATTAGACAAAACAAGCTGAGCAGCCTGGTTCTAAGTAGTATGGATCATGAAAGTCTATGTGAAATAGACACTAACGGTATCATAAGCAAATTTGCTGTGGCAAAATCTACAAAATGCGATCTATAGTATAGGTTTGCTTCTTTTGACAATCGACTTCGACATTTATACTTAGACTGCACTGTATAGGGTCCTAGGCCCACAGCCACCTGGACAACTGCCACCCGGAAAACTGCCACCTATAGAGAATATTGAGTTCTTTACGTTTAATGCCATTAAAGCCAATTGAATAGCATAGGGATCTAGTGCATCAAAAAAAGTTTCTTCATCCTCTGATCAAACTAGGCGAAAATCCGCATCTTTAGAGAGCTTGATTGGCCTTTCAACGTTAGTAGTTGGAAAGTTATGGCCTAAAAACAGCAAATTTATTAGCTAATCCCCTAGGGGATAAGCTAATTAATTATATGAGAAAAGTCTTCCATAACTCTTTTCTTCTCAATATTTTCACTTGAAATTTTGTGGGATATTGTAAGACACCAAGAGGAACATGTTCTGCCATTTTGCAGATGTTTCGTGCGTACTGAGTTGGTGCAATTTACCCTACAAAAACCCAAACAGGGTAAAAACAACCCCAAATCTTTGGGTTTTTCCCCGTTTTAACCACCCAAAAAAGTACATTTTTTCAATTATTTTCGCAAAGTTATGGTCATGACTGACATTATTTCCAACGTATCGCTAGCGCACGGAGCACGTTGGCTATTTCTGCTGTTGCGCCATCGTAACGCTATTTCTGCTGCTGCTAATCAGAAGCCGTTTGTAAATAAAGATTTGTGCACCAGGAAATCTGTTAAATGCACTATCAAGTGGTGAGAGCCATACGGGCAACTTAAAAATATCAGGCAGTTTTAGTCGGGAGTCAGACCGCTGCCAAACGCAGATTTTCTTAGAAGTGACTGGTTTATGATGAGGCTCTAGGAAGGTCAGCCTTTTAGCTTCGGAAAAAAATTTTTGGTAATGTTGTTGCAACTAACCACAGTTCGTGTGTTTTTCTTTACTTGTTTTCAAGTGCCAACATTTCGCCTGTAAGATTTGTCTTACATTTACAGGC
>JGI24159J19872_10010253_pt1 | contig 12281 bp, 14 predicted proteins | sample Ectturendosymbi4_FD_19872 | JGI IMG/M metagenome (IMG submission 19872)
GGGCGGGGTATTGGGTATAGTTTTCAACTAGCAATAATCGCGCCTCGGATAAACCTCATCGGCTACGATATCGCCTCTGCGCAAAGCTGAACAGACAATGCGTTGCCAGGTATTTAAGTATCACACAAACCTTTCGTTTGTGGTGACTATTCGAAGGAAGGTTATTCGCAGAGATTTTTCGTTGTGGGGTTTATGTCGGCGAGATCAGACCAGACGTGTTTTGTAAAAATACCGGCCATTTTGTCATCAATGCCAAATCTAAGCTGTGCCGTAATTCGTAAGCGACACAGGGAAATCAGAGAGACAATTAGTATTGTTACGCCACAATTAATAATTTGTTACTATTTTGGATGGCTCACATTTCGGGGTGTGTGTGACGTGACAATCGCAATCAGGATTTCGTCAACAGCAGCAAATAAACTTCGCTGAAAGAACTGTCCTGACAAGATTCACTACAAGAGTCAAATAAGCTGAGAAGTTGTGCGTAACTTCTTTTTGAAGTTACGGCAAATTATTTGTTTTCATAATACCGGCTTCCGGCACTGGTTTGCAAAATACACCGGCTTCTTGCCAGCCTCTGATAAAATTACCAGTGAAATCCCGGCTATCTGGCAACCCTAACCTGGACTTTGATGAAAACTCTACACGGTCGGATTATTGATGTCCATGTCAGGTTCCACGAAATCTACTCAAATTTTTCTTGAATTTATGCGATATTTCGAGGTTCAGTCCATATTGCTTTGTAGTAAAAGCAGTTACAGCTTTGAGTTAAGCATTCATTCAAAATCTTGCTCACTATTAGGTTATAAAAGCGAAATCGGCAAAAATGCACAACATACGTTTTTACTCACAAGTCACTTAAGATGGGACGTGTTTCAATGAAAGTTTTCGCANAAGATTTCGCAACGGAAGCGACTTCGAAATATTCGTCACTTCATTTCAATTTGAAACAAACTTACGCGGAAAAANGAACTCATAACCCTCAAGTCAAAGCAACTTGGCGATTGGATGATATCTTCGCGGTCGACTGCGCACGAACCTGAGGTAACTTNCGGTCAGATCCCTTCAAGCGTTGAACGCATTTGTTGAAGAACACGTGGATCTCGCTCTTCTCGCTCGATGACGTCAGATCGAGCGANTCGAGCCGAGACGCGTTGTCGTCGCATCGCCGTCGCGAGAACGTGAAGGCGACGACCGGGAGTTGGTCCTTCTTTCGCAGACGTCCGATCAGAGACAACCAGACGCCCTTGTCCTGTGTTTGTGAAATGGGGGTTAACAATAACTTAACCGACAGGGGGGACAGAGGGGTGAATCGGCCCCCATGGGAAGCTAAATGTAAAACCCGGCCCCTATTTACCTTTTATTTCAGATTTGGTATTCTTTCGGCTCACAGGTAGTTGTTGTTTTCCGTTTTTTGGAGTATTTCCCGGTGAGCCCGGGATTTAGTACAGACGTCCACATCCGGATCCACTATCATGTCTAACTTTTTTTCTGAGTGTTGGCTAATGGTCTCCCTATACTGGCCAGTGGGCCCCTTTCAGCTAAGTTTTCCCCCTGGCCGAATCCTCTAGTTATTGGAAGTTAGCGGTTGTTTGGACTGAGCCCGCACGTGGTGGATTTCCAGTCTTCGTTGCCTTCAATGTGTCAAAATTTCTAGAAAGATATTTTTTTTAATGAACTTTCAGAACTTTTATGCTACCACTTCGCAGGCCCGAAACCACACTACTGCCAAAGCTTACGTCCCTGATAGAAAGAACAGCTTTCCGAAAGACTTTCAATCATTTTCTTTTAGAACCTGCTAGTGTTCTCTAAAATTTCCATAGCAACCTACTTTTCGGGCAAAAACCGGCATTTCCAGATGACGATTTCGTTTCTGGTTGGCAAGCAACGCCAAAACAACATTTTTATTTGGGACAAACAGATCGTTGTGATCTCACAATTGATAAACGATGACGACAATAATCGACGAACCGCGGCCGTGTTTCCATCCCTGTTCGTTCTCGCGCCGAACGACTTGCTGTGCTTGCTCTTTCTCTCGTTCTTGGCCACCACCGCTTTGCTGTATCCGGCTGTGACGAACTTCCGGTTGCAATCGACCAGGAGGAACATCTCGTTGCTGGTCTTTGCGCTGTTGCCTTTGAATGGAGCGAAAGAATTTTGAACAACGCGAAAAAGTTTTTGAATGACGCAAAAGAGCTTGGATCAATCGCAAGCGCCCAGGTCATAATGGGCCACTTCTTGGCCGCTATTCAACTCTCACCGAGGGCAGCGCTTCAATCGAAACGCAGTGCAGGAAGTTATCAGCAGCAGAAGTGAATGCTTCAACCAGCAATGAACTGAACTCTCTACAAATACGTGCCGAAGGCTGCTGGAAGTGACGACGCTGTATCGCCGGATGTCTGCGATGTGTGGCAACGAAATAGAAAAAAGTTTCGAGCAAATCTGCAGCGCTCCGCCAGCGCCATACAGAGTTAGCATGTGCACGCACGAGAAATGCATCAGGGGTTTGGGGGTGACACCGAGCGTGAACCTCTGCACCCAGCTTCCTATAAGTTTTTGAACGAGAACAAAGATGAACAAAACAACAACACGAACCGGTGTAAAGATAATGCTCGAGGGGGACCGGCCTCTTCAGCGTGCTGATGACGTAGATCTTCTTCCGCTTCGTTTTTCCGATCCAGTTCGCGAACTCCATTGTGTTCGGCACTGTGGCGCTGAGCAATATGACGTTACAATGCTCGGGCAGCATGATCAGCACCTCCTCCCACACTACGCCGCGCTGTAAAGAAAGAACACGTCATTGCTGGTGACGTGAGAACAGCAGGTGAGAATCATTACATATTTCCCTCCCAAAATAAACAAAAAAACATCGAATTCAGTCGCAATTTTTTAACAGACACATCCTTTGTAGATATTTACGCGAAAGATCAATCAATGCAAACTTTTGCGAAACACTTCATATTCTCACTTGGATTCAATATGTGCTGCGAGCAGTGGCGTAACTGACGGGGTGGCAGGGGGCGAGCGCTCCCGTCAAGCTGAACGTAAAAACCGGCCCCCACTTAGCTTGCATTTTGACATGTAGAAATCTTGTTTTTCAGTATGCTGTTGCTTGTTTTGCGTTTTTCGGGCTTTTTTAGCTGGTACGACATCCACATCCACTGTCATTTCTAAACTTTTGTCTGGGTGTTGGCTAGAGACCCTCTGCGGTAGCCAGTGCCCCCTTCAGCCATGTTTTTCCCCCCATGGCTCAAACTNCTAGTTACGCCACTGGCTGTGAGGTTCTGCCCGTTGAAAATATTCAACAACGGAGCATTGTGATTCTAAACATGACGCAAACCTTCTGACCATGCGCTTCGAGGAGTGCGGACAACATGATGTGGAACACTGACGCAATTACGATGTAAACTACGGCAGCAAGTTCACGCTGCTTGTTCGAATCGAGCTGACCTCTGCGTCGTTGATGTAGTGCACTTCGTCGAATATCACCCATTCCAAGTCACGAATCACGTCTGAACCGTTATATAACATCGACCTGTAATGAGGGGGGAAGTGAATGCGGTTAAAGGTGAATGATGGGAGTGAGGAATGGTGCAAGTCTCGATCAACAGGTGACAATTTTGTGATCAATGCAGGAACACACTGACATCCGAACTCATTTAACAAAATCAATTGAAACTATTCTTGCTACTCTCACGTTCCACCGCAGAGCCGTAATTCTAACAAGCAGCACGTTGACCACAAAAGAAAGTTTAGCCTGGCGGCAAGCTTCTGAGGAATCTGCCTGCTTTCTGCTTTCATTCTTCTGCGACGATTAAAACTGGCAAGCGTATCTATTTTTCCATCGTTACAAGCCAGAAAAATGGCGGCAAGTAAATCTGTCACAGTTTATTTCACAAGGAAGCAACACGTAGTGTTGATCTGAGCCGATTCCACACAGTTCGATATCAGTGAAAACCGAAAACGAGGCTTTTGACAAATATCATTCACAACCTTCCACTTCCTCCCCCACTCACCAGGACTAACCTCAATATCTCGGTGGTCATGATGAGGCAGAAGGCGTCAGGATTGATCTGGACATCCCCTGTTATGAGACCGACGTCGTTGAAGGTTTGTTTGAAGTCCCTGAACTTCTGGTTCGACAGAGCTTTGATAGGACTCGTGTATATCACCCTGGTCATGTGTCGTGCGCTTAAAGCAATGGCGTATTCTGCCACGACTGTCTTCCCTGCGATGCACAACGCAAGCAGTCGATGAGGGGAGTGCTTATTGGTGAACAACAAGTAAAAACTGATGGAAACCAAAAAAAATTTTTTTTAAACCAGACAGACGTGAAAAATCCTTCAGATCGACTAAAATAAGTTTGCATCTTTTACTTTGTACTAATCTCAGACACAAGGTCTACTTTGCATGCATGGCTTGCTAAACACTGCAGCAAACAAGGGGAACGAAAAAAATTGTTTCACCTCTTTAACATATTCACATTTCGCTACAGCGTTTACCGACAACGCCAGGCTTTTGAAGGAAGTGGAACAACGATCGCGAAATCTTCTCCAACGTCACAAAGCTTAGCATTCTACGTCACAAAGCCTCGCGTTCAAAGCGCGATTCCTAATGAAGTTGATCTTTATGGAGAACAACAGGTTTCATGACCGAAGTTTACTTCAGTCAACGCCCATTCAACAATGGATAGTAACCTTGACAACAGAAAACATATGCCCCAAACTCAGTGTGATGCCGAACGTGTCCTCCCGAGAAAGTTTGCCCTTCGCAATACATTGCACAGCTGCGCGAGACGCTCATTGTTACGCAACAGCAGAACGTCCATCTTACCGGCTGAAGTGTGTGCAGCCACGAACACACTCTGGTGGTCTTCCAACTTCAGGACCGCTTGTTTCTGGAATGTGTCCAATTCGAAAGGATACTTGAAAAACAAACAACATGTCTTACGAGACGTACAGCATGCACGGCAAAGTAAAAAATACTTGAGCTTTAGAAAAAGTCAGTGAAAAGCCGCGCGAATCTGATGGCTGTTGATGATCATTTTTTAAAAATAGGTACGAACATGATTGGGTCGCTTGGAATGACGTGGCAGCATAATCTGTAAACTGTTGTTGAAGTCGGTCCTTGCAGGAGAACAATGAACGGGACTCTATGGGTCGAACGAACCAACCGGTGATCATCATATATCCTGTGCACAGACTGTGGCCAGTATTCGCAAACACACACCACAAGCTTTGACTTTAAAGTAGAGATGCAAATTTATTCGGACATTTTACAATTTCCATTGAAAATGCATCACAACGATCTTATGTTGCATCACAACCACGTTCCATTTCGTTTGTTTTTAAAATTTATACAAACACAGAGAAGAGTCCTAAAACGTTACGAAGCATCGGCTGTTGATGATAACGTCAGGGCTGAAACTTGAACAACCCACACAGAGCTATGCACTGCCACGGTCAGGTTACTCCAGGTGAACAGCAGCATGGCTGGCGCGTCCCAGGGTTTACTCCAGGTCATTATACGGACAACTCCATGAACAGCAGCGACACAAACAGGATGTGAATTGCTGCGAGAATGGGTTGCGGCATTGGAACTAAACTTGTTGGTGTGAGAACGAAATAGATCAAGCTTGTCGTGCCAGACAAGCAGGACTCAGCTCTATGAAGAGGCTCTCCTGTGTGTTTGCTACTGGCCCGTACGTTGTTGCCACTAACGAGCAGTGGATAATCACCTTGTGAGCCATGTCCGGTATTCTTTTATGGAATCCGGTGACTTCAGTCGCAATATCCACCTTTTCCGCCCATACCTCGTCTAATATCGATTTGCTGCAAAAGAAGAAAACCCAATGAAAGAAAAAACAAAACTTTTATGTAGATATTTATGAAAAAGACCCTTGAAACAGAAGCCTTCGCAACTTCTCTTTCCAACAATTTCACCGACAGCTTCTGGTGTCCAGTAACGTCTACACTGCTCACCAAACACACCTCGACAACTCCTCCTCAGGCACGGTCTTCGCGATGGGGGGATCTTTTCGCGCAGCACCATTATCAGGAAGAACTTCTTCGAGCGATGAAGCTCCTTCCATTTCCGAGTCATCATCTTTCACGTGTTCTTCCTGAATCAGATGACAAAACAATAAGCAGCATATCAAGACTGCAGCATGCAGTTGGGAGCGGGAGCTACGAAGTCAGTTTGCATTGAAAAGCCAATGTTCCAGCGCTCACAAACACTTTTTAACGACCTGACTTCTCAAAAACACTGAGGTGGTATGTATCGGGGATTGCACAGCAATCAACCCCTACAGACGCTGCGCGACCAGCAAAGTCCTGTTTTGAACTTTGTTGGTCCGGAAAATCGTTTTGATAAAAGCAACCCACAGTTCATTAACTACTCGGAACTGTGTGAAAATATAGGCAATGTTCGTTGTTTTTTGGAAAGAAACGATAATGATTTAATTAATTGCAAATTTAAGCTCGAATCGATGTGATTAAAACGTTCATTTGAACAACAAATGGCGAACTTTCTACTGACGGAGAAAGTAGTTGGTTCATGTTAATCACTGGAGGCAAACGACTGGATTGGACAGTCAACCGCTTTCATCAAAACGAAAACGCAGAGTTCGAATGGGTGCCTGGGGCATTGGTCAGATCTCAACAACTATCTCTGGTTCAAGAGACTTTTGGAGTTGACTTTTATTAATTGATGATTGATCTAATGCGGCGATGTGCGAAGCTGTGGTTAACTACCATCTCCCGATATTTCAGAAAACCAAATTCAGATTCAACGGTGGAAGCGAAAGGTTTCGATTGTTTGTGGGCGCAAGTCACTTGTGACAACATAATGAACATAACTATCAGTGGCTCATGACAATATAATGAACAAAAAGCCCATCAACCCTGAACGCGACACAACGACGCAAAGCAGCGAAGCAACGTAGCACTTCTCGACATTCATGCCAGCCACAAAGTTCGATGTGATGTTGTAACGAAAAGCATTCAGGAAACGGAAGATCTCGCAAAATAGGGGTTCTTTGTGCTCGGTTATCTGTTACTTGTTCCCGCTGCAAAGCGAAATTTCTGACCTGTTTTTGTTTTTTAGGTATTTTGCTTCTTTGTGCAAAGGAATAAAGTTTGGCGATTACTTTTTGATGTGTCTTGTGTAAATTAAAAGTTTTTGGTTAGATGTCAGATACCCACAAGCTACAGTACGAGAATAACTACAACCACTAAAAAATATTGGACTTATTCTTAGACCTCAATTTTTTATTTTTCTAACCTTAACCTTAACCCAAACCCTAACCCTAACCCGAAACACTTACCTAAACACCCTAATCATCAGTTTTCTCAGCGTATTTGATATATAGAATATTGCTGTGCATGCGCACATGGCGTGAAGTCAGAAATTTCGCTTGGCATCGGCAACAAGCAGATGCCACAACCACTGCTTGAAGCATCCCGTCCGTTGATGGAAGCCGATAATCCGTGCGATGTATTTGGCGCCTGAACCGCACCGGGCGATCTCGCGACGATGCACGCGGCGAAACGCTCCAGGCATTATGACGCAGAAAGGCTTCATGACGAAGTTAGCAGCGCAGTAACACACGAAGCAATCGATAGGAGTGGTCTGGTTCTATTTATAAACGTCAGGGAGCGANCTCAAGATTTGAGAAACGCCGAAGCTGTCCAGAGCAGCTCGCGATAAACAACTCGAGCCTTGNTCCAAACCCCACGGGTTTCAGGGGTTTGGGGAAAAATTCGGGTAAAAACCNGGGTTTCCTGAACCGAGATCGATGGGTACGTTAACATTTAACAAGAAAANAATGACTGCGACCAAATAACAAAGTTCGGGGGGAAGCCAGTGGGGAAGACGCGTGCAGGGGTGAACATCCACGGCCGGGGGAGACACAAGACAGCTTTTTCCGAAGGAATCTTGACGCACACCCGGGTTTACAAACTTTGGACTGGTAGGGGGGAGGCTGCCGCAAGGCAGTTGCATTATGCGAACTCCGATGTACACGTCAGGTAAGCCACGTCGCAATTACACCAGTGGTTATTAACCGGAGGGGGCGTCAATAGATTAAGGGGGGCGCGAGCCCTCACGAGCTCTGCAACATGGAAAGTTTGATCCAATTAATACGTTTGCTTATGCAACTTGTTTATTTTATTATCACGGGGCTTGGAACACAGGATAATTACTTAAAGGGGGTGGAGAGAAGGTTAAGAACCACTGAATTACACATTATGCAGATGTATGCCAGGATTGCGCAACAACATTTAAGGGCTGACCGAAATGCAGCCGACATGATCCTACGAACTTATGGCGGACCTTGCACCATTTGTGATTGCTGGGTTGTGTTGTCGTAGGGGAATAACCGCATTAAGACCAGTTTTTTTCATGAAAATGTTAGGTGCCTGCTATGAACCTGTTGGAACCCGATTTCTATGATTCTAGGGACCGGGTTTTCTCTGATTCCAGGGACCCGAATCGGGTCCTAAAACGCCTTAAAAAACCTGCTATGACCAAAAAATAAATGTTTGTATCGCGCTCTGCAGGAGAATAGTTCGACGACCACTTCAGGGAGATGGACGCTCTGTACATTGCACTGAAAACGCAAGAAATGTCAACTGACCAAGTCATTCTCTTACGAGCTGGGGAGGAAACTTCGCTTGCAAGGGTTTACGCGGTTTCGCGGACAATTATCGCAATACCTTCTCGTCGTCCTCTGTCGCGTCATCTTCGTCTGGTGGGAACAGCTCGCCGAAGTTGTCATCGGACATGAGGTCCATGATGTTGAAGGTCTGGTTGTCTTTGCGAGCTGGAAGTTCGCATTCAAAAACAGCTCAGCGAAAAGGGTTAAAAGAGCAAGAGTTTCATTCTGCGCTGATGTTCAGTCAAGATGAGCGAATAACGTCACATCTTTACATCGGAACCGATGGGAAACGACGGTATACTCAAATCAAATTTGATTCTGCACTTGTTTTGCAAATTGTCTAATTTTAAATCCATCTTCACTTAAATGTTCACCGTTGGGGGAACAATAACCTGGCGAGCTGAACATATGATCACGGCCACTCCCACGCACAGGCGAGCAAACGGTCAAACAACAGCAGAGCCGCCCAGGTACTGCAGTCAAGTGCTTGAAACATTTGTCGTTGCCGCGAAACACTTTAAAACGTTCTAAACAGCGGGATTTACATCAAATTATAAGTTAGGTGTGGCTTCCCAGCTGAGAGCTGCGAAGGAAGCAGATGCGGTTTTTCAAAAAATTAAGCCGCCAATTTTTTAAAACCATGGCATAAGTAAATGAATGAATAACAGTTTAAAAGTATTTCGTCTGGTGAATAATTACACCAACCGCCGTACCTCAATTGTAAAAGCGGCAGAGCATTCGCAAATTTTGTGCCTAGCTTGACTATTTAAAAACATCAAATCGATATAATACGAAACACAACGACGGCAAACACAAGGTCTTTACAACTTCGCAAGATGCGCGCGTTCGAGGAAGAGCAGCAAAATCAAAACAGAATGTAATGTGAACTTGTAATCGGTCGCTTTCACCTTTAAACTCCTTGAAATCTATTCCGCGATCAAACCCGGGCGGGGAGTGGAAAAGATCTGGAGAAGAGAAAGTTGAGAATTGTTAAATTTATCGCCAAACGCCCGGACCGCCCATATTGCACGGCACCATTTCCGGTTTGGCGCTCGATGACCGGATATTGCGTCGTTCAAACGAGTCGTGCGCAACGCGATAGCTTCGACGAGGTCCGTAATAACCTGCGAACGAACTTTTGTCGCTTTGCGTCACGTCGTTTGTTACGTGTAACGACTGAACAATCACGGGAAATAAAATAAGCGCTGAAAAACGTGTCAGGCTTTTGCAGATGTCATTGAGAGCTTGAGGTTTTATCTCCTTCCCTTACTTGTCGAGATGTGTCCGGTTCGCATTGATCGACAGACACAATTGAGTGATTGTGATGTCAAATTACCACAGCGCAGCGCCAAAGCATGGTCCCACCCAAACATTAAGTGGCTATCAAGTGGACATAAAGATCCTTAAACCGCAATTACGATCTGAGACTACGTGTCAGGATGGACAGACATTAGACGTTATAGATAAAAATTTCAAGAATTGTATTTGCAATTTCATCAGACGAGCTGTTGCTTACTTTGCTAAGAATACAATGCATCGCAGGCGATTGTCACAAGAATACAAACTCTTTTACCTATGTGGGAACTGACAAGTCAAAAGCAGCAGAAACAAACGAACCAAGACTTGAATGTCTATCTTTTTGAAATGTCGCACCAGCCACGACAGACGCTTGCAGGCTTTCCGTACAACCCTATGACGCCATAACTGCGTTTCTTTGATCGGCAACACTCGTTTGTGATGTCACATATTCATAAGCGACAACAACATATGTCACGTTTCGTACGCCAGGCAACGCACGAGAGCGGAACCGTTNCGAAAATCGACCGAACTATTTCCATGAAAGTATCTCTCAANCACTAGCGACTGTGCNCTGCTTCCACAGCATGCTGTGGAAACCTCANAGCATTTTAAACAACTGTTCCAAAGTCTTTAACTCAGTTGAGTGGTTTTCAAACGGTGAGCTCTAGCGACGGTAAGCNCTGCCAAGCTAAGGCGACGACACGGCAATATCTTCAAAGACCAACTAAAGAAACGTTTAAACTTTGTAGCTTTCATTCCAGTTGATAGGCGTGTCGCAGGTTAATACATGATGTGTGACAAGGAAGCCGCACGCCAAAAGAATTTCGGGAAACACTGTTGTAGAAGAATCATTTGTTTTCAGTTATTATACTGCGATAAGCTGAATGATTCATTGTGAGATCACAACGGTGAAACAAGATTACCAACACGCGGGCAAAGCGTGGCTAAGATTTTGAAAGGAGCATTGAATACAAGTGTCCCAATGCACATTAATCAAAGCTTCCTTGTCATTAATTACCGAAAGCAAAGAAAGCCTTGATCATCAAACATCAACAATGCCCTTTCGTACGTCATAATGCCCCTTCGTACGTGACAAACATTGCTTACTGTTTTCAAAGTCGATCCGTGCAGTTTCCGCTTCACTGAGCAAGGCGTCCACATCAGGTTCATCCATTCCACCTGGTTGGATATAACGGAGGTTTGCGTTTGCCTTTTGAGCAAGTTGCAAGCGCCTTTCACATTAGCAACAGGCCATACTTGAAAACTGCACGTGAAAGGAGCATTTCAGGATTTAGTGTTTGCTGCAAAACTTACACGAATGCGCAGAAAAGCGACGTTCGCCCAGAAAGTTTATAAAACAAAATAAAAATAGTAAAAGTTCCTCCCACCACAGGCCATCGCCCACGCAGGAGCTGCGAAAGTACCGCGGTACTTGAGATGAAAACCGTTCCTGATCTTATCTAGCATATTTACTATGAGGACAGCCATACATTTAGCCGATCCTCTGTGTGTGCGATTACTTGTCGCAAGCCTCTAAAACTGGTGTTGGAGCGGAACGAAGCAAAGGTCACAGCGAAGCAGCTGCTGATTCCGGAGCAAATTTACAGCAAGAACTAAGTTGCTGCACACTGCAATATTACGACAGCACCCATTACAGGCCACTGCGTGTATGCGACAGTCTGACACGGCGTCCTCACCCGGCCAGAACGGGAAGTTGGTGGTGGTTCCACGGAGGGCCTCAGACGGCGGTCCAGGGACCCGAAATAAAGAGCAGGAATTCTTCGCAGTAAGTGAAACGCCTGTGTCCGAAGCTTCTTCGTAGAAACTCAACATCTCGCCCGTGGTGGGATTGCGACTCACCTGTGGGGGGAGACGATGATAGACGCACAAATGAATCAGCGCATCTTCGCAATGGTGAAGTTATGCGGCGGCGCGAGGAGGAGGCAGGTGATGTCAAACCCTCGAGCCAGCCCGCAACAGCCACCAACATAACTTTGTTTGAGGAGCTCCATGCGTTTTGTTCACGATCCATGCGTTTTGTTCACGATTCATGCGTTTTGTTCACGATTCATGCGTTTTGTTCACGATTCATGCGTTTTGTTCACGATTCATGCGTTTTGTTCACGATTCATGCGCGTAAAGTCGTAACTCCCGATAAGCCGGCAGCGCTGACGCAAGCACTTCACGGGAAAAATTTAAGGTGAAGTTGCCAAGTTACAAAGAAACAGAAATGCAACAAATTTTCACTGAATTACTATTATATCTTCCAGGTGCTTGTGAATGTCATGTGATGTGAAGCAGAAGCAAAGCAACTGTCCTTACCCCC